>SXGQ01367145.1_pt1 | contig 12382 bp, 11 predicted proteins | sample 3178371 | NCBI WGS metagenome assembly SXGQ01 (sample SAMN11356859, study PRJNA531348) | freshwater metagenome | isolation source: freshwater sample F1-20 | place: China: Fuxian Lake, Yuxi | collected 2017-12-25 | reverse complement strand
GAAATCTGGTCGGCCACCTTGTCGGGATGGCCCATGGACACGGATTCGGAGGTGAACAGCGAGGTGGAGGAGGGCATTGGCGTCCTTTTTCGGGAAGTTCGATTGGCCCCAGGCCAGTTGGCATGGAACGATAGAAGCGAGTCATGGTAGGGGTTCGCGCTACGCCATTCCATCTGGAATGGGCGCTACCCGTGCCCGGCTATCCACATGCTCACAATCGCCGCCATTCTTTCCGCTGCCTTGGCGGTTGATGCGCCTGCCGCTGCGGGCGAATTCGCCACTGGACATGTTCTGGCCAAATACGCCCCAGGCGCATTGGCAACCAAAGGCGCTGCGGGGCGACTCGCCAGGGCGCTGGCAATTGTGCAGGCCGGGGCGCCAGAGGCGCCGACTCCGCGTCCAGCGATGAACCTCACCGCCGCAGCGGCAATCGGGCTGGACCGCTGGGTGCGCATTCCGATTCCGGAAACAGCCGACCCGGTGCAGGCGGCGCTGGCGCTGCAGGCCGCATGGGATGGCTTCGAGGTTGTCGAGGCCGACCCGATTGGTTCGCTGGCCGACATCACTCCCAATGATCCGCTCTTTTCGCTGCAGTACGCCCTCCAGAACACCGGGCAACTGGCTGGAACGGTTGATGCCGACATCGACGCCACCGGAGCGTGGCCGATAGCCAGCGAGAATCCGGAACTAATCATCGGCTTCCTGGACGGCGGCGTCTATGGGACCCACCCGGAGATTGCCGGGCGCATTTTGCCGGGTTGGAATGTGCCGCAGAACAATTCCAATACCACCGACATCTGCGGCAGCCACGGCACGCATGTGACCGGCATCGCCATGGCCACCGGCAACAATGCGGTTGGCATCGCCGGAGTCTGCTGGAACGCCAAGTCGCTGCCAGTGGTCATCGTGAATCCATGCACTGGGCAGGAATCGTGGCTGGCCGATGGCATCACTTGGGCGGTCGATCAAGGGGCCGATGTGCTCAACCTGAGCGTTCAGTATTCCATTGGCACGCAGTACCTGCACGATGCAGTCAGCTATGCCGCACTGCACGGGGTGCCGATGGTTGCCGCTACTGGCAACTCAGCGGCCGCAGTCGCCTATCCGGCCAAGTGGGTCGAAACGATTGCGGTCGGCGCCACCACACAGAACGACACCCGCTGGACTTCATCCAACTTCGGGCCGGAGATTGACCTCTGCGCGCCGGGTTCGCAGGTGTATTCGCTATCGGGCACCAGCACATACGCCTACAAGTCGGGGACCAGCATGGCGGTGCCGCATGTGGTCGGGGTGATCGCCCTGATGCGCGCCGTGTCGCCCCAGATTCCTGCTGACGCCATTCGCGCCATTCTGCAAGCCACCGCTCACGACATCGACACGGCGGGGTTCGATCAGTACACCGGCTGGGGCCGCCTCGACGCCGCCACCGCAGTGGCCGCCGCCGATGCCTACACGCTGCCAGCCGATCTCGACGGCGACGGCGCAGTCAGCGGCGGCGACCTAGCCATGTTGCTGTCGGCCTTCGGCACCTGCGGCGATTGCAGTGACTGCGCGGCCGACCTCGACAGTGATTGCGCCGTCGGCGGCAGCGACCTGTCGCTGCTGCTGGCCAGCTGGTCGCCGTAACTGCATATCACGCCAGCGGGGGCGCACATATCTCCGGCGCTCAGATAGTCCTCGCCGACTCGGCTGTCGCCGACCACTCCTCGTCGGCTGCGGAACTCGCGGCGGAGGCAGGTACGCCCCGGGAGGCAGGGCATAGACTTGGGCAGCGAGGGCGAATGCCGTGGCTGTAAAAGTTGAACTGACCCGCATTTTCATCCGGGAGATGACCGACCTGCAGGTGATCGAACTCACCGAGTGCGGGGGAACCAGGTCGTTTCCCATCGTCATCGGATTGCCTGAAGCGGCGGCTATTGAGCGGCGGCTGAGTCACATCCCAGTGCCGCGCCCGCAGACGCACGAACTGCTGGAGTCGGCGATCACCGCGCTCGGCGGCGAACTTGAGCAGGTGGAGATCAATGCTCTGGAGGGCGGCACATTCATCGCCACGCTGGTGGTGTCATGCGCGGGCGCAGTGGTTCGCATCGATTCACGGCCATCAGATGCCATTGCCCTAGTGGCGGGCAGTGCCGTGCCCATCTGGGTGGCCGAGGAAGTGATGGCATCGGCGGTGCAACCGGAGGCGATCATCCTGCCCGCCTCAGTGCTGGACGATGACGAGGAGGAACTTGAGGACCTCGCCGGCCCTGAGAGTGACGAAGAGGGCGAGCCGGGCGGCGGGGACCGAGACGATGACGAAGCCGGAGCGGACGACGAAGAGGACGACGAAGAGGACGAAGACGAGGAACCCGACGAAGACGAGGACTAGGCCGACGCTCACTGAGCGCTATCGGCTTCTTCCTGTGGAAGGGCGTCCCTCGCGGGGAGCGCGCTGGCATCGACCAGCGTGTCGCCGAAGACCTCGCGCAGCACGGTGGTGCCGAACGCGCCAGGGGGCAGGTCGAAAGCCAGCCGCACGAATGAGCCGTGTTCATCGACCCCGCCATCAGTCTGCGGATCACGCAGTGGAATGCGTACCGGCCGCCGCTCGCCCGCCGCACCCCAGTGGCCAGAGCCGATCAGTGCCCCGCTGGAGGAGAAGGCATCTGCCGCATCGGTTTCCCACTGCGCCACCTGACCCTCGGTAGGGGTCATCTTGTGTCCGAGCATCGCCCCACTTGGGGAAATCTCCAGGCGATGCAAGCGCCCAGCAATGTCGCCGCGCGGTGGCAGCGGGTCGGCCAGTTCAGCCGCATCGACCCTAAACGCCGATCCATTGGCGTGGCGGAATGCCAGATCGCCTTCGACCAGCTGGGCCAGCAGTCCGCGCTCCAGCCGATCAGCCACGATGCGGTTGAAGATGGCCGCTTGAAGTGAGTGAACTAGAAACCCGAGGTGCCCGCGGCCGATCGAGCGAACCGCCTGTTCCGGAGTGCGGCCAGCCAGCAGCACGCCCAGCGCCGAACGGTCGGCGCGGTCGCCCCCGCCGCATAGTGCGCGGGCCGTCGCCAGATCTCCAGCATCGAACGCCTCGCGACGCGCCCGCTGCCGCTCCGGGAATGCTGCTCCACCCGCGCCGAGGAGTTCCGAGAGAAACGCGCTCCAGTCGCGCTGCAGCAGATGCCAGCCGAGCAGATGATTGTTGCTTCTGTAGCCGAATCGCTGGGGGCCGAACAGGTGCGGCACCCCCGAGGCGGCCAAGGCACTCATCCGCCGATGCGCCTCTAGGGCCGCAGTGGCTGGAATGCCGCGCACTCGGATGGCAAAGCGATTGCCCTTCAGGTGGCCGGGGCGCAGCTTGTTGCTGTGACGCCGGGCCCACAGCACCTCGATGCGCTCGTGGCGCAGGTGCAGATTGCGCGGGTCGGGGCCGGGCACATGGATCGATACAGTCTGTCGCGCCACCGCGACGCGATCCTTCATTCCCGCGCAACCGATGGCCGCTTCGCCGACTCGGAAGTGCGCGCACAGCGCGGCCACCAACTCCTGATGCGTGACCATCCGCTTCTGGATGCCCAGATAAATGTGCTCGCCGGTGCCCGAGGGGTCATAGCTCGGCTGCTCATCAACCAGAAAGTCCTCCGGTCGCTCTTTGATGCGGCCGCCCAGAGGCGCGCCAGAGCAGAGCCGCGCTTCGGGCAGGGGCGATGGGAAGTCCGGATTCATGCCGACTGGCACTTCCCAGCCGAGGTCGAGCCCAGAACGCGCCGCGACTCGAGCACGCTGCGGATCTGCGTGACGGTGCAGCTGGTCGGATCAATGCGGTGGGCATCCCAACCGCGCGCCTGGGCTGCGGCGACATTCTCCGAGAGGTCGTCAAAAAAGATGACCGAGTCGGCCCGGCAACCGACGGCGCGTTCGAAGGCGGCGTAGATGTCCGGGTCGGGCTTGATTGACTTGAGCAGGTGACTGGCATGGCGGTGTCGCAGGTTGGCCAGCATCGGCAACTCGCGTTCCATCTGCTTCCAGTGGGGCTCGTTGGTGTTGGAAAGACAGGCGGTGGCCACTCCGGCGCGCTTCAACTCATCCAGAAGTCCGGCAACGCCGTCGTACTCGCCCAGGATCCAGGCCTCATGAACCCGCCGCGCTTGCGCGACTGTCCACCCGCGCCCTAGTGAGCGGGCTAGTGCTGTGAAGAACTCCGGATCACTCATCGCGCCCGACTGATGCGCTGCGCCGATTAGTTCGCGCTGCGCCTTGGCGGCACTCGAGGAATCGATCGCTCGCGCCTTGAGACCGGCGGCCAGGCAGCCCTCGTGCCACGAGTTGCAGATGCGCACCAAGACACCGCCGAGGTCGAAGCACACCACCTTGGCGGCGGCAGCCCGCTCCGCGCGACGCCGCCTGAAGAATCGGCGAAGCAGCTTTCGGCAGCGGGCGGCATCAACACCGTGCACCACCTGCATGCGGTGATTGAGCCGCGTGTCACAAGGGATTTCGTAGAGGCTGCGGCAGGCGCCAGCCTTGGGATCGTCAGCGCCATAGACCAAACGCGCCAGCCGCGCGTTCACCAGCGCCCCGGCGCACATGGCGCATGGCTCCAGCGTGACCGCCATCGAACACTCGCTCAGTCGCCAGCCCACTCCGCGACTGCTGGCCCTTCGCAACGCCACGATTTCGGCGTGTCCGGTCGGGTCGCCGGTGGCTTCGCGATCGTTGGCCGCTTCTCCGAGGATCTCCTCGCCGCGATAGACCACCGCGCCCACGGGAACCTCACCCTGCTCGGCGGCTGCCGCAGCTAACTCGATGGCCCGGCGCATCATGCGCACATCGAGGCTGCTGCCACCCGAGGCGATGCGGCGGCGTCGCGACCGGATGCGTCGGGACGCCGCGCGCCGGAGCTGACTCATTCGTCGCCTTCGCGGCCGGTTTCCCGCGGCGCGTCATCAGTGGCCTGGGCCCCGCGACGCAGCACCGTTCCAGCGGCCACCCGGTGCGCCGGGGCCAGCCGCAGCAGCAGGATGCTCAGCTCATAGAGCAGATAGAGCGGCACCAGGAAGAGCAGCATCGACAGCACATCGCCCGGGCCGACAACGGCCGCGACCACCGTCACGATTGCCAGAGCGTGCTTGCGATGCTTCCTGAGGAATTCCGGCGAGACGATCCCGAGCCAGCCCAAGAGCAGCACCACCACCGGCAGCTGGAATGCCAGCGCGATGCACAGCAGCAGCAACAGCACAAGGTTCACATACTCAGAGAGACGGAACGATTGCTGGAGCCCACCGGGGCGCGCGGTGGGCACATTGAGTACCTCGGTCCCGGTGCCGTCCAGGCTGGGCACGGCGATGTGCACTTCGCGCGTCGGACCGATGATCCACATTTGCCCGGGCGCGGCCGAAGTTGGGTCGTGTTCCAGAACCGGAATGCCCGGCGCGGCGGATACCGCAACGGCGGGTTCGGGCCGTGGCAGTGAGGTCGGCGCAGCATCGCCGAAGGAAATCAGCGCCCGCAGCATGATCGGCAGGATCACCCAGTACAGGAGGGCGATGCCCACCAGCACCAGCGCGCTCGACAGCGGCAGCAGAAAGTGCACCATGCGCCGCTCATTGGCATAGAGCCCCGGCGAGATGAATCTCCAGGCCTGATATAGCACCCACGGCGCTCCGATCGCCAGCGCCCCGATGAAGCTCAACTTCATGTCGACCGAGATGGCCTCGATTGGGCTGAGGACCTGCGCGGTGGTTGGCAGCCCCGCGGCGCGCAGCGCTGATTCGGCGGGCACCCACAGCCAGTAGCGAATCTCTGACGCGAAGGCGAAGAGCCCCACCATCAGCGGCAGCGGCACGACGATGGCTAGGAGGATCCGCTTGCGGAGTTCCTCGAGGTGGTCGCCGAAGCCCATTACGGCGCGATCTGTGGATGGCTCACGGTCGGTCATGGCGCGGGTTTTGATCCTAGGCGAGTTCGCGCGACCGTCCCGCGGGCGCAGTTCATGGGCCCTTCAGTCGCGGCCCGAAGAATCGAACCGCGTTGGCGTCTAGGAGTGTCTCGAGGTCCTTCAGGGGAATGCCTCGGATCTCGGCCAGTCGCTTGGCCACCGCCACCACACTCGCCGGTTCGTTCGGCCAGCGCCGCCTATCCGGCTCGGGGGACAGATACGGCGAGTCGGTTTCCACCATGATCCGGTCCAGCGGCACAACTGCCGCCGCCTCGCGGACCTCGGGGGCATTGGCGTAGGTCAATATCCCGGTGAACGAAATCCAAGCGCCCATTTCCAGCACCATCTCCGCTTCGGCCCGCCCACCGCTGAAGCAATGGAACACGAATCGATTGCCAGCGATGCCGCTGGTGCGCAGGATCGGCACCAGCTCGTCGAACGACTTGCGGCAATGCACCACCACGCCGCGCTCCTTCCGCGCCGCGCCGGATTCCCAGTCGACAATGTGCCCGAGCTGGGACTCGAGAACTTCCCGTTGCCGCGGCCGCGGCGGCCTGGGGTAGTGGTGGTCGAGTCCCAGTTCGCCCCAAGCCACGCAACACTCATCCTCGGCGGCCTCGCGCAGCAGATCCCAGTCGATTGGCTCTTCGGCATATAGCGGATGCACGCCGGCGCTGAACGACACCCCGTCATTGGCGCGGGCCAGATCGCGCGCGGCGATCGCATCGGTGCAGCCGGTGGCGATGCTCACCAGCGAGTGCACGCCAGCGGCCCGCGCGGCGCCGAGTACCTCGGGCAGTCGCGAAGCCAGCTCCACTCGAGTCAGGTGGCAGTGGGTGTCGATCATGGGCGGAACTCTCCCGAGCGGGCCAGCCCCAAGCGCATCAATGGCGGCCCGATCGTCTCGTTGATGGCCACCACCGCCACGATTAGCGCCCAGAGGATCGGGCTCCATTCCGACTCCGAGTGCCCGTCGCGCAGTTCCGCCGCCAGAGCCAGCGACACACCAGCCTGCGGAACGAACGCGGTCCATGCCCAGCGGCGGGTGGTTCCCTCGATGGCAACCATCGGAGTCCCGGCGGTCACTCCGGCCCAGGTAGCGGCCATGCGCAGCACCGCCAATACCAGCGCTGCCCGCCACAACTGCGACAGTTGCTCGAGGTGCAGTCGCGTGCCGACCGCCGCGAAGAAGATGCAGTAGACGGGCAGAGCGATGCGGTCGAGAGTGGCGAAGAATCGTTCGCAGTCGCGCGCGTACAGGTTCGACATGGTGGCGCTGGCCGCCAGCGCAGTCAGCAGTGGCGAAAGTCCCAGCGCATCGGAAACGATGGCCAGCAGCGTGGTGGAAGCTAGGACCAGTGCTTCAGGCCCGCGCGAGATGAGGCGGCTGAGGGCGCGCAGAATCGGGGCCACCGCCACCCCAACACCTATGGAGCCGATCAGGCGCCACGCCACGGCGGCGCCTAGCGCATGCTCCGCTTGGGTGCCCGGGTCAGAAAAGTTCGCCGCGCCGATCGCGATCAGCATCGTGGCCACCCCCGTCAGCAGCAGATCACCGCAGATGGTGGCTCCCAAGGCCAGATCACTCAGCGCGCCGCGCGATCGACACTCTTTGACTAGGGCAGTGGTGACTGCCGGGCTGGTTGAAACCATCAGCGCCCCGAGGCAGACGCAGATGAAGAGGCGCTCCAGCGGCGGCTGGGCGGCGATGGTCGGGGAGACCGCGGGCAGCAGCCACCACGCTGCGGCGACGCATGCGCCACCGACCGCGAGCGCTACCAATCCGAGCAGTCCGAGCAACCCGCGCAGGTGATTGCGCAACAACTCTTTGGGGAGAGCGCCGCCAGCCAGAAACCCGATGATTGAAATGGCCAAGGTGTCGACGAACTGCAGGTAGCTCAGTTGGTCTGGCTTCACCAAGGCGAAGTCGGGGCGACCCAGCGAGGCCGCCAGACTCGGCCCGCAGAGCAAACCAAACAGCAGGTAGCCGGTGAGTCGTGGCAAGCCGATACCTGCGGCGATGCGCCCGGCGAGGTACGCGCCCAACAGGAGGAATCCCAGCGCCGCCGACGAATCTAGCAATCCTGCGGGCGGCAGGTCAATCGGCGAACCCAGCGCATCAAGTGGCCGGTTGATCGAGTCGTACACACCACGCGACTCCGAGCCAACCACTGAATAGAGCACCAGCAACGACAGGAGCGCCATCGCCGGAATGGCAATCGAGCGCTTCATGTAGCCAACCTTGGCCGCGCCAGAACCACTACTCCCATCGCCAGCAGTGAGGAGCCAGCGCCGGCGATGACCACCAGCCCGAGCAGTTCGCCGAGGAACTGGCCGCCTTCTTCGATGCAAAGTGTCACGCCGATTGCCACCGCCAGCGCTGACTGGCGCATTGGCGCGGCCAGCAGTGGGCCGCGCAGGTCGAGGTGCTGCTGCTGATCACTCAGGCAGGCCGCCATGCAGGCGGGCTTCAGCAATGCCCGCGCCCCGACCAGTGCCAGCGCCACTCCCCATGCCCACGAGCTGTCCGGAGTGCGCACCAGAGTCCCCGCCAGCACGAACAGCGCCGTTGAAACTGCTGGCTCTGACTGGGCGATGACCCGCTCGATGGGGCGCAGTTCGCCGCGCAGGTTGGCCATCGTCAGTCCGCAGATAGCGCCAGCGGTGATTGGCGAAAACCCGGTGGTGGCGGCCACTCCGCCGGCCAATGCCACGGTTGCCAGCAGGATTAACCAAGTGGTGGCTTCATCGCCCCCCGCCTGCCGCAGCAGCACTCGGGCGCCGACGGCCAGAAACAAACCAAATGCGCATGAGATGAAGAGCGCAGTGACGAAGGACTGGGGGGCCAGTGCCAATGAACCATCGGCATTGCGCACCAAGAGCGCGATGGCCGGGGCACTCAGGAATGCCGCGGCGATTGCCGCCATTCCGCCTCCGGCATGCACCAGCGTTGCAGTGCGCGACTTGGCCGCGCCGAGGCCCGCCCCCAGCGAGCGTGTCTCCGGTGACCAGCCGACGAGTGCGCCGAACAACGCCAATGCGGTGAGAGTGGTCCAAGCGGCAGAGGCCTGGTGCGGATCGAACCAATAGAGGCGGAGCCCGGCGGCGGCGGCGATCGCCAGCGCCAATGAGACTGCGGCATCACTGAGCGACCACTTCCACAATACTGCGGGGATGCGTTGCAGGATGGCGCGCCGCGCCTGCAGGCCGATGATGAGTCCGATCCAAGCCAGCAGCACCACCATGATTGGCTTGGCCATGTCGACCACTTCGGCGTTGAGCAATCCCATGCCGCGCGGGCCCACTGCGGCCCCGACTGCCAGCGCCACCCAACCGCCAGCCGAGAGCGCACTGCCCACTGGCGTGCGCTGCATGGCGCGGATGAAGCCGACTTGCCCGGCGATCGATAGTGCATAGATAGCGGCCAGAGCCGCCACCAATCGCAGCGCCAGCAACGCGTCCCCTTGGAGTTGAATCCCCAGCGATTCGAGGAGGGCGTTCATCCGCCCATCCCGATACTCCGCTCGACCGGGAGCACTACGCCGATGGGTCGCTGCGACTCTGGCAGGCGGGCGATTGCTCGTTCCACACGATCGATGTCTGCGGCGGAACACACGCTGAACACCATGCGGGCGCCGGTTGACTGTGGCAGCAGCGCCGCCAAGCCGGAGAAGATCGGCATCTCCAACCGGAGAATGGCGGTCAGGCCACGGCTCTCAACAATCGTGGCCCCTGTGATGCCCGCGTCGAGCAGACTGGTCACGATCGGGTCGAAGGACTCCTCGGTCTTGGCAATCAGGACAAGTAGTTTGAAGCCAGGTCCCGATGTCACTGGAGACAACTCAGCCATGCCGCTGGCCCTCATCCTCAAGTGCAGCAAGAAGTTGCGCTTCGTCGGCAGCCTGTAGCAGCCGCTCGCGACGGTCCGGGTCAGCCGCTAGACGAGCCAAGCGCGCGAGGGTCTGGATGTGTTCCATGGGACGATCGGTAGAACCGAACATCACCAACACGAGTCGTACCCCCACTGGACCTGCGGTACAGGGGAACTCGACCGGGGTGGAGAGGGTGACGACCCCAATCACTTGACGCGAGATATCGGACCTGATCGCGTGCGGGAACGCAACCCCCTCCGGTGTCGCGGTTGAACCCTGGCACTCCCTTGCCTTCAGAGTGTCCAGCACCTGCGCTTCGGAGACCGACGGCTCAACGAGGGCGAAGCGTCGGGCCAGTTCAGCCAGCAGTTGATCGCGCGAATCTGCCCGAAGTCGGCAGACGAGCAGGCGAGTATCCAGCCGCTCAGTGAGGCTCACAGGGGCAGCCTACGCGGTTTCTTGACGAGCCCTCGGGATGGGTACTAGCATCACCGTCCCGACTTCGTGAAAAAAAGCACAGGCAGGTAAGCCCCCTCGAAATGAGCCGATTTCTCTTCCCACGCTGGTCCAACTCGCTGATTCCGGTCCTCCTTGTGGTGGGCGGCGTCGCGCCGATCTATGTCGCTTTTCTTGTGGCCTACGGATTCAGCCCGAAATCGCTCGATGTCGGCTACCAGCCGGTGCAGCCGGTGGCGTTCAGTCACGCCATGCACGCCGGGCAACTCGGACTCGACTGCCGTTACTGCCACAGCACAGTCGACCGCGCTTCATTCGCGGCAGTACCAGCCACGCAGGTCTGCATGAATTGCCACACGCAAATCCGCAAGGACAGCCCGAAGCTGGCCGAGGTGCGCAGCAGTTACGAGACCGGCAGCGCCATTCCCTGGGTCGAAGTCCACAAACTTCCCGACTACGCGTACTTCGACCATAGCGCCCACGTGAATCGCGGCGTGAGTTGCGTTGAATGCCACGGGCGCATCGACACTATGGAGCGGGTGACTCGCGTTAAGGAACTCTCGATGGGTTGGTGCCTCAACTGCCACCGTGATCCGGTGGACAACCTGCGACCCGTCAGCAAAATCACCACGCTCTGGTGGGACCAGAAGACTGAGTTGACTCAATCGGAGCGCGAGGCGCTCGTCCAGCTCTATCACATCTCACCCAGCGAGAACTGCTCGACATGTCACCGCTAGGCCGCGCTGCGGGAGATTCCTTGGATATGGACCAAACGCCAACTTCAACTGAGGCTTCGCAACTGGCACCAGCACTGCGCGGCCGTGAATACTGGCGCAGCGTTGAAGATCAGGCCCGCAGCCCGCAGTTCAAGCAGTGGCTGGAGCGTGAGTTTCAGGACGGCGCGGCGGAGCTCTCTGATGCCGATCGCCGCAGTTTCATCAAGTTGATGGGCGCGTCAGTGGCGCTGGCGGGGTTCGGTTTGGCTGGCTGTCGACGCTGGCCCGAGACCAATATCGTTCCATTCGCCGGTCCGCCGAGCGATCGCGTCCCCGGTGTGGCGGTGGCCTACGCGACTTCGTTCAGCATTCGCGGCATCGGGGAGGGTGTGCTGGCGCGCACCTTCGACGGTCGCCCGGTGAAGTTGGACGGCAATGCCGAGCATGTCTCGGGTGCTGGCAGCACCGCAATTCTGCAGTCCCGAATTCTCGAACTGTATGAACCGCATCGTTCCCGTCAGGTGACTCAGCACGGTCACGCCGCGAGCATGGTGCAGTTCGAAGTCTGGCTCGGCGGCCGCCGCGCCGAACTGCGCGCCAACGGTGGAGCTGATCTGGCTTTCTTGGTCGAAGCCGCCAACGGACCCAGCGACGATGCCATGCGCGGGCGGCTGCGTCAGGCTTTCCCCAAGGCGATGTGGTGCGAGTACGAGGCGGCCGGGTACAGCGGCGAGGCGGACGGTACGACGGCGGCGTTCGGCAGCGCCCAGCGAGTGCGCAACGACTTCGCCAAGGCCAAGGTCATCGTCTCGCTCGATGCCGACTTCCTCTCCGGGCGGCCCGGCACCGTGGCCGATGCCGCAGGGTTCGCCGCTGGTCGACGGCTCGATGAATCCAATGCGTCCCACGCCACCATGTCGCGGCTCTACTGCGTCGACGGTGGTCTGACACTCACCGGCATGAGCGCCGATGAACGAGTCGCTGTTCGCGCCAGTGATGTGGCGGCGATCGCCGCACAGCTGGCCGTGGCTTGCGGACTCAAGGGCAACGGTCTGAGTGCTTTGGCCGCCCGGGCTCCCAAGCTCAGCGCCGACGACACGGCGCGTTTGGGGGCGGCTGCTTTGGAATTGAACAGCAACCGCGGCGCCGGGTTGGTGGTCGCGGGCGATCGCCAGCCAGCGGCGGTCCACGCCATCGCGGCGTTGTTGAACGCCAGTCTCGGCAATCTCGGCAAGGCCGTCACCTGCCTGCCGCTCGCGGCGGATGGTTCCAACACCAAGCTCGCGGCGCTGGCTACGGCACTGGGCAGCGGGCAGATCAAGACTCTGGTCACCATCGGCGGCAACCCGGCATTCGACGCCCCCGGCATGGCCGAGGCGATCAGCAAGGTCGCCGAGCATGTGCGCCTGTCGCTGTGG
>SXGQ01063950.1_pt1 | contig 12382 bp, 14 predicted proteins | sample 3178371 | NCBI WGS metagenome assembly SXGQ01 (sample SAMN11356859, study PRJNA531348) | freshwater metagenome | isolation source: freshwater sample F1-20 | place: China: Fuxian Lake, Yuxi | collected 2017-12-25 | reverse complement strand
TGTCTTTGTGGATATTCTGCCGACCCTACCTGCTACCCCTTGGGTAGCAGCGGTGCTAAGTACTGCATTTAGTATTTTACTGACAGGCGCTTTTCATGAGGACGGCTTAGCGGATACCGCTGATGGTCTTGGTGGAGGCCTAACCCGCGAGCAAGCATTAGAAATCATGAAAGATTCGCGGATAGGTACATATGGTTCTGCCGCACTTTTATTAGCCATGCTTAGTAAGCTAAGTTTGCTAGTGCTGCTTTATCAGATTGACTTGGCTTGGTCCGTTGTAGGATTGTTTGCCGCTCACGTGACATCTCGGCTTATGCCGTTGTTTTTGATACGCGCAATGGCTCATGTAGGCGATACGCAGCAGTCTAAATCTAAACCTTTAGCGGATACTATCGAGAGCTCGACACTACTAATAGGGCTACTTTGGTGGGTTACAGCTATCGTACTAGCAGCTTATTTTGTTCCGACAATACCTCTATTGATGGGTACGCTAGGAGCAGTGATGGCTACCGCTTGTATGGCATGGCGTCTACATCAACGGCTACAAGGATTTACTGGCGATGGTCTTGGTGCAACTCAACAAATATCTGAGATAGGCTTTTATTTGGGGTTAGTGATTGCTGCAGGTATTGTATGAAACTTTGGTTATTAAGGCATGCACAGGTATTGGTGGATCCAGGCATATGTTATGGCTCAAGTAATGTAGATTGCGATACTGAGGCTACTATTGCGGCAGCCAAAAACTTTGCCCCCTATCCTGCAAAGGATTGTGTTATTTGGACTTCCCCTTCAGCTAGAGCAAGTAAGCTAGCAGAGGCTGTGTCACAAATACGCCCCGATCTTAACGGCCCTAATGCTGACCATCGACTAAAAGAAATGGATTTTGGCCATTGGGAAATGCAGCCTTGGGAGAGTATTCCACGCGCAGATATTGATGCATGGGTTGAAGCATTTCCTCATTACTGCTTTGGTGGAAAGGAGTGTGTCCAAGACGTACTTGATCGGGTTGCGGAGGCATTAACTGATGCAACGCTATCTGGAGTTCCAGAAATGGTATGGATCACCCACGCAGGAGTGATACGCGCAGTACAGTTTTTATCAACAGAGGAAAAGCGAACAAAAATTTCAGTAGCAAATGAATGGCCATCCTCAGCACCTTCAATGGGTCAATGGATTTGCTTAGAAATTTCAAAATAAGTATTAATATTGCCTAAATTTATTTGGTCTTATCAATTTAGATAACGCCTTATTCAGGTGGTGAAATCACATTGATATATTCAAAGGGACAGTGGCGACAAACGTTACCACAGCAAATTCCCCGCTTTAAGTGTGCTTGACTGGTGAGCACCTGATAGCCTGAAGCAGGATCAATGTATGTATCCTCACCCTTCTTGCAGGCAAGGCGGTGAAGCTCGTCAATATTTAGCATGACCGGTATTTTATCTAGATCTAATCCCGTAAGCGTCTCTTAAGAAAACACTCAAGCAAATGAAATGTCGGTTTACCCGACAAATTTACTCTTCACCTGAGTCGCACATAGTCCCTAAGATCTGTCACGCTAGGCCAAGGCCTCCCCAACGCCAACCAAGCTTGATCATGATTCGGTCAATGGACCACAATCAACCAGCCTACATTTATATGAACTAGTATGAATTTGGCCTGCCCAGCACGATTCGAACGTGCGACCTACGCTTAGAAGAATTCGTGGCTGCTGAAAACAGCAATAAATTCAATGGCTTAAGTCAAAAAACATCAACTGTGCAACAAACTGTGCAACGGGTTTTGTCGGGTAAACCGACATTTTAGGAGCGTCCTTTTGAGGTGCATTCTATCGATTAATTCGCCCATGACGTCGTGATGAAACTGTATAAGTTCTAACCCCAGTCGACATGGTTATGATTAGTCTATGAATAATAATAAAGCTGTCCCTCTGTTGATTCCTGCTCACCTCAGTGGAGACCTCTGGGGAGGATTTGCAGCCATGCTCGTTGCTCTCCCATCAGCCATTGCCTTTGGGGTGACGATATTTTCACCACTAGGCTCTACCTTTGGGGCTCAAGGTGCTTTAGCGGGAATGCTGGGCGTCACCATCCTTGGGTTTGTGGCTGCCGCATTTGGTGGCACACAACGCCTCATCTCTGCTCCTTGCGCCCCTGCAGCAGCCGTTTTAACCGCAGTCACCATTGAACTGATCCGTCAGGAAATCGAGCCAAGCGCTATCGTAATTAGTCTTTTTCTGATTGCACTAACTTGTGGCCTAATTCAAATTGCTTTCGGTTTACTCCAAGTCGGTAAATTAATTCGCTTTATGCCCTATACCGTCGTGAGTGGATATCTCAGTGGTGTGGGATTAATTATTGTGATTAGCCAATTACCCAAGTGGTTATCCCTGCCCAAAGGAATAAAACTAATCGATGGTATTTGGCAACCCCATTTATGGCAGGTCACCAGTATTGCTATTGGTATCGCAACCGCATTGGCAATGGTCCTCGCACCAAAATTTTCAAAGCGGATACCTGCTGTGATTCAAGGCCTACTTGCAGGAGTCTTAGTCTATTGGCTTTTAGCGTGGTCCGCTTTTCCAGAGCTGCGCTCCTTAGAAAATAATTCATTCATTATTGGTCCGCTTGCTGCAGATCCAGCGGCTTTATTTGAAAATCTTCAACAATCTCTGGAACAACTATTCCATCCCAATCTTCCGCCGTTGGAGCAAATTATGATCCCCGCTCTAACCCTGGCAATTTTATTATCGATTGACACATTGAAAACTTGCGTCGTCCTTGACGCTCTCACAGGCAGCCGTCATAACTCTAATCGTGAGTTAGTTGGCCAAGGCCTTGGTAATGTTAGTGCTAGTCTTCTGGGGGGCACACCGGGAGCTGGGACCATGGGTGCTACTTTAGTCAATAAAGCTAGCGGTGGCACCACGCGTTTATCAGGAGTCCTTCAAGGGCTATGGTCTTTAATTGCGATTTTGGTTTTAACACCCTTGATTGCATGGGTACCAATTGCTTCCTTGGCAGCGCTCTTGGTGGTCATTGGCGTAAAAATGATCGATTGGAAATCCTTCGCCTTTGCTCGTTCCAAAGAGACTTTCGTTGATTTTGTAGTCATCCTAGCAGTAGTAGTGGTAGCCAATACTGTTGGCCTAATTGCCGCTTCTGGGCTTGGGGTTGGTCTAGCAATTTTGCTCTTTATTCGAGAACAAATCCACAGCACCACGGTACGTAAAAAAAGTTACGGGAATCAGCTTTTCTCAAAACACTTTCGCACCAATTCAGAACGGCAGATCCTTCAACGGGATGGGCAACATACGGTGATTTACGAGTTACAAGGCAGCCTCTTTTTTGGCACAACCGATCAATTGTACTTAGCGATTGAGCCTGAGATTGATCGAGCGCGCTATGTGCTGCTCGATTTTTTCCGAGTGCAATCGATCGATATCACGGCAGCCCATATGATTGAGCGGATTCGTAATCGCCTCGCCGAAAACAAAACAACTCTTGTGCTTTCACGACTCCCTGAGCGCCTACCCAGTGGCCGTGATTTGCGCTCCTACATGGACCACTTAGAATTAACGCACGATGGCTCAACGCAAATCGTCAATGAAATGAGCGATGGTTTGGAGTGGATCGAAAACCAGCTTTTAGAAAAAGCCAAGGCATTTTCCACACAATCTAAAGCGCTTACATTAAATGAATTTGAGATTTTCAAGGGCATGGATGCAAAAATCTTGTCGGTGCTTACTTCCTGTGTGACACAACAACACATTCCCGCCAATACCTCTATTTTCAAAGCAAATAGTCCAGGCGAGGACTTGATGCTAATTGCATCGGGGCAGATCAAAATTACGCTCTCAATCGGCAAAAACACAATCGTTCACTTGGCCACGCTTGGCCGAGGACAATTTTTTGGGGAAATGTCATTTTTGGATCGTCAAGTGCACTCTGCAGATGTATATGCACAAACTGATGTGGAACTATTGATAATGACACGCACCGATTTTGATCGTATTAGCGCTTCCAATCCAATGCTAAACGCACAAGTTATGCAATCGATAGCAATAGCAATTGCCACACGTTTGCGTCATACAAATAGCGATTTACTACAAATACGAGAATAAAAAAATATGGGTAATGATCTTACAACGGTCGGGTACAAATGACTTTTAACGTACTTTGAATTTGAACGGCTGATTTATTACTCTCACGAATTTTCAACCTAATCGCCTAAATTAATCAAAAAAAGTCGGGCACGATATGTTGCGTACTCATTGGCGGACGAACGTAACTTGATGGAATCTTTTTTCGCTTGCCAAACTTAATTTCAGGAAGTTTTATTGAGTGATATGGAATTTTTTGTAATATGTGCGAGATACAATTTAAACGGGCACGTTCTTTTACATCAGCATTAACAACATACCATGGTGCATGAATTGTATCGGTATGCATAAACATTGCGTCTTTTGCTTTTGAATAATCGACCCACTTATCACGTGACTGCAAATCCATTGGGCTTAATTTCCAACGCTTTAAGGGATTTTTAGCACGATCTTTAAAACGAATTTCCTGTATATCGTCACTCACAGAAAACCAATATTTAAGTACGATGATCCCTGAGCGAACTAGGATGTTTTCGAATTCCGGACAAGCATGCAAAAAGTCCTTATATTCGTCGTCTGTACAGAACCCCATTACATGCTCAACTCCAGCGCGGTTATACCAACTGCGATCAAATAATACTATTTCTCCACCGGCAGGTAAGTGAGATACATAGCGCTGAAAATACCATTGAGTTTTTTCCTTAGATGATGGTGTCCCAAGCGCAGCAATTCGACAAACTCGGGGGTTTAGTGGTTCACTAATTCGTTTTATGACACCACCTTTGCCGGCTGCGTCACGACCCTCAAAAATAATCACTACACGAGCCTTTGTGGTGACTACCCATTCTTGTAATTTCACTAATTCTAAAAATAATTTCTTTAACTCTTTTTCATAACGCCGCTTCGAGAGTTCTTGTTGTTGGTCATTATGTAAATCATCGATCGTAAAGTCTTTTTGAGGATCACGTGAGGTTGCCGACTTTAGAGTCATTTTTTTCTTTGAAGGGTTACTTAATGGCTTGTTAACTACACCTTTAAAAGGAATAGTATTTTTTGTTTTACTTTTAGTAGATTGTGTCATTGTCAAACTCCCTATCTATTGTGCAGATTTATGAAACCAGCAAATACAAAAAGATAATTACATGTAGCTTAAAAAAATATATTATCAATTTCAATATAAACGTTATATCACCAACTGAAACGCTTGAATATCAGGAAATGTATGGCAAAGGAATATAAAACGACTAATTTTCCCTGCTAATTCACCGTAAACTATGCGGTCGGTACCAAATGTAAACCATGTTTCCGGTACGGACCTATTAATATCTGGCATGCCCAGCACGATTGGCTACGCCGATACTTCGTGTTCGGACGTACAACCTACGCCTTATAAGCTGTAAAAATGAGTTTAAACAACAGCAAAAACAATAGCATTAGCTTAGCAAGATTTGGTGTCCTATACGCACCGAGATCTGTGATTTGGAGTGAAATGCCGTGGAACTTGGTCGGCATCTGCAGATGGTCAAGTGGTTGGACATCGAATTTGTCGGGAAAACCAACATTCTCAAGCGCCCTTTAAGGTAAAAATGACTTCATTCAGTCCACGTGGGATATTTACACATGATGGTATTGAAAAGTTCTGATTGGAGATATTGGGCCAACCAATTTTTTAGGGCTGGGAGCGGTAATTGATCAAACCGCTCAGAATTAACCATGGAAAACTGCCGAATAAATGGAAAGATGGCAACATCTAACCAACTTTGTTTATGACCCAATAAATAGTGGCTCGACTCTAGGACATCATCCATTGGCTTGAGCATCAGAGTGTTTGCAGCATCAAGCACACTCTCTTGGTTCATATGAGGATGCCGACTCGGATACTTATATTGATCAAGTAATGTCTTAAATGGACCATCGTTTTTATCAATCCAAATTTGCGCAGCATCTTCATCTATCTCACCCCAATTATCTGGGTCAGATTTTTGCAATGCCCAACGCATAATCTCTAAACTTTGATCGAGTACGAGGTTACGAACAATCAACACGGGCACAGTCCCTTTTGGGGATACTCTCAACATCGATTGTGGCTTATTACGTAATTCAATCTCTCTGTGCTCAACCGTAATACCTGCGTATTGAAGGGCCATACGAGACCTTATTGCATACGGACATCTGCGGTAGGTGTACAAAATTGGCAACATTGGAGAATTATCCAATGACTATGATCTTTGAGTGAGGGCTTGCAATAAGGGCAATCAGGTGGTTGCCCTTTCCGGCTAGTGTAAAACCTCCGCCTACGCCAAGATAAAATGCTCCCTAGCGAGCATAAGCCTTAATTAAGCTGATAATTTCATCATAAAACGTTCGAGCCCGTTGGATGAATTTCATGAAAATGTTCTCTTTTAAATAGATCAGTAATTTCTTGAAATAGTAGCACCTAAACCAGCTGACGGATTAAGTTGTACTATTTTTTGATTTGGGCAAATCTAAGTTGATCACCGTACGCCATCACTCCGAAACTCATGAGTTTGACACTTTAGACCAAGCTATGGCATGGGCAAAGGAATTGGGTGAATTCGTAACCATTCAATTTGATGACATGGAAGTTGCGGGTAAGTTCGGTGCAGATGGCATTATTGATGGCAAGCTCCCCAATGGTGAAGCCTATCAATGGAAGAAGCGCCGTAGGCGGTAATCCCTGCTTTAAGACCGCTTTTTACTGCTTACTAAATCCTTATAAAAGTGCTAATCTAGATCATGTATCGCTAATACAAGAGGGGTTAAACAAATGGAAATCACTAGTGTGACACTTGGCATGATATTTTCAGGGGTGGCAATTGCGACACTGCTCATCATCATCTATGGCAGTCGTGGATCAAAAGACAAAGAACATTGAACATCCAATGGGTAATATAGAAATCCTCGGTAGACCCCAATACCGTTCTCGTAAACTCCAAGAAGAGCAAGAACAGAATCAAGCTACTCGTAAAGAATCAAAGAAAAGACCAGCAGATCCTGTCCTTGAGTATGAGCGGGATGCGAAAGACTGGTGGTGGTGTGACGATGTATGACTGAGCCATTACAAAAGCACATCAAATCGACCAAAAAGACTCTTACTGAACTACTCAATGACAAGTCAATCGTCACAGGTCGGGACGTGGTTCAACGCATCAACGACAAAGAAAAGCTACGTAAACAGTTTGAAGAGGCAGTGGAGTTTGAGATCAGAAATAGTCGCCTTAGGAAATGAGCAAACTATGAACAAACTTACTTCTAATCATCGTACAGCCTACTAACAAAACTGTGCAATCACTGGGCAATGGCTTAAAACAGCACCACTACCACTACACCCGCTTGTATTGCTTGAGATTTCTGGCCCACCCCACATGACTAGCTACGCCGACACTTCATGTTCGAGCGTGCTACCTACGCCTCAGAAGTTGGAAAAATGAGTTGAAACGACAAGTTAAGCGATGGTTTTAAGGTGCTGAGTACGATATCCATTAGGCACCGAGATCTGCGGAATTAGGTGGAATAGCTTGGAGGCTGGATGGCATCTGCAGGCGGTCAAATAGTAAGATCCAGCACTAGCGGAGTACCAAGCACCTGTAGAGAGCTTAAAGCGACATTGCCATTGTGGGCTATTGGATCTTTTATAGAGAGTCAGATTGCCATCAAAACCTAAGTAAAATCCATTCGCTTAGGTTTAGCCTGTTATCTTTATTCTTATCAGCGGCGTCAAAGTTCATAGTGGGAATCCCTGCCTTCTTAGCCTCATCTCTTGAGACATATCCATCCTTATTTTCATCCGCAGCAACGAATGAGGGTGGTAATTTAGGTACATCTTTATTCGTTGAAGTGGGTGTTTGGGCCCCAGATATCAATGGCGCCAAATAAGTGATTAATAATAAAGATAATTTAGCTAGCTTCATTGTTAACTTTCCTAAAATAAATTAGACATTACCGATACTAGCAGACTAGCTGAGAACAAAAAACCGCTCCGAACAAGCTCAGACCTTAATAGAGCTTTTCCATAGTAAGTCATTCCAGCAAATTGGGTTGATTCTGAGTGAGTTGGGTACTTGGGTTTGGGCTGCTGGAGGCCTGTAAGCTAAGATTGTTGCAAGCCATACATAGTTTGTCGGTTTACCCGACAAAACAACTGATCACCCAGTTGCCCATAGTGCCTGAGAATCCTCCACACTGGCTCAAGGCCAGTCCTGCGCTGCTCAAGCTAGATCATGATTGGGCCAATCGATCACCATTGACCAGCCTACTTTTATATAAACCGATATGAATCTGGCCTGCCCAGCACGATTGGCTAAGCCAATACTTCGTGTTCGAACGTGCGACCTACGCCTTAAAACTTCACTATGCTGAGGCCCTGTTAGAACTCTCAGGGTACTTACACCGCATTTGCTCTATACCTCTGGACCGTATTCAATAATCAGTGAAAGCCGTACATGACAATTGATAGTTAATTTGATCTATCCGCGTAATTTGGCATTGGCCACCAGCGGCCAGAAATTTTCCCGTTCCACCCACGATAGAAAAAGTATTTGTAACCTGCTGGTTCATAAGGCCGAGAGTTCCCGTATATGTTCCAACACCCAAAATCACAATCGAGTCCTGACCATCGCCGAAGGAATAATTAACGAAAAGTAAACGCTTATCGCCAGCGTTTAATCTTTCAGATACCCTCGTATTCGCATCAAATCGGCCAATTTGAACACCCTTTTTATCCCATAAAGTCCCGCTACCAGCGATCACATCATCCACAGATGGCCCTGGGGTACCTGAGTCAACAACAATTCGGTTGTCAAAACGCGATACAAATGCTATTTCGTATTTAATGGGATTAAGCTGGGGAACCTTGCTTGAGCTAATGATGTAACTTGGCTGACCACTGGCATATGTTGCTGATCCACTGCTAATAATCAAAACAGTAATAAGAGTAATAAGCATCCAAATCATCATCGTTTGCTTTCTTAGGGGATCTAAGTGATGATACACTCGGCAAGCACCCGTACCCGCTTATAGCCACCAGCAGCGATTCCTCCATTAGTAACGTCAAATGAGAGTGCGTTATTAGTTAGCTTAGCGTTAATTAACATTAGTTTTGCAATGCCCTCATCACCGCCTGATGTACGAGTTGTATCTTTAGGCGCTGTTACTAATGGTGCCTTAGCAAGATGGGTATTCTTAGGATTTGAATCAGTGCCTATATGAAATATCACAACAGCATTAAAACCATCTGCATTCCATAGCTTTTTCTGATCTTTCATCACATTACAAGAATTCCAGGCTTTAGAAAATTCAGCGACAGGAAAGGCTTCAAGCGTACGGATTGTTTTATGAAGTCCAGCTGAAGAGCCCACTAATTTATCGACATCATGTAATGTCAGCACCGATTTACCATTTACTAAAGTGACAGTTGCCGTAGGAGCAACTAATTCAAGTATGGCAGGCTCGCCATACTGATTCATGGCATTTAAATTATTCGCAAAAGCACTGTGACATACAAGCAATAAAGAACATAAAAGAGGTTTAAAGAATTTCATAGCTATCTCCAAAATTAGTCATTGATGCGATTGCACTGAGGCAAATGAAGTAGAACACACATATTCAACTACTGTATTACAAGTTATTGTTCAAATAATGGTTCCAACTAACCTGCTGATTAAGTTGAACTATCTACTAAATGCAAGCTTTAACTCAATTTGTTTAAAGCATACTTGGCCTGCCCAGCACGATTCGAAAATTCGTCTCGAAGATTATGAGTGTAATTCATAGGCATTACGAATTCTTTCTCGAGCTGCAAATCACCTCAATGGACCTATCCTCGAGCACGTTTTCTCCTGGTTTTGAATCTACCAGTAGATCCAATATTCGGTCACGCTCATTCAAGAGAGAAAAAATCTCAGTCTCTAAACTCTTATTGACTTCATTGGCTATCCATTCGTGCCAATAGCCATAATTAGGTTTTTTTTGACATTCAGTTTCAGAGAAGGTCCATCCTCGAAATAATTTAATGGTGTCCTCAGCCGGCAACCAATAATCACCAACGACCCATTGATTTACAACAAACCAATAGTCTGGCTGACCAGTTGAATCCAGTGCTAGTGCAGCTAGGTGTGTTGTCACTGATTCAAGACCTTGCGCATGTAAATCCGCAGATGACCAACGTTTAAAAATATGGATATGGGTTGATTCACCAACCTCGGCACTGAGGTGGCGATGAAGAAAATACTGTGCTCCAGTCAACGAATCAATAAAGTCATCTTCGGGAAAGTGGCGCTCTTCATCTAAGGGTGGATTCCCATTACATAGATATGAAATGATATTTTGCATAATCTGAGTTCTAGGAACTGCTCATAAGCGAATAAGAACAATGGCAGCTTAGTGTAAGAATCTACAGTTATTCTAAGGCTGCTACTACTGTGTACTTTACCTCTTGAGCAAGATAGAAGCATCGATCGCTAAGGTAGTTTGAATAGAAATTTATTGAAAATGGCGATCGATTTCTTGGAAGAGAGTGTTTTACTTTTTTGCTCCGCACTTGGCGCTGCATTTAGCCTTTGCGCCGCACTTTGATGCTGACTTGCTTGAGCTTGGGCCACACTTTGATTTGCATTTTGCTCCACAAGCGGCTGCTCCAAAACTTGCCATTGCTAAAACTGAGGAAACGGCCATAGCAGATAGTAAAGAACGGTTTTTCATAAATACTCCTTTTGGTTTAATTAATTCATCTTGAACAAGCACCTCATATTAAGGCGTAATCTATGTATAGGAGTCTTTACTGGAGTTTTCCTCAGAAAACAGGTGATCGCTACTGGTTTGGCAAACGCATAGCCAAACAATGAGCCAGATTACCTTATTACTGGAAATAATATAGAAATACAAATAAAGTATTTGAAATGCATATTGATTTGCAGTACAAAGGTAGCTCAACTGGAGATCGCAATGAAACACTTTTTATTACTAGTATTAGCATCATTGATCAGCTTTTCAGCAAGTGCGAATCAACCACTCATTAGTCCCAATGAACTCGAGAGCAAATTACAAAACCCTAATTTGCGGGTACTTGATATTCGAGATCCTAAGTCGTATGCAGAAAATCATATACCTGGATCCTTAAGCGCCCCATATGGCAAGTGGCGCGGTCCAAAAGAAAATCCTGGCGAATTCCCACCACTTCCAAAATTAACTGAATTGGTTCAGAGCCTTGGCTTAGGCCCCCAAAATCATATCGTGGTTGCATCAAGCGGTGCAGATGAAACTGATTTTGGAGCCGCCGCGCGAGTCTATTGGACCTTAAAGGTCTTGGGTCTAGAAAATCTATCGATCCTCAATGGGGGTATCAAGTCTTGGGTTGAGACCAAGCTACCTTTAAATAATCAGGCAGTCTCAATTGCCAAAAGCTCCTATGAGCCGAAGATAAATGCGTCCTTGATCACCACAAAAGATCAACTTCTTAAAAAATCAGCGGATGGCTCTGCCCGTTTAATTGATGCCCGTCCCTCGGCTTTTTATAGTGGCGATACTCGACACCAAGCGGCCAAAGTGCCTGGAACACTCAAAGGTGCTTCTAATGTAGAGCATTCGAAGTGGTTTAATGAAAAAAGTCCGACGTTCATCTCTTCCGCAGAAGCTCAGAAAGTTGCGTCTGAGACTAATTTAAATTCAAATGACGAGGTTGTATCGTTTTGCAATACAGGTCACTGGGCAGCAACCAACTGGTTTGCGATGTCTGAAGTACTCGGTAAAAAGAATGTTTCAATGTATGCTGGGTCCATGGTTGATTTCACAAAAGATGGTGATACCAGCAAAATGGATAATGTTCCAAGTCGTGGAAAACAACTTTGGATTGATCTAAAACTTTGGGCAGATCGAACCTTTAATTAAATGAAACGCCTGCCGCTAAGCATCTTCCTAATTGCATTCTTTCTATTTCTTTTATGGAGTGTTTCAGCTCGCCAAAGCCTCCTCTATTTGATTGGAATTGGAATGGGGGCGACCTTAGCGGGTGCTCGCTTAGGATTTACAACTGGCTGGCGGCAATTAGCTGAATCCAAAGATCCGAAAGGGTCTGCAGGACAAATTGTCCTTCTGTTAGTAGCGACCAGCTTATGCATTCCACTACTAGCGAACTATCCAGAACTAAGTGCAGCACTTGGACCGCCAAGTTTTAGTTTGCTAATTGGTGCATTCGTATTTGGAATCAGTATGCAAATTGCAGATGGCTGTGGTTCTGGGAGCCTATACAAAGCGGGAATGGGT
>SXGQ01240037.1_pt1 | contig 12384 bp, 13 predicted proteins | sample 3178371 | NCBI WGS metagenome assembly SXGQ01 (sample SAMN11356859, study PRJNA531348) | freshwater metagenome | isolation source: freshwater sample F1-20 | place: China: Fuxian Lake, Yuxi | collected 2017-12-25 | reverse complement strand
GTGTTCTTACTGCTGTAGCAAATACTGGTGCTTATGCAAATACAATTCTTATCAAGAATTCTGATGATTACGTTCTATTATCAAGCCCAGATGCAGACGTTCTATATGCTGCAAAGTATCCTGGGGCACTTGGCAATTCACTTAAAGTATCTGTATGTGATTCCGTAAATGCATACGGTTCTAATTTAAATATGTTTTTGTCTAACAGTTCTATCGTTACAGATAGTACAAAAATATCAAACGCCGGTATTTTATTTACGGTTGGATCCAATCAGGCTACGGTTTTTATCGGCAATACTGCAGGATTTTGGGGTAATGCTGATAGCTCAGCAGCAGTTCAAACTTCTTTAGATACAGTTATAAGTAATACGTTTATTGTAGGTAATATTCTAAAAGCTGGTAATGCTACGTTTGGCACACAAGATCTACGTATCACTAGTATCGCAAATGCGGTATATGCTACAGGAAATACAACTGCAGTAGTTAACTTAGATGCTAACTACTCTCTTTCTGGCAACTTTTATTCAAACACTATTGTTGGCAATTGGGAATATTATAACGCAGTAGATAAGGCTCCTGGCACTTCAGTTTATACTAAGAAATTTGGTAATAGCTCAGTTGTCGACGAAGTTCACGTAGTGGTTGCTGATGAAGACGGTAAGATTACCGGTGTTCCTGGAACAATTCTTGAAACTTTTAGGGGTCTTTCAAGAGCTACAGATGCTAAGACAGAAGATGGAGCTGCACTTTATTATGCAGAAGTAATCAATCAAAATTCAAATTGGATCTGGTGGATCAATGATCGTTCTGGTTCTATTGGTAATACTGCTGTTAGTATTGTAAATTCAACAAACTCAAAACCAGTAACTCTATCATTTGTAACTGGTTCAGATGGCGCCAATGAAACTACCGTAGCAATCGCCGATCTTACTCGCGGATATGATTTATTTAAATCGGCCGAAGATATTGATGTATCATTGATTCTTCAAGGTAAAGCCCGCGGTTCGTCAAACGGTGCTCAATTAGCTAATTACCTAATTAATAACATTGCAGAATCGCGTAAAGATTGCGTAGTTTTCATATCACCTGATAAAGCTGATGTAGTAAATAATACTGGCAAGACAGAACCTACAGACGTTGTAGGTTTCCGTAATGCTCTAACATCTACTTCTTATGCTGTTCTAGATTCTGGTTATAAGTACCAGTATGACAAGTATAATGACGTATATCGTTATATTCCATTAAATGGTGATATCGCTGGTCTTGCTGTTCGTACAGATAACGTACGAGATCCTTGGTACTCGCCAGCTGGTTTCAATCGTGGTCAGATCAAGAACATCATCAAGCTTGCTTATAATCCTGGTAAGGCAGATCGTGACATCCTCTATAAGAGCGACGTCAATCCAGTCTGCATTTTTCCGGGTCAAGGCACAGTACTATTTGGCGATAAGACAGTTCTTGGCAAGCCAAGTGCATTCGATCGCATTAACGTTCGTCGTCTATTCATCGTTCTTGAAAAGGCAATTGCAACAGCTGCAAAGTTTACTCTATTCGAGTTCAATGATGACTTTACAAGAGCTCAGTTTAGAAACTTAGTTGAACCTTTCCTAAGAGACGTTCAAGGTCGTCGCGGCATCTATGACTTTAAGGTTGTTTGTGATGAAACAAACAATACAGGTGAGGTCATTGATCGCAACGAATTTATAGGAGACATTTACGTTAAACCCGCCCGCAGCATTAACTTCATTCAGTTGAACTTCGTAGCAGTTAGAACTGGTGTTGAATTTAGCGAAGTTGTTGGAAATTTCTAATAAATAGGTTTAACTAACGAGGAGAATTTACATGGCCTTTAATATTAATGAAATTAAAAGTCAAATGTTATTTGATGGAGCGCGTCCAGCGCTCTTTCAAGTAACGATACAGAATCCAGCAAATTCTGTAGCCGATATCAAAGTTCCTTTCATGTGTGAAGCCACAGGTATTCCACAGGCAGAACTTGGTATGGTGCAAGTTCCATATTTTGGAAGATTTATTAAATTAGCTGGTGATCGCACATACGCTGATTGGAACGTGACGATCATCAACGACGAAGACTTCTTGATTCGTAACGCAATGGAAGAATGGTCAAATAAGATCAATACTTTCCAAGGAAACATCAGATCTTTTGGTTCTGCTTCTCCTTTGCTTTATAAGTCACAAGCCCAAGTAGTTCAGTACTCGAAGACAGGTGTACCTATTCGTACATATCAGTACAACGGAATCTATCCAACATTAATAAGTGATATTCCACTTTCATGGGCATCACAAAATGAAATTGAAAGATTCCAAGTTACCTTTGCAGTCGACTATTGGGAAGTTTCTGGTGGAATCACTGGCAACGCAGGCGGACTTTAATAATATCGGGGGAGCTTTCACTCCCTCGTTTTTAAGTGAGATAGTATAATATGGCAAGTCTTTTCGGATTCGAATTTAAACGCAAGAAAGAAGAAGACAAGAGTAACAACGAGTCTTTTGCTCCTCTTGTTCAAGACGATGGCGCGATGGTCGTGGCAGCGGGTGGTGCTTATGGTACCTATGTAGATCTTGAAGGATCTGCTCGTACAGAAGCTGAACTCGTCACGAAGTATCGTGAGATGTCTTTACACGCAGAACTTGACTCAGCTATCGATGATATTGTCAATGAAGCCATTATCATCGATACTGACGTCGACGTCATAGAACTAAATCTAGATAAGTCAGATCTTTCTGACAATATCAAGAGCGTTATCACTCAAGAATTTAAAACTATTCTTCAATTATTTGAGATGCATTCACATGGTTATGATGTGTTTAGACGTTGGTATGTAGATGGTAGATTGTATTATCACGTAATCATTGACGATGCCAAACCGGAAAATGGCATCAAAGAATTTAGATATGTGGATCCACGTAAGATTCGAAAAGTTCGTGAAGTTAAAAAGAAGTCAATATCTAATTCTAATATAACTGTTACACAAAAGCAATCTGAATACTTCATCTATAACGATAAAGGATTTGCTCAGAATATTGCCCAAGCATCCACTGCTACTGGTACATCTGGCGTAAAGATCTCATCAGATGCAATCCTTCATGTAACATCAGGTATAACTGATAAGAACAATCAGTTGGTTTTAGGTGCATTACATAAGGCAATCAAGCCATTAAATCAATTAAGAACCCTTGAAGATGCTACGTTGATTTATCGTATTTCTCGTGCACCTGAACGTCGTATATTCTATATCGATGTAGGTAACTTACCTAAGATGAAAGCTGAACAATATCTTCGTGATATTATGGCTCGATTTAAGAATAGAGTAGTCTATGACTCTGCTACAGGTGAAGTACGCGATGATAGAAAGTTTATGACCATGTTAGAGGATTTCTGGTTACCACGTCGTGAAGGCGGTAAAGGCACAGAAATCTCAACACTACCTCCTGGCCAAAATTTAGGTCAGTTAGAAGACGTTAAATATTTCCAACGTAATTTATATAAAGCGTTAAACATACCAGTCAATCGTATTGAACCAGAACAGACATATAATTTGGGTCGTGCTACTGAGATTACACGAGACGAAGTTAAGTTCTCTAAGATGATTACTCGTCTTCAAACTCGTTTCTCACGTTTATTTCTACAAGCTTTAGAAAAGCAGCTTATCTTAAAGAAGATTGTTACTCCAGAAGATTGGAATCAGCTTAGTGATAATATCAGATTTAATTTCGCTAAAGACAATCATTATTCTGAACTTAAAGATCTTGAAGTGCTTAACGATCGCTTAAATGCTCTCAATTCAGCTGATGCATACGTTGGCAAATACTATTCATCCGAATGGGTTCGAAAAAATATACTTCGCCAAACTGATGAAGATATTGAAGAGATCAATACTCAGATAGAAAGTGAAACTGAACAAGGTATTATAGTGCCGCCTGAAGATGCGGCCGCTCAACAGCAAGCAATAGAAAACGGCGCTAAACCAACAAATAAATAGATTATAAATAAAGGAATTAAGTATGGCTGATGTAGAAGTATTTGATCTAGTTAAATATGCAAATGAAAATCAACCTATCGATTTCGCTGCTTCTTTAGATAAGTTATTGAGTCAGCGTGCTATTGACGCTTTAGCTGCGAAAAAACAAGAAATTGCTCAACGTATGTTTAATGATCCTGCTGACGAAACTGAAGATGATGAAGAATATGGCGAAGATGAATTACAGCAAGCACTAGATGATATGAATATCGATGTTGAAGAACTCGATGCAGAAGAAATCGAATTAGAAGACGAAGACACAGAAGAACAAGAAGACGGAGAATCAGATGATTAATCTAACTGAACTTTTAGATAGAGCCAAAAAGAAAGCTTTAGAAAAGCCAGATACAAAAGATGGTTATGCTCCTAAGAGCACTGATGAACTTCGCTTCAAGAAAAAGCATGTAGTTCAAAAAACAGATGATCGTAACGGCAATAAAGATGACGTCTTTAATGCTACAAACGTAAAGAGTTCTGAGCGTAGCAAAGAACGTCATGGCTATAATGTAGGTGACGATGAAAAAGTTTATGAAGGTTATGAAGAGATTAGATTTGATGACCCAGAAAATAATTCTAAATCATCTGATTCATCAAAACCAAAGCGTAATAGAAGCAAACGCATTGATGATATGATGAATAAATTAGGAAATGAATATGGTCAAAAAAACCTAGCTTCAAAGATTAAACAAAGATATAGCGCTAATCCGCCTCTACTTCCAGTTACTATTAAGAATTCTCATGAGCCAGAAGGCGAAGAACTTGATGAAGCAAGAAGAAAAAAGAGTCCAACGGAAAAACTTTTTAATCGTCTAAAGAATTATGGAGTTAAAGATCCATCAGCTAAGCCATTAGTTGGCAATCAGCATAAAATTGATGCAAATAAAAATGGTAAAATAGACGCTGACGACTTCAAGATGCTTCGCAAAGAAGAAGCTCAAGTTGATGAAGTTTTAAAACCTTCAATGGGTGTTGGTGCTTATATTTCGGATTTTGTTCATTCAAAAAATCCTAAATTTGCAGGTAAGACTAAGAAAGAACGTACGAAACAAGCTTTAGCCGCATTTCTTGCAGCCGAAAGAGGTGAATAATTATGCCAACTATGATTAATAGATCAGGCGCATCTGCAGTCGTTCATGTAACAAGCAACGATTGTATTGTTATTGCCGGCAACTCATCAGTAAGTAACATCTCGTTTGGCAACAGCTCTGTATATGAAACCATTACTGGTGCTGCAATCACACAAGTTTGGTGGGGTTCAACTGGTATTAGCGGTAATTCTTATTGGATAGTAAACCGTGGATTAGGTACTTCTGGATCTCCAAACACTACATTTAATGCTAATACAGTGCTTGTATTGCCTGATTCAGGTTATTTAGATTTTGCAGGTAGTGGTGCAGCGTTGATTAAAAACACAACTGCTAACTGCTCAGTTGGTTTAATCAATAGTACTACTGGTTATTTGATGATCGAATTTCAAAAAGCGCCAACGATCGATAAGTAAGGATCTATTAAATGAAATTAATCTGCGAACAAATAGAAAACGTACGTTACGTTACAGAAGCCAAAGAGTCTGGCAAGAAAGATTACTTCATTGAAGGCATCTTCATGCAGGGTAATATCCAGAATCGCAATGGTCGTGTATATCCAGTATCAGTGCTTCAGAAAGAAGCAGAACGCTATATGAAGGAATCGGTTCAACAGAATCGTGCATACGGAGAATTGGGTCATCCTCAAGGTCCATCAATCAATCTTGATCGTGTATCTCATATGATCAAAGAACTTCGCCAAGATGGAAACAATTTCTATGGTCGTGCTAAGATCATGGATACTCCTATGGGTAATATTGTGAAGAATCTTATGGATGAAGGAGCTTCTTTAGGCGTATCTACTCGCGGTATGGGTTCTATCAAAGAAAATAAGCAAGGTTTTATGGAAGTACAAGATGACTTTCATCTAGCTACAGCTGCCGATATCGTGGCCGATCCTTCTGCTCCTGATGCATTCGTTCGTGGCATCATGGAAGGGGTAGACTGGGTATGGGATAACGGGCTTCTTAAAGCACAAAAGCTTGAAGAGATGAAGAAAACGATTAAAAGAACTTCATCAAAGAATCTCGATGAAGCAAAGCTTAGCATATTCGCAAGCTTTCTCAACGAATTGGTTAAAAAATAAGTTTTAATAAATATATCAAACATAATTTTTAGAAGGAGTTTCTAGATGAATCTTACAGAAACGATTAGAAAGATGAAAGACGTTGAGTTAGACGAAGCTGTAGAAGTTGGCGGTGGTGCCACTGGCACTTCTAAGGCCGCAGAACCAACCGGCGTTCGTGCTAAGGCCCCAGGTAACAGTAAAACTCAGGGAGATCTTGCTCCAGTTAAGATCGTAGATCCCAATAATACTGGTGTAGAAGATACAGACGCAGAAAACAACACCAAGCCAACAGGCGATGCTTCTGCAAAGAACAGAGCTTCTGTTGCCACTAAAGGAACAGGTATGAAAGAACACATCGATGTAATGTTTGACGGAGAGGATCTCTCTGAAGAATTCAAAGAAAAAGCCGGCACGATCTTCGAAGCCGCTGTTAGCGAGCGCGTCGTTGAAATCGTTGCTGCTCTAGAAGAAGAGTATGAAGCTGCACTTAATTCTAAGCTCGAAGAGATCGAAGAGCAATCAATTCAGGATCTAGAAGGTCTTGCTGCTAAGCTTGACGAATATCTAAACTATGTCACGGAACAGTGGATGGAAAGTAATGAAATTGCTGTTGAATCTGCGCTTAAGTCAGAAATCACAGAAGAATTTATTGAAGGTCTAAAGAATCTATTTGCCGAGCATTACATCGACGTTCCTAACGAAAGATTTGACGTCGTAGAAGAGTTGTCTGCTCGCGTACAAGAACTCGAAGATAAGTTGAATGAAGCTGTCAACGAAAATATCGAACTCGCTGCTTCAATCAATGAAATGAACACTGAAGAAGTTTTCAACGAAATCTCAGAAGGCCTAGTAGCTACTCAGGTTGAGAAGTTCAAGAAGCTAACCGAAGGTGTAGAGTACGACGATCTTTCTAACTATAAGAAAAAGCTTCAGATCATCAAAGAGAATTACTTCGGCGCCGCTAAGGCAGAAAAGAAAACCTCAGGTCTTCTTGAAGAATCTTTCGAAGGCGAAGAAGAAATGCCGGTAGCAAGAGGTCCTATGGCCCACTATATGAAAGCCATTAGCAGAAACACTGTTAAGTAAAAACATTCGTTTTATAAATAGTAAAATAGCAAGATAATTGATTGCTAACAAAGGAGAAACCAATGATTCTAACTGAAGAAGCACAAAGAAAGTGGGCCCCAGTCCTACAGCATCCTGACCTACCAAAGATTGCCGACACACATCGTCGTGCAGTTACGGCAGTCATTTTAGAAAACACAGAGAACGCTCTACGAGAAGCTGGTCGTCAGCTTGGTTATCAGCAGCTTCTTGGCGAAGCTGCTCCAACAAACTCAATGGGCGCTTCATCTTCAACTGCATCTGATGGTCATGTTGATACATTTGACCCAGTTTTGATTTCACTCGTTCGTCGTTCAATGCCTAACCTCATTGCTTATGACATCTGCGGTGTGCAGCCAATGACTGGCCCAACAGGTCTAATCTTTGCAATGCGCGCTCGCTTCACAGACCAGACCGGCGCAGAAGCACTCTATAACGAAGCGAATACTTCATTCTCTTCACCAAGAGTAACAAACACATCTGCCTTCGGTAACGGTCAGGTCGGTACAGTTCCTTCTGCTAACAGCAACGTTAGCAATGCCCTTTACAACATGGGTATTGGTCTACCACTAGCCAATGCTGAAGCTCTAGGTACTACTTCTCATCCTGCAATTCCTGAAATGGCATTCAGCATCGAGAAGGTAACAGTAACTGCTCTAAGCCGGGCTCTAAAGGCTGAATACTCAATGGAACTCGCTCAGGATCTAAAGGCTATTCATGGTCTAGATGCTGAAACAGAACTATCCAATATTCTTTCCGCCGAAATCCTAGCTGAAATCAATCGTGAAGTAATCCGCACGATCAACGTTACAGCTGTACGCGGTGCCAATACTGGTACAACTTCACAGGGCGTATTTGACCTTGATACAGACTCCAACGGTCGTTGGTCAGTTGAAAAGTTCAAGGGCCTAATGTTCCAGGTTGAACGCGAATGTAATCAGATTGCCAAAGACACACGTCGTGGCAAGGGCAACATCCTCATCTGCTCAAGCGACGTAGCTTCTGCTCTTCAGATGGCCGGTGTTCTTGATTACGCTCCTGCTCTAAACAGCAACAACCTAAATGTTGACGACACAGGTAACACCTTCGCTGGTGTACTCAATGGTCGTATTCGTGTATACATCGATCCATACACAACCGGTAACTATCTAACAACTGGTTATAAGGGTTCTAGCCCATTCGATGCCGGTCTATTCTATTGCCCATACGTTCCACTCCAGATGGTTCGTGCAGTCGATCAGAATAGCTTCCAGCCAAAGATTGGCTTCAAGACACGCTACGGCATGGTAGCCAATCCATTTGCAGAAGCCGGCAATGCCTCAACTCCTGCAAACAGTGGTCGCCTAGTACAGGATACAAACCTATACTATCGTCGTATCATCGTCAACAACATCATGTAATTGAGGCGAGACAGCCTAAAAGAGGGGACGCAATGTCCCCTCTTTCTTATAAGAATAAAGTTTTTAAAATTATAGGAGAGCTCCCGCTCTCCTATTTTTTTGCATAAATAATGACAAAGGAGATCTTATGTCAGCAATAGATAATCAACCTTCAAACAAGAACTTTCTTTCTCCATTAGGATTTAGATTCTTAATCAAGAAAACTCCTAATGTGAATTGGTTCGTGCAATCCGTGAACTTACCTGGAATAAGTTTGCCTGAAGTCGTGGTGCCAACTCCTTTTGTCAACATTCCCTTTTCTGGCGAACAGATAACCTTTGAAAATTTACAAATAACCTTCCGGGTCGATGAAGATATGGCCAACTATCTTGAACTTCATAACTGGATGATTGGCACGGGTTTCCCAGAAAAGTTTGATCAATACACAGGAACTGGTCCTGATTCTACGAACACAAATCGATTCAATAAACCAGGTCAAATCAAATCAGATGGCACGCTTTTTATCATGAATTCGGTGATGAATCCTGTCGTGCAAGTGCATTTCTTTGACTTAGCTCCTATCAGTCTATCTGGCTTTTCATTCGATACAAAGATGTCTGATGTAATCTCTGTGGAAGCCACCGCAACCTTTTCTTACCTTCGCTACACTATTTCTGCTGTCTAGGCATTTACAATTTAATTCTACTATAGTATAATCTATGGTATCCTGAATAATATTGATATAGGATTTAATCATGAAATTAGAAGAGATTCAATCTCTTTGGGAAAAAGATAGTCAGATTGATAGGTCTGAATTAGGTGAAGAAAGTCTAAAGATAGCTCAGTACCATTCAACCTATTTCAAGATGTACTCCGAGGAAAGGCTTCTACTTAAGAAACTTGAATACCAATACAAGGTCTTATATAAGACTAAGTACGAATACTATAATGGTACACTTAGCCAGGAAGAACTGAAAGAGAACGGATGGAATCCTTTTACTCTCAAAGTGCTTAAAACTGATCTGAATATATACTTAGAAGGTGATACAGATATTCATAACGCTCAGCTTAAGATCGAATATCAGAAAGAAAAGATCAATCTGCTTGAGAACATTATCAAAGCTTTGAATAACCGTAATTACCAAATAAAGAATGCGATTGATTGGGCTAAATTTATGAATGGTGTATGATGGATGTAGTACGTGTAGAGAAGCTAAATGAAGTATACAACAGAATCCATTGTGAACCTTGGTTGGCCAAGGAGATCGATTCGTTTTTCACTTTCAAAGTTCCTGGTTACCAGTTTATGCCTCAGTATAGGTCTGGTATGTGGAATGGAGATGTGCACATATTCAATGTGCGTGGTCAAGTATTATATGGAGGACTAAACGGGTATCTCGAGAAGTTCTGTGAAGAACGTGAATATCAAATAGAATACTTAACCGATTTCAGCGCTGATGAGTTTTCTCTCAAAGAAGCACAAGACTTCATCTCTTCTCTTGCTCTCCCATTTCAACCAAGAGACTATCAAGTAGACGCATTTGTCTATGCAGTTCGCAATCGACGAGCTGTTCTCTTGTCTCCCACTGCATCAGGCAAATCATTTATCATCTATCTAATTAGCAGATGGTTTAGCGCTCGTACTCTTCTTATCGTTCCTACTACATCTCTTGTCCATCAAATGTATACTGACTTTCAATCTTATGGATATGACTCTGAAAAACATTGTCATAGGATTTATTCAGGAGAAGAAAAGGACGTAGACAAACCAATAACCATCACTACATGGCAGTCTATTTACAAGATGCCTAAATCATGGTTTGATAGGTTTGATGTAGTCATCGGAGACGAAGCACATCTCTTTAAAGCCAAGTCGTTAACTTCTATCATGGAGAAGTTGGTAGATTGCCAATATAGATTTGGTTTTACAGGTACTCTTGATGGTGCTCAGACCCATAAGTTGGTACTCGAAGGTCTGTTTGGTCCAGTCAAGAAGGTCACTACGACAAAGGAACTTATAGATCAAAAACATCTGTCGGCTTTCAAGATCAAATGCATCGTTCTAAGACATCCAGATCCTGTATGCAAGGATATTCTAAAGAAGAAGTACCAAGATGAGATGGACTATATTGTATCATGTGAACAGAGGAACAAATTTATTCGAAATTTAATCCTATCTTTGAAAGGAAATACGCTTTTACTGTTTCAATATATTGAGAAACATGGTAGAATACTATACAACGACATGCAAAAAGAAATCCAAGAAGGTCGTCCAGTGTATTTCGTTCATGGAGGGGTGGAAGGCGAAGATCGTGAGAACATCAGAAGGCTGGTTGAGATGGATCAGAACGCAGTGATTATAGCATCTTATGGTACGTTCAGCACAGGCATCAACATTCGTAATCTTCATAACATCATCTTCGCCTCCCCCTCGAAGTCAAGGATACGCAATCTTCAGTCTATTGGCCGTGGTCTAAGACTTGGAGAAAACAAAGAAGAGTGTACGTTGTTTGACATAGCAGATGATATGTCCATGAATTCAAAGAAGAACCATACGTTGATGCACTTCATTGAGCGTATGAAGATCTACAATGAAGAAAAGTTTGAAAATAAAATCTACACGGTAAAATTGAAATGAGTAACTTTACAGTATTAAAGCTGACCACTGGTCATGATGTTATTTGTATAGTAGATGAAAGTAAGATCACAGAACAATTGATTGAGATCAGTCATCCTATGACAATTATATCTATAGCAAATCCTGATGGTACTACGATGATTTTCTTGCGCAGATATAACCTTCTTGCCAAATCACCTATCATGAAGGTTCGTCGGGCCCATATCGTTGCAACATATGCTCCTCGTTTAGAACTTGCTAAGTACTATAAAACACTCATGAAGTATCATGATGAAGTCCTAGATAAAATCACAATACAAGAAATAGATCTTGCATCTACGTTTATTGATACTGCACTATCTAATCCTGCATTTGACACTATGCTTGAAAAGCAATTGGATGAAATGAAAGAAACTAAAGACTTTAAAAATCTTAAAGCAAAGAAAACCACAAAGGTACACTAATGCAACTAAGAAATGCTCACTACGTAGACAATAAAAAGTTACTCGAAGAGTTAACTATACATCATGGACTTGTAAAGAAAGCCAAAGCTGAAGGAACAAAGAAGCCTAGGATTTCTGACTATGTAGGTGAGTGTATTCTTTTGATTGCTAAAAAACTTTGTAATCGTCCTAACTTCATGAACTATCCATTCAAAGAAGAGATGATTGGCGATGGTATTGAAAATTGTTTGATGTATATCGATAACTTTGATCCAGCAAAATCAAGTAATCCATTTGCGTATATTACACAGATCATCTACTTTGCATTTGTTCGCCGTATCACTAAAGAGAAGCGACATCTGTACACGAAGCATAATCTAATTCAGAATTCAATGATTCATAACGAACATATTGAACAGAGCGAATGGAACGAACGTACAGAGCAATCATATTTTGAGAATGAACATATGAATGAGTTTGTAAAGTCGTTTGAAGAAACAATTATCAAGAAAAAGAAAGACAAAGAAAAGATTGGCATTGAACAATTCATAGAGGAAGATATTAACGAATTAATTTCTGAAATCGCAGTGAAGGAAGAAATTTAATAAATATCATTAATATATCCAAATGTATTGGGAAATGAT
>SXGQ01819608.1_pt1 | contig 12387 bp, 10 predicted proteins | sample 3178371 | NCBI WGS metagenome assembly SXGQ01 (sample SAMN11356859, study PRJNA531348) | freshwater metagenome | isolation source: freshwater sample F1-20 | place: China: Fuxian Lake, Yuxi | collected 2017-12-25 | reverse complement strand
GTGCCCTCGTACCGCATGAGGGTGATGATCTGCGACGGCTTCATCGTGCCCTGCAGCGTGAGCAGGCGGCGGACCGCGAGGTCCGTGACCGAGCCCTCACCCTGGTGGCCGAGGATCGGGACGCCGTTGATGGCGGCGATGTCGACCGCGGTGCCCGTCGTGTGATGCGAGACGTTGCCGGACTTCGTGTAGACGCCGTGGCCCGTGCGCAGGCTGGTGACCGTCGGCTTCATGCCGTTGGCCGCGAGGAACTCGAGCGACGCCAGCACGCGGCGGTCGATGATGCCGGCGGCGATGTCACGGCGGCCGCCCTCGTAGATCTCGATACGCGGGTTGGCCAGGACGCGGCGCTGCAGCGTCTGCTTGTCCATGAGCAGGATCTGGCCGACGGTGGCCTGCCGGGCGTCCCGCCTAGGGCCCAGCGACGACCGTCCCTCGCGGATAGAGAGCGCGCCCGCACGACGAATCTGTCGCCATCCCTCAAGGAGCGGGCGAGGATCGACCAACGGTGCCTTCCTTGATGCTGGGCGAACCCCGAAAGTGATCTCTGTGGTGCGGCTTCTTGACCCCTGCAACGCGCCGAGCACCGTGCCAGCGGCGACGCGCTGACCGCGGCGGAGCGGCTTGTAGACGACGTCGCGCTGGCGAATGCGGTACGGGACGGCGAAGTACCGCTCGAGGTTCGCGAGGCCCGCTGCTTCGATCACCTGCCGCGACACGCGACCGATCCGGACGGTGCCGTCGGCGTTGCGACCGGGTTTCGCTGCGCGATGTCGCGGAGCCTGCGATGACCCGGTCGACTTGATCCGCGCCACACGTGACGCCACGGTTGTCAGGCCGCCGTAGACGTACTCGTTGCCGTGCGCATCACGGAGGCGGAGATAGCGGCCAAGCCGGGGGTCTACCCCTCGTCGGACGATGACGGCGTCCTGTACCGCAACGACCCGCAAGCGTCCTGAGGTGCGGATCCGGAGTCGACGTGCCCTGTCAAGCCCCGCGTAGCGAGCTGGTCCTGACACGGGTAGGCTCGCCCCCGCCAAGGCGCCGAGGGCCCCGGTGAGTTCGTCAGGCAGGGCGCGCAGTCGGCGCGCCCTGCTGAGGACGCTGTCGACGTACCAGTCGGCGCGGTTGTAGGCGAAGATCGCGCCGCGGAGGTCCTTGTCAGCGCCCGAGGCGCGCAGGTACCGCGCGGCGGCGAAGATCGCGTCGACCGGGTTGTACGGGTCCCTCTTGCCGTCGCGGTTGGCGTCGACGCCGTAGGCCTTCCACGTCGGTGGCATGAACTGCATCCACCCCTGTGCGCCGGCGCTCGACACATTGAGGTTGCGGCCGTAGTCGGTCTCGATCTCGTTGATCGCCGCGAGGATCTCCCAGCGGATGCCGTACTCCATGCCGGCCGCCTGGTAGATCGGCAGCAGGAACGGCGGGATCCGAAAGCCGTCGAGCAGCATTCCGGGGATGCGCGGCGTGAGCGGGAGGCTGAGACTCGCGGGGGAATCCGCCGCGAGGGTCGGAGCATCCCCGGTGGCGTCACGTGGCGCTTCGACGCCGCCTCGCTGCTGCGCTGTGATGTCTTGGGGGCCGACGTTCGGCGCCGTGCGTTTCGGCCGACGGTGCCTCTCCTGGTCGCGCAGCCGTGTGCCCGTGGCACGCTGAGGATGCGACTTGACCGCCTCAGGTTCGCTATCGCCAAGCGCCGGCGCTGGAGTGGGCGGCGGCGTCGGCGTCGGGGCAGGCGCAGGCGAGGTGGGCGTTCCGGCGAGCTCATCGGCTGGGGTCGGCGCCGTGGACGTCGCGACGGGTGCGGGCTCCTGCGCGACCGTCGCGGCGGGGTCGACGGGGGGTTGTTGGGCGATGGCGCCTGGAGCGATCAGTGCGCCGATAGGCGTGACCACGAGGATCGCGACGAGTGCATGGGGGAGATTCATGGGCGTGAGACGCGGCGTGAGACGGCCGACGATGTAGATGCAACCAGGATCGGCTAAAGATCCGGTGTGGATCGCGGATGATCGATCAAGCGAGAGCTGCTGAGGATTGCGATCGCGCGCGAGCGATTCGCCGCTGTCGGCAGCTCACTCGCCGGATCGCTCGTGCGCGTCGCGGCCCCGAGGGGTGTGTCGTCGCGATGTAGTCAAAGATCGTGCGTCCCGAGCTCGACGTCAGCGATTCGAGGTAGTCGGCGAGCACCGTCGGATCGGCGTGGGTGGCGGCATAGCGATCTGCGACGAACTCACACCGGCGGGCGTAGGCGAGCGACAGGAGGTCAACTATGGCTAGGGCGGCGCCTAGAGCTGTGACGAGGAGCCAGATGGCGAGCCGGATCGGTGCGAACAGCAGGCCGATGAGCACGATGTAGCGGGTTGGGCGCAGGGAACGCAGGAGCACGCGGAGGCCGCTGATCAGCGTCCGCATCGGGTAGGCGAAGTACACGTTGAGCAGCATCTGCAGTGCGTGCGCCGAGCGATGGTGCCCGAGTTCGTGGGCGAGGATGGCGTCAAGCAGTGCTGGGCGAAAGTCCAGCGTCTGGGCAGATACGACGACCACGCGCTGCCCGCACGCCCATGCGATCCCAGGCTTGTCGGAGACACGCAGCAGATAGGTCCGCGCGTCGACTCCAACGCGCGTACAGAGCGCCGCCCACGCCGGCTCGAACGCCGCGTTCTCGGCGGCCGTCGGCGCTCGGATTCCCGTTCGGAGCCGAAACACAGCGTCCTGGGCAGAGGGAATGAAGGCGGCGAGTGTCAGCAACAGCCAGACGCCAACGGAGAGCCGAGCGGCATCCTCGGCCGACAGGGCAGCGGGGGAGATGATGTCGACGGCGGCGAGCGCGAAGTTCAGCGCGGCGCCGGCGGTCGCGACGACGAGCGCGCCGGCAAGGAAGTACGAGAGGCTGACGAGCGCGCCGATCGCGATCGTCCACAGCGTCTGAGCGCTGCGGCAGATGAGGTCCAGGGCGGTGTGCGCGACAAGCTGCAGGTCCATAGTCCAAGGACCGTAGTTCGGGTGGCGGTCACGCTGTATGCCTACACCAGGGCGAGCGCATGCTCACCCTGGCCAGCAGCGCTACGCCGGGTCCGATCGGCCGGTCATCGGCCACGGACTCCCCGGTGGCAGCGGGGTCAGAACGCGTACCGGCGAGGGCGCTGACTCGACACGGTTCCGGCCGTTGCGCTTCGCGTGATAGAGCGCAGCGTCGGCCGCATGGAGCAGCGAGGCGGGCGCCTCTCCCAGGGATGAGGCAACGCCGATGGACACCGTCACCGCCGGCTCACGTGAGCTGTGCGATACGGCGAGATCGCGTCTGATCTCCTCACACAGCGACCGAGCGCCGGCGATGTCCGTGCCGGGCAGCACTAGGGCGAACTCTTCGCCGCCGAGCCGCCCGAGGACATCGGTGGTCCGGCATCGTTGCTGAACCAAACAGGCGAAGCGCCGCAGAACACGATCACCGGCGCCGTGGCCGAATCGATCGTTGACGAGCTTGAAGTGGTCGAGGTCGAACACGGCGATGCTGAACGGAGCGCCTGCGCGTAGTGCCGCGCGTTGTGCGAGGGCCATGTGATCCTCGAGCGCGCGGCGGTTCAGTGCGCCAGTGAGCCCGTCGCGCGTCGAGCTCTGGTGCAGTCGCTCGATCAAGCTCTCGACCATGCCACGCAGCCGCAGGACGATGATCACGCACACCAGATTGATGATCGTCGTCGCGACGAACACGCCGGCGCGGTTCGCTGGTTCAGCGAGGAGCCCGAGGGCCAGCGCAAGGCTGCCGACCATCGCAGCGCAATTGATCGCCAGGTGGGTCCGCGGCAGTGCGTAGGCGGAGAGCAACATCGGCCAGGCGTAGAAGAGAGGCGTCATCGCGAGCGGGCGTGCGATCCCGACGCACAGGCTGATCCCGAGAATCCCAGCGGTCAACGCGCCGCTGATCGCGCCATCAGGGGCCGATCGCCAGACGAGCAGCGCAATGCCGACGACGGAGTAGACCAGGCCGACGCACAGCAACGCAGGCTGATCGGAGGGATCCGGGTCGGGAGCAGCATGAAGCGCGAGGATCGACAGGGCGCCGGCCGCAAAGAGCAGGCCGGTCGCGACTCGAATGTCACGGATGCTGATCCCCGGAAGCGCCGTGTGCACGGAAGGGGTGAAGGAGGCGGGGGTCATCTAGTAGGACGATCGGCACATAGTGGGGAGTCGTAGAGCGGAGGGGAGCGAGCTCAACGATCGGCGGGGGCAGGACGTTGCGATCCGAGCCGACCCCGGCCGCGCGCTGCCGCGTGGCGTACGCCAGCCGAGCCGGCCTCAGGGCCCGCCGCGAACGCACCCTGCCGGCGCGGGCTCACCGTGTGCGTCCGCGACTGCATGAAGCGATGCGGCCGATCGGCCAAGCGGATCCGCCGACGACAGGCGTTCGAGCTGGCGTCTCGTCAGGGACGTGGCGTCGGGGGAGATCAGGCGAAGGACGCCAAGCGGGTCGGGCAGGATCGCCGGCCCGCGTCCAGTGTGCGCGAACGCGACCGCCCGGGACGGCTCCAGGGCCAGCAGGTGGGGACAAGTGCCTGCCGCCAGTGCAAGGCAGCGAGGGTGTCCAGGCGGCCCGTCGGTGGAGCCCTCGCGCAGCAGACCCATGACTGAGATCTCGAGCAGCGAGCCGCCGCAGGCAAAGCACAGCCGCTCGGCGATGACCGACGCGATGTGCCGCTTGAACTGCAGGAAGTCGCCGCCGAGCGCGTGACTGCCGTTGACCCACGGCACCGGCATGCGATCGCCAACGCCGGGGCGGCCACGCGCCGTCGTGGGAGTTGCCACCCACGGGCGCGGCCCCCCCGGAGCGTCGGCGCAATGAGACATGTCGACGACCATTCCTGAAGGCAACATAGGAGGAACCACGGTCATGGACGACGACGCCGGACAACACGAGTCCCCAACCCTGGCCGTCGCCCAGCACCGGAACGGTGTTGGGCAGGTATGGAGGTGGTGTGACCTGTCCGCGACGCTATGCCAGCGGAACCGAGCCGCGTCGGTAGGTCCGTCCGGCGGTCCGCCCCGCAGCGAGCAGCACCTTGTTCTCCGCGAGCGTCCGCAGCAGTCCGGCAGGCGCTGCATGCCCCACGATCGCCGACAGTTCACGCGCAGTCCGCGGCTGCGCGGTGTCGGCGGCCAGGTAGAAGGCGACGGCGTCCTTTGGCGTCCAGTGATTCGGCCCGGCGCATCGGGTGAGGTTCTCTGCGGCTGCGAGCATGACCTCCTCGGATGCGGGCGCAGGAGCCGCGGGCGGATCGATGGTCGCTGTGCTCCCCGAGGCCTTCGTCTTGCTCGTCTTCGCCTGCCGGCCGTTGCCGTTGCCGTTGGCGGTTGCGCGCTGGCGGGCGCTGCGGGGCGCAGGCTTCTTCGCACCGTTGGAGCGTGTCGCCGGAGATCGGACTGCCGGCTGCGAAGACGCTGCCGCGTCGGCGCCGCCATCGGCCAGGATGGCGGCGGCTTCGCGGCGGATCTCCAGGCACGCTTCGGCGTAGCGGATGGACTCGCGTAGGGAGGCGAGAGGGTCAGACGACTCCTCGGGCGCGGGGACGGCCTCGATGTCCCTGAGTCGCGCTTCGGCGCGCCTCAGGCGGTCCAGGCGTGACTCCTCGTCGAGGATGCCCTGATTGAGGATCGCGACGATGTCGCCGTCGGTTTCCGGTGAGGTCCCGGACATGAAGACTCCTAGTTGATGGCTTTCGGACGGATTAGGGCGCCGTCACGTTCGACGCGCCCACTGGTCAACGGTCCTTGCAAGGCATAGTCACACACCGCAAGGTCGATCTGCAATCGGGCACAGAGGGTTTGAATGGCCACGCCCTCGGGGTGGCGATCGATGAGATCGAGGAGGGCGTCGCGGGCTCGGAGGGCGCGTGCGAGGTCCCGCTGCCGAGCTGCGTCGGTGGCCTCCTCGAGACCCTCGTCGCGCCGGACGACGGGTGCAATGACACCTGGTTGCGTGATCACGACCTGGCCTGCCGCCTTCAGGCTGACGGCCGCCAGGGCTACCGCCTGGCGGTCAGCCGCCAGGGCCTGGGCGAGCTCAGTGAGCGACACCGGGCCGTTCTCCTGAAGGAACTCGAGCGCCCGTATGCCCAGGGCGGAGTTGATGTGCGCTCGCGAAGTGCCGGCTCGGGCGGCGCGAGGCGGTCTGGCGGAGGGACCGGAGATGGCGACCTTCACCACTCGTGGGGCGAGCGCAGGGGCAGCCGCAGGCCGGCGCGGCGGTTGGTGAGGGCGGGGCTGCGCAGGCTTCGCAGGCCGCTCGGGCGTCGTGCGGCGGAGTTCTGTGCGCGGAGTGCGGGCTGCTGCGCCAGTCGCGCTGTCGACGACGCAACGTCGGAGGGACAGGCTCGCTTCCACCCGAGTGATGCGGCTGTGGATCAGGTCGAGTAGCAGCGCGTCCTGTGCCATGTCAGGTATCGACGGTACGCAGGAGGGCGGTCACGCTGCACTAGCGAATCAGCAACTGTGCGGCGTTCGCCCAGCGATCAGCCGACATCCCGGCAGTCGAGCGGACGGCCTTTGATCGGCCGCGGCGGATCAGGAGGCGTCGCGGCCGTGGTGCTGCATCCCTGTGGCCAGGGCCTCGGTGAGCGAGACGTCGCTGGCGCAGAGCCGATCGAGCACTGCGCTACGTGCCGCGTGATCGAGAGGCGGGCAGTCGCGAACTCCGGACGCCTGTTCCGCCAGCGCCCACGCGGAGGCGTACTGCGAGAGATCTCCCGCGGGGGGAGGCGCGAGAACCAGGTGTTCGACCAGCCAGTGATGCTCGTCTCTGGCGGAGGTGGCCCCGGCGTCGCGGACCGCGGTCTCGACGTGAACGACGCAGGCGGGAAGAAAGCGCGCCATCGCGTCGCGGTAGTTCTCCAGGGGCGCTTGCGAGTTGATCCCCAGCTCGCCGAGGACGCGGCGCACGAGCAGCGGACGATGCGAGGCGAGCATGACCATGGCTGTCGCGATCATCACGGTCGTTCCGGTCACGCGCGCTCAACGGCCGGCCGGACGAGGGAGAGGGCGGTTTCATCCGGCCGCCGTTGAGCTGATCGTGCGCGTTGCGCCACCCGGGTCTCCGGGGCCACGGGCTCCGTGGGGACACGGGCGGTAGGGAACCCTATCTTCGGTGCGGTTGCTGCGGATCTACCGCAGGGCGACGCGCGCGAAGGCCTGAGCGGCCGCCTTGGGGCGGGCTGCAGAGTCCAGCAGTCCGGTGTAGAGGCCCCAGTAGTCCTTGCCGCCGGGGAAAATCGGTGCGTCTCGCCACGCGTAGTAGATGACGCCATGGAGGTTCCACCGGGCTCGTCCGGCGGTGAGATCGGTGAGCGTGCGCTCGATCATCTGCGCTTGGCGCTTGCCTGAGACCGTCCGCCCTCGAGACAGCGGGCCGCCCGTGGCCCAGCCGAACTCCGTCACCCACACGGGCATGTCGGGCGGAATGACCGCGCGAGCGCGATCGAGCTGCCGGATGACGCCGGCGGGGTTTCCCGCGTACGGGTGAAGCGCGACTGCGTCCACCGCGGCAAAGGCGCCGAGGCGGCCCAGGGAGGCGAGGTATGCCCGCGGTGTGATCGCACCGGCGCTCGGCGGTAGCCCGGCGGCCAGGACGTGAACTTGGGGGTCGGCGGCGCGGATCGCCGCGGCGGCCACCGTGAGCATGGTCGCGTAGGCACGGGCTTGTGGCGCGTTGGCCCAGTACGCCGGGGTGTTGGGCTCGTTCCAGATCTGGATGATCGAGATCGGTCGCGGCGCAACGCTGGGATGCTCGCTCCACAGCGAGCCCGCGGCTCCGTAGCGCCGCACGATCGCGGCGGCGAAGCGTCCGAAGTCCTGCATATCGGCGGGCGGGTAGATCGCCCGCGCCTGGTTGCCCGTCGGCCGTGACGTCGCCCAGGGTGGCTCCCCGATGAGGATGGGCATCACGTCGATGTCATGGCGGGCAGCAGCGAGTACGAACCGGTCGGTCAGCGCGAAGTCGAACTCGCCGGGCGTCGGCTCCATGCGGCCCCAGACGAACCCTTGTCGCAAGACCGTGATCCCGAGTGCGCGTTGCTGGGCAAGCCCGCGCTCCTGGTAGTCGCTGGGACCAGCGAAGACGTCGTCGCTAACGACGCCGAATGCTGGCCTTGCCGCGGCTGCGGGCGCGGCAAGGCAGCAGGCGATGATCGCGCACAGAAGCGCGAGAGCGGGGCGTGAGAACATGAGATCCGCCGCGTGACCGGACGCGGCGCCGAGAGCAGAAAACCGGACTGGTGACCAAGACGATGACCGACGCTCTCGCTGACCACTAGGGTGCCCTTACGTGCGCTCCGTCACAGAGCGTCGGGGTCGCACGGGACCGCGAAATGCGCGTACATCACTGCGGCTTGGGCGGCCGGCTCGATGTCGTCGAGCTCGTCCTCGCGACACGCCGTCGCCAGCGCGTCGAGCGCGTCGATCGCCGCGAGCACGTGGCGCGTCGTATCTGGACCGAGGCACCGGTCGCCCGCGCCGGAGTCGGCCAACGTCCAGGCCAAGCGCTGGACAGCCGACGCGGCATCCGCGACAGCTTGTGGCGCATCGACGGGCCGCGAATCGGTGAGGTTGCGCCGCGCGATCAGTAGGCGCGCGATCAGGACGTGTGCCGCCGCGTCGGAGCGGACGTGGCGCTCCAGCGCGGCGACCCGGCGACGGCCCCAGCGACCGAGCGCCCAGGAGATCAGCAGGGCGCAGAAGGCGGTAGCGACGAGGACGCCGAGCGCTGCCACGTCGCTCGAGATGATCTCGGCGCGAACTACGAGCACGCCGATCCCGCAGCCCAGGACCGCCAGTGGCAGGAGGAGTGCCAGGTGCAGTCGTGCGCCATCCGAGGCGGCCGTGCGAGCGAGCGCATCCGGCGGACGAGGCACTCGACATCGGACCACGAGCGTGGTGGGGTCCGCATCGTCGACGCCCGCTACATCGTCGTGCTGTGACACGAGGAGGGTCCAGAGGTCGGCGAGTTCCCGCTCGACGTCCGGGTGGTGCAGGGAGTCGGGGCCGCCCGGGCGACGACTCGTCAGATGGGAGCGGCGCATGGCTAGCAGTCCGAGGTCTTGCGCGTGCGGCGTGCGCTCATGCGGGCGGCGTCCGCGACTGCTGACCCGCCCGCAGGCAGTAGTTCAGGTCAGCGGCCAGGAGAGTGTCGATGGCGTGCTCGTCTGCGACGTGCAGCCTGCCGCCGGCCAGGACAGACCTGCCGGACGGGTACACCTGCACGGTCAGACCGTCGCGTCCGTCGACGTCGACGGACGCGTACTCCCCGGCGCCGATCAGGCCCCCGATGTCCGTCGGCATACGGGACAAGGCGGCCCTCGTCAAGACGAACAGTTCGGTGATCACGCGCACGGTCACTCCGCTCTGACCGGCCGGCCGGAAGGTCAGCGCAACCATCGGGGTGAGCGCGGCCGTGCCGAGCCGCAAGTCCATCGCTCCGAGGACGGCGCTGCCGCCTGTGGGCTGCCAGGAGGTGGCGCAGGTGGCCAGCGGGGTCATGGCTTCGGGATAGGGAGACGAGCTCATGGCTTTGGCCCCTATCGGCGACGGTGGCGGCGACAGTGATCGATCCCGGGCGCATCCTGGACGCACGATCGAAGCGGGACCCCTAACCGCTCTGCGATACCCCCACGCTGGAGCTATCGCCCGCGCACGACAACATCGTTGTCCTTAGGGGCCTTCGAAGCGGTGTGTCACCAGATACTCGCTACCGCGCAAGCGAAGCAGCCCGCCTGCCTCGAGCGCCGCGCGCTGCCCAGGCGTCAGAGCCACAGACAACGTGCGCGTGCTCGCGCCTGGGATCGCGTACGACACCGGTGCGACATCCGAATCGGCGATCGTCATCGTCCCGACGCAAGGCGTGGTGAGATAGCAGCGCGCGTACACGCGCAGTGACGACCCCGTCCAGGACGTCGACAGGACCCGCAGGTGGCGGCCCGATGCCTGGGTGGAGGAGACGCGCGGGGCCACAGGGTCCAACGACCGCGCGACGATCATCGCGTCACCGTGCTCGTCAGAGGCTGTCTGCGTCACGGCGATGTAGCGGCCGACATGCTCGGACTGCACGGGCATCGACGGATCGTCGCTCGGGGCGTACCCGTCGACCTCAGCGCAGGCGGAGAGGTTCCCGGCGTCGAGGTCAAGCGGCTCGCTACACGACCAGAACGTGATCGGGCCAAAGGTGACCGAGCCGGCGCCTACCCAGGCGCCGCGGTCGTACAACGCGACCCGGCCAACCTCGTCAGCGTTGACGAGTGATGCGCTCGCGGTCGACGCCAGGGCGGGAGCGACCTCGCTGGTCGGCTCGGAGACCGCAGCGTCGTCGCCAAGCACATTCGTGGCGCTCAGTCGATGCCGCACTCTGTGTCCCACGTCGGCGGCGGTCAGCGTGTACGACGCGGAGCTTTCGTTGTCGATGACCTCCCACTGGCCTGCGACCTCGCGTTCCCAGCGACGCTGGAGGTTCGGGCTGGGTGTGCCCACGATGGTCGGAGACGAGGCGTTGAGCGTGCGCCCTTGCTGGGCAATCCCGTCAATCGCAGGCGCGGACGCAACCTCGGGCGCCTGGCCTCGTCGTGCACGCGCCGGGCCGGCGCGGTTCGCGGCGTTGGCATTGCCTTCGGAGTCCTGCAACCAGACGGAGTAGTCGTACTCGCCGATGCCAGGCACGACGACCGAGGCTGATTCGAGGTTCGCGCCAGCGACGTAGGTGGTACTGCAGCCGGTCTCCACCCCCGCCGGGCAGCGACGGATGTGTGCGCCCGCGATCGGGGCAGTCTGCGATGGCGGGTTGGCCCACGTGAGCGTGAACGCGTCGCTCGCACTCCACTGTGCGGGCGAGATGACCAGGTTCGTAGGTGCCGCGGGAGGGGTGCTGTCGAAAGTCATCGACGACGTCGTCGATGTTGCTGAATTCGGCGTCCCCCACCAATCCGCCGCGTTGTCCGCCGCCGTCAAGCGCACCTGATAGGTGCCGTCAGAAGCGCCTGATGGAAGCCGCGCGGTGTAGGTCGACCCGACCAGAGTGCCGCCCGTCATCGCCTGCCAGCTCTGGCCGCCGTTGCTGGAGTACTGCGGCGTCAACGCTGCGACCTTCAGGCCTGACGACGCATCCGAAACTGTCCAGGACGCGGCGTTGTCATACGGGCTCGTCCCGGAGGCAGGGGTGACCACGGGGGGGGTGTTATCCACGTAGATCGTCTTCTCGGCCAGAGCGAGATTGTCGGCGCTGTCGAAGCTGAAGACACGCAGGCCGCGCGCGCCGTCAGGCGTCGAGGAGAGGTTGACGGAGTTGGTCTTCGACGCGGATGGGCACGGAATCGCGTAGTGGTAGTCGCACGACGTGTAGGTCTCGTCGTAGATGGCGTAGCCGCCGTCGGCGCCGCGCTGGACACCCTGGCGCTTGACGCCCACGTCGTCGGTCGAGGCCAGGCCGAGGTAGTGCTGGCCGCGCACCCAACCGTTGTTCTGCCAGAGGCCGTCCGCTGCGGTGAAGCCTGGATTCGTGCCGTTGTAGAGCTGCACGCGAATGTCCGACCAGCGGGTGTTCGCGTTGTTGCCGGTGCACTGCGGGTTCGCAGCGCAGAAGCTGATCAGCCGAATCGAGCCCGTCCATGTATTCAGGGTCGGGGTGTCCCACCCGTGGGTGGAGACCCAGAAGGAGTCGTACAGCGCTCCGCCGTAGTACGCGGTCACACCATCGTCGATCTGCCGGGCGAAGCCCCCACCTTGCCACTCGGTGTAGTTGGACAGGCTCACCTGGGTGATCGCCGTGCCGGCCGGCGCGTTGAAGGTCAAGCTGCCGTTGGCCCACAGCAGCGCGCCGCCGTAGATGACCGTGTGGAGGCCATACCCGTACGTGCATCCCGGGTTCGCAGCGCCGGCGCCCCCGGACGTGTTCCCGAACAGGTAGTTGACGCCGGTGCCTGCGCCACTCTCGCAGGCGTACACGTTGTAGTAGCCCGCGTGGGCGACGCCCGCCGGGGCGGCGCAGGTGGCACCGAAGGCGCCGATGACCAGCAAAAGGACGCACCGAGCGGCGCGTGAGACGTGAGACACGAGACGTTCCTTGACCGGGAGCGAGCACATAGGATAGCCAGCTTTCCGGGCAATGCGCCAGTTTTCCAACGTCGCGCTGATGGGCGCCCCCTCCGCTGCCCGACCACAGGATCAGCCGCCGAACGCCCCCTGTCCGCGGGCGGCCCACGCCGGGGCTCCGTCTTTCGGCGCCCCGCCAGAGCTGGAAACCGCCTCCTTCATGAAGTCGACGGCCGCTCGCCCGTGGTGCGACGGGGGTCAGGACGCGACCGGGGATGCGTGCCGCTGCAGGCTCGAGGCATAGGGGCGCCCGCCGGTCGGCGG
>SXGQ01082056.1_pt1 | contig 12387 bp, 9 predicted proteins | sample 3178371 | NCBI WGS metagenome assembly SXGQ01 (sample SAMN11356859, study PRJNA531348) | freshwater metagenome | isolation source: freshwater sample F1-20 | place: China: Fuxian Lake, Yuxi | collected 2017-12-25 | reverse complement strand
TCGTGCGGCGAGAGTTTTAGCCTCTGAGCGGCCGGGGCCGGGGCCCGGGGTCGGGCGGCGCAATTAACCCTTGCCCCCGGGGCGGGGCCGGTGGAAAACGTTCCGAACTCTCTTTCCCAGCCCAAGCTCCTTGATGGCCCTCTCCTCCCCCTCCGCCCCCGGCGGCCGCCCCGGCACGTTCCAGCGGCGCAACAACGACCCGTTCGCCGCCATCCGGCGCAATCACCGTATCAAGGTCCCGCAGGTGCGGCTGATCTCCCCCGAGGGCAAGCAGCTAGGCATCATCGACACCACCAAGGCCATCAACCTCGCCCTCGAGAATGGCCTCGACCTCGTGGAGGTCGCCCCCAACGCCACGCCGCCGGTTTGCCGGATCATGGATTTCGGCAAATACGTCTACGAAGAACAGAAGAAGAGTTCCCACTCGAAGGCCACCGCGAGTAAGATCAAGGAGATTGAGTTCACCGCCCGCATCGAGCAGCACGACTACGAGACAAAGCTGCGCCACGCCGAGGAGTTCCTCGACCATGGCAACAAAGTGAAGATGCGGCTCAAGTTCCGCGGCCGCGAGATGGCCCACACCGAGATCGGGTTCGACGTGATGAAGCGCGCTGTCACCGACCTCGTTGGAATGGCCCACGCCGACGCCGAGCCCAAGCTGATTGGCCGCAACATCCACGTGATGCTGACGCCTCTCCCCGCCAACAAGCGGAAGCCGAAGTTCATCACGCCCTCTGAGGAAGAGGAGGAGCCCGCGGATGAATCCTCCGCGCCCGGCACCGCGACTGCTGGCTGATCCCGCCGCCGCCATGCCCCGGGCGGCCTTCCTCGCGCGATTCCGGTGCCTCGCCGGCCTCGCCCTCCTCTGGCCCAGCCGGCTCTCTGGCGCCGAATCCCCTCCGCGCACGCCCCCCACCCGCCCCGGTGCGCCAGCCGCCGAGTTGCCGCCCTCTGCCGCGCGTCCGCCGGTCCGCCGAATCGGGCGGGTCGAGCACGTCGCTCTCCCGGACGTCGCCCGCGCCCTTGGCCTCCAGTTCACTACCGCCGACCAAGGCCGCCGCGCGACCCTCAAGGGGCCGGGAGTCTCCGCCGCGTTTGAGGCCGAGTCGCGCGAAGCCACGCTGAACGGCCTCCGGCTCTTCCTCGGCGACCCGGTGGCCCTAGCCGGCGGGGTGCTTTGCCTAAGCCGCGTGGACTTCGAGCGCTCCGTCGCACCTGTGCTCCAGCCCGGTTTCGGCCTCGAGCCCCGCCCGGCCCCCAAAGTCATCGTCCTCGACGCCGGCCACGGCGGGCACGATCCGGGGCGGGTCAATGCCCACCTGAAGATCAACGAGAAAATGCTCACCCTCGATGTCGCCCGCCGCGCGCGCCGACTGCTCGAGGCCGATGGGTTCAGGGTGGTACTCACGCGCGAGAGCGACACATTCATTGCCCTGCCGCAGCGTGCTGTCGCGTCCAACGTCGCCCAGGCCGACGCTTTCGTCAGCATCCACTTCAACGCGCTGCCGCAAGATGCCCGCACGACGGGGGTTGAGGTCTACACCTTCCCGCCCCGCGGCCAGCGCTCCGCCAACTCTTGGGGCCCAGGTGCGAAGGAGGACGCCGAGCAACACGCCTCGCCGGTGCACCGGGTGGACGGCTGGAGCGCCCTGCTTGCTCATTCGCTCCATGGCCGGCTCGTCGGCGATCTCAAGGCTCCCGACCGCGGCCGCAAGCTGATGCATCTCGCGGTCCTGCGCCCGCTACAAGCCCCCGGCGTCCTCGTCGAGTGCGGCTTTCTCACCAGCGAAGCCGAGGCCCGTCGCATCGCGACACCTGAATACCGCCAGCAGCTGGCCGCTGCTCTTGCCGCTGGCATCCGCGACTACGCGCGCGCCGTCGGGACCGCCCGCCGTACGCCGCGCACTTCCTCTTTGCCCTCCTCCCGATGATCCGTCCCGCCCTGCTGCCATTCCTGCTCCTCTTCGCCCATGCCCGGCTAGCCGCGTGGGATTACGAGGGCCACCGCATCGTCGCCCAGCTCGCCCTCGCGGCCCTGCCGGAGGACTTCCCGCGAATCGTTGCCGGGCCCGACGAGGCCGAGCGCGTCGCTTTCCTGTCGGCCGAGCCGGACCGTTGGCGCAACGTGCCCGATCTCCCGCTCAAGCACGCGGGCGGCAGCTGGGGCGATCACTTCCTCGACCTGGAATACCTCACCGACGCCGGCCTCGACCTCGATACGCTCACGTCCTTCCGCTACGAGTTTGTACTCCAGTTTGCCCGGGGCCGCGCCGCGCATGCCGCCGCCTTCAAGCCGATCGATCCCGCGCGTAACTTGGACCGCACCGCCGAGTGGCCGGGCTTCGCCCCTTGGGCCATCGCAGAGCACTTCGCCCGCCTGCGCTCCGGGTTTTCCTACCTGCGCGTCTTCGAGGAGGTTGGTACCCCCGCCGAGGCGGCCAACGCCCGCGCCAACCTACTCTACGTCATGGGCCTCCTCGCTCATTACGTCGGCGATTGCTCCCAGCCGCTCCACACGACCAAGCATTACAACGGCTGGTCCGGGGCCAACCCCCGCGGCTACCCCACCTGGAACGGACTCCATTCTTGGATTGATGGCGGGATCATCGCCCGCACTGGCCTGCGCTTCCCCGCCCTCCGCGAGCGCGCCCTGCCCCCGCGGGTGCTGCCCCTCGGCCCGCGCGCGGACGGCCGCGACCCACTCTTCGTCGCCGTGCTGGACTATATCCGTGTCCAACACCGCCAGGTGGAGACGATCTACGAGCTCGGGAAGGCCGGCCGCCTCGGGCAGGCCCCGGGCGCGGAGGTGCCGCCTGAGACGCGCCGCCTGATCGAGGAGCAGCTGCTCGCCGGCGGACAGATGCTCGCTAGCGTTTGGCTGACGGCGTTCCGCGGCGCGGTGCCGGACACGTACCTCCGCGCGGCGATCGCTCGCCGCCAGGCCGCGACGCCCTGAAGCTCTCGCCGGTGTTTCCCGGGTTGCTCCGCCTCCTTTCCGCGGTCGGCCGTTCGGCGCCGTTGATTCTGACGGCACTTTTCGCCGCGCCGGTTCCGCCCGTTGCGCCCTCGCCCGCGGATGTCGTCGTCCTCGCGAATGCCCGCGATCCGGAGTCGCTCGCCCTCGCCCACCATTACCTCGCCGTGCGGGGCGTTCCCGCGGCTAACCTCGTCGCCCTCGCGCTGTCGGCTGAGGAAACGATCTCTCGCGCGCAGTTCACCACCGAGCTCTGGGAGCCTTTAAACGATTGGCTCCGTGCCGGCCGCTGGGTCGACCTGTTGCCCATGGCGGGCCGTGACGTCGCTGGCCGCCGGCGGTATGCCCCGCAGGGCCACCGGATCGGCGCCCTCGTTGTATGCCGTGGCGTACCGCTGAAGGTGGGGCCGGACGATGCGCTCCTCGCCGCTGAGGCGACCCCCAAGCTCCGACCCGAGTTCCGCACGAATCAGGCCTCGGTCGACGCCGAGCTCAGCCTCCTCGCGTGGCCCGTGGACCCGCTCGCCGGCTTTACGCCCAATCCCCTTTTCAACCGCGACCGCCCCGCCCCCGCGGAACTGCAGCGCGTCGTGCGTGTGTCGCGGCTCGACGGACCCTCCGCGAAGTCCGCGCGCGCGCTCGTGGACTCCGCACTTGCGGCGGAGCGGCACGGGCTGGCCGGCCGGGCGTTGATCGACCTCGCTCAACGCGGGACGTTAGGTGACAGCTGGCTGGCCACAGCGGCCGGTGAGCTGGCGGCGCGCGACTTTGAGGTATTGCGGGACGAGGCGCCGCCGACATTCCCGGCGACGGCGCGCGCCGAGGCGACGGCGGTCTATTTTGGCTGGTACTCCGGCACCTTCGACGGGCCGTTCCGCCTGCCCGGCTTCCGTTTCGTGCCCGGGGCGATCGCGCTGCACATCCACAGCTACTCGGCCGCGACCCTCCGCGACCCCGAGAAGGGATGGATTGCACCGCTGGTGGCGCGTGGCGTCGCCGCCACCGTGGGTAATGTCTACGAGCCGTACCTTGAGCTTACCCACCGGCCGGACCTGCTTTTGCGGCAGCTACTGACGGGCGTGACCTGGGCGGAGGCCGTGTTTCAGGCCTTGCCCGCGTTGGGCTGGCAGGCCGTGGCGATCGGCGATCCCCTCTATCGGCCGTTCGCGACCGGACTTGAGGCGCAGCTGGGCGAATCCTCGGTGCTGTCCCCGGAGTTACGGAGCCACGCTCGGCTTCGGCGCGTCCGGGAACTTTTTCGGCTCGGCCTTTCCGCCGCGGCGGAGCGCCTGCTCGAGCGCGCCTGCGACGAGGCGACGGACGCTAGTGTTGCCGTGTGGGCGGCACACCGTGAGTTGGCGGCCGGCCGGGTGGCCGCGGCCCTGCCGTGGCTGTTGGCGGCGCCGACGAGTGGAGCAGGAGACGCGGCGAGCTGGGCGTTGCGGGCCGAGCATGCGGGGATGCTTTCGGCGGCGGGGCGGCCGGATGTGGCGGTGCTGCGCTGGGCGACGCTGCTGTCCGAGCCCCTGCCGCCGCTGGCCCTACGGCGCGCGTGGTTGCCGCGGGCGATTGAGGCGGCCACGGCCGCGGGCGAGGTGGGGCCGGCCGAACGCTGGCGGTCCGAGCTGGCGGCGCTACCGCCCGGCGACTAAGCTGGGCATTAACGGGTTCCCGGGATCATCCCGGGGAGCACGTAGGCCTGCAGCATCACGAACAGCCCCATCAGCACGGCGAGCGCGACACTGTGCCAGAAGACCGCGCGCAGGATCGTACCGGCTGAGGGGCTCTCCGGGTGGCCGCCGGTGGCGACGCTCGCGACCACGATACTCTGCGCGTCGATCATCTTGCCCATCACGCCCCCCGAGCTGTTCGCCGCGCAGGTGAGCAGCGGGTTGAGGCCGAGCTGCTCGGCTGTCACCTTCTGCAGGTTACCGAAAAGCACGTTCGAGGAGGTGTCGCTGCCGGTGAGCGCGACGCCGAGCCAGCCGATAATCGGGGAGAAGAACGGGAATAACCAACCGGTGCCGGCCATCGCGAGGCCCATCGTGGTATCCGTTCCACTGTACCGCGTGGTGAAGCCGAGGGCCATCATCACGGAGATCGTGAGTAGCGAGATGCGCACCCGCAGGAGCGTCCGGCCGTAGAGGCGGAGCGCCTCGCCGGGACGGACGCGGAGCGCGAGGGCCGTGGCAATGCCGGCCAGCAGCAGGGCGGTGCCGGTGGCGGAAAGCAGGTTGAGATTAAAGACGGCCTTCTCCTTCTCGGGGTGCGGCGCGACTGGCGGCACCTTTTCGACCGCCAGGTGCAACGCGGGCACCGGTAGCTGGGGCGCGAACCACCCGTTAAGCGCCGCCTTCACGGGCGGCAGGCCCCAGAGGAAGACGAAGGCGGACAGGAATAGCCACGGCACCCACGCCTTCCACGGCGGGCTGCCTGCCGCCACGGGGGACTCCGCCGGAGCGCGGGCACCCGGGTTGGCCTGCTCCTCGGCTGGCCGCCAGAACCGCATCAACACCACCACCGCGAGCATCGAGGCCGCGCCGGCGATGATGTCGACCAGCCACGGCCCGTGGAAGTTGCTCACCAGGTACTGGACGAGGCCGAAGCTGGCGCCTGCCACGAAGCACGCCGGCCAGACGGCCACCATCCCGCGCCAGCCCGCCTGCGCCGCCACTAGCCAGAACGGAACCAGCAGGGAGAAGAACGGCAGCTGCCGTCCGACCATTGCGCTCAGGTCGAGCAGATCGAGTCCGGTCAGTGGTGCCAGCGTCACCAAGGGCGTGCCGAGCGAGCCGAAGGCGACCGGAGCGGTGTTGCCGATCAGCGCGAGCTTCGCGGCCTCGAGTGGCCGGAAGCCTAGCCCGATCATGAGCGCCCCCGAGATCGCCACTGGCGCCCCGAAGCCTGCTGCACCCTCGATGAAGGCGCCGAAGGAGAATGCGATCAGGAGCGCTTGGATACGCCGGTCCCCGGAAACCCCCGCGACTTGCCGTTGCAGCACCGTGAACTGGCCGGTATCAACGGAAAGCTGATAGATGAAGATGGCGTTGAGGATCAGCCAGCCGATTGGCAGCAGCCCGAAGGCGGCCCCGTAGGCCGCTGCTGCCAGCGCGAGCTGCGTCGGCATCCCGTAGACGGCAATCGCAGTGGCCAGCGCCACCCCAAGAGCGACCAGCGCCGCGAGGTGCGCGCGTACGTGCCAGAAGGCGAGGAGACCGAGGAGCACGACCACCGGCAGTGCCGCCACCAAAGCGGACACGCCGATACCGCCGAGCGGGGCGTAGGTTTGGGACCAAGTCATCGGGGAAGTGGGGTTGGGGATAACGAGGGGCGGCCAGAGGTGCCTAGAACCAGCGTTTTCGGCGCAGGTAGATGAACATCAGAATCGTTGAGACGAGGGTGATGCCCACCGCCACCGGATATCCTCGGCGTAGCTCTGGCATCCCCTCGAAATTCATCCCGAACCAGGTGCCGATCACCATCACGGGAATAGTGATCGCCGTAAGTGCGGTGAGGAATTTGATTCCCTCGTTAGCCTCGAAGGCCGCCTTGTTCAAGTAAATGTCGAACGCCATCAGTAGCCGCTCATGATAACCCGCGACCGTGTCCTCGAGGCGCGCAAGGTTGTCGCGCAGATCCCGAAAGTAAGGCAGCAGCTTGGCGCGGATCAGCTTATTTTCCCCGCGGGCGAGCCGGTCGATCACGTCCCGCTGCGGCCGCACGATGGTGCGCAGCCGGGTAAAGTCGTTGCGCACGTGCAGCAACTCCGTGACGAGGGCCTTTTCGCCCGACCGCCGCGCTAACACATGCTCCTCAAGTTCCTCCAACTCCGCGCGCAGTTCCTCCACCACCGGCGCATAGTTGTCCACCAGCAGGTCGATCAGCGTGTGTGCGATCCGGTCTGGTCCCCGCGGGCCGACGCCCGCCTGCTTCAGGGTCCGCTCGATCAGCGACGAGACTGAGCGCAGCGGCGCGGTGTGGAAGGTCACGAGGAAATCTTTGCCGAGAAAAAGGTCGAGCTCGGTGGTATTGAACTTCTCGGTCCGTGTGAAATCCACCGCGTGGGTGACAATAAAGAGGTAGTCTTCGTAGTCCTCGACCTTGGGCAGCGAGTTGGGCTGGGTGCAGTCCTCGATCGCGAGCGGGTGGAAACCGAACACGCCTTCCAGCAACGCGCGGGTTTCCTCCGGGGTTGGGTTGTCCAGATCGACCCAGAGCAGCAGCCCCTTGTCGGCGCGCACGAGACGGAGCGCCTCCAGCTCGAGGTCTTGGCCGACGAGCTTGCCGTCGCTGAAGATGAACGACCGGATCATCGGACGAGAGTGTGGCGACCTGGCTCGGCGGCGTCGAGCCGCGAGGTGCGGGACTTAGAGCCCGAGACGAGCCTCGGTGGCAGCGATGGCGGCGATGAATTCCGCCGGGGTCGTCGCGGTGAGGAAGATGGCCCGATCCGCCGGGTCGCGCAGAAGTTTGCACAGGGTACTCACGACCGCGAGGTAGTCGCCCGGCTTAGTCTTGGGTGTGCCAAGCACGAAGAAGAGCCGCACGACCTCGCCCTTGTCGTCGAAGACGATGCCGTCGTCCGAACGGCCGACCGCCATCACGATCCGGCGCACGTGCTCGGTGCGCGCGTGGGGCAGGGCGATGCCGTTGCCGAGGGAGGTGGTGTCGAGGCGGTCCCGGGCGAGTAGCTCGTCGTAGAAGCCAGCGTAGTTGGCTACTTCCGGGTGTCCCTCGAGCTGCCGGGCGATCTCATTCAGTGCCGCGGTGCGCCGCGTGGCCTGCAGGTGCAGGGCGATGCGCGAAGGATCAAGGAGCGACGTGATGCGGCCGGTCATGCGGGCCTTAGGCAACGCCGAAGCTCCGAGCGTGGGAAGGAGAAAACCATCGCGCGCGGCGGCGTCGGAAATGGCGTTGCGCGGTCTGGGGCCGCGCGCAGCCTCGCCTGATGCGCTGCTTGTTGCCCGCCCTTGCTTTCGCCGGGACCCTCGCTGCCGCCGAGCCCTTTTCCCGCTCGCTCGCGCCCGCGGATTTTACCGCCGCTGGCCTCGGCCGCCTCACCCCGCAAGAACTAGCCCGCCTCGACGCGCTCATTGCCGCGCGCGCCGCGCCCCCGTCCGCGGCGACCCCCAGCCCCGCCCCTGCGCCTGCCGCGGCGCGCGCGTTGGCGGGCCCGGTCCGGCGTGCGGCGCCCGTCGCGGAGGAGTTGGAGATGATCGAGAGTCGCCTCACCGGTGAGTTCCGCGGCTGGGAACCGCGCACGGTCTTCGCGCTCGAGAATGGCCAGCGCTGGCAGGAGACCGGCGGCACGACCTACGCGGGGCCGCCAGTCGCCGCGCCTGCGGTACGCATCCGCGCGGGCGCCCTCGGCGCCTTTTGGATGCGGATCGAGGGCGTACGTCTCGAGGTGAAGGTGCGCCGCTTCGACGCGGGTCGCTAGGCGCTCAGAACCACAAGTTCGGCCAGAGCCGCGCGGCGACCAGCGCCTGGATCAGACCGAGCACGGAGATCAGGGACAGCAGCACCGTCCAGCTCCGCAGCGTCTCGCCCTCGGTCAGGCCGCCCAGGCGGCCGATGACCCAGAACCCGCTGTCGTTCATCCAGGACAGCATCGACGCCCCGTAACCCACCGCAAGGTAGATGTAGAACTCGTGGACGCCGAAGCCGCCTTGGCCGGCGATCGACATCATAATCGAGGAGGCGGTGATCATCGCGACGGTCGCCGAGCCCTGCGCGACCCGGACGACCACCGCCAGCAGCCAGGCGAGCAGCACGTAGTTCATCCCGCCGCCCTCCGCGAGGACGCGCACCGAGTCGCCGACGCCGGCATTCTTGATCATCGCGCCGTAGGCGCCGCCGGCGGCGGTGATGAGGATGATGACACCCGCCGTCTCGAGCGGCGGCCCCAGCACGTCGGCCGCGTTCCGCCAGGCGAGCTGGCGCTGGCGGGCGTAGACCGCGAGGGCCACCGCCGCGCCGAGGAGGAGGGCGATGTTCTTGTTGCCGAGGAAGTCGATCGTCTGCGCCAGCGCGGGCGGCAGGGCGCGCGCGAACGGGGTGCTGAACGAGGCGGCCGCGATGAGCACCACCGGCAAAATCACCGGCGCGATCGAGACCCAGAACCCCGGCAGGTCCTCCTCGCGGCGGCCGGCCACCTCCTGCAGCGACGCCAGGGACGAGCCCGCCGTCTCGCGCAGCGGCACCGGCCGCCGGGCGTCGATCCAGTGGGCGAACGCCAGCCCGCCGAGCGCCGGCAGGATGCCGAAGAGGATGCCGCCCACGATCGAGAGCCCGAGGTCCACCCGCAGCGTCTCCGCCACGATCAGCGGCCCCGGCGTCGGCGGCACCGTGCTGTGGGTGATCACCCCGCCCGCGCAGATCGCCAGCACGTAGAGCAGGTAGTTCTTCCCCGTGCGCAGCGCGAGGGCGCGGGCCAGCGGCACCAGCAGGAAGAACACGGTGTCGAAGAACACCGGGATCCCGAGGATGAAACCGCAGGCCAGCAGCGCCAGCGGCGCCCGCTTTTCCCCGAGCACCGCGATGAAGCGCCGGATGATCCGGTCCGCCGCCCCGCTCTCCATCAGCGCGATGCCGATCACGGACGCGACCGCGATGGTGAACCCGATCTTGCCGGCGGCGGAGCCGAACTCGTTCATCACCGCCTCGACCGCCTTGGTGAAGCGCCCGGAGCCCGTCTGGCCGAGGGCGGTCATCAGCCCGACGAAGATCGCGGCGAAGAAGAGGGCGAAGAATGCGTGCAGCCGGAACCAGACGATCGCGGCGATGATGAGGACGACGCTCAGGGCGAGCACCGTGAGGGGCCCGGGCGCGAAGGCCAGGGCGAGGGGTAGCGGGGGCATCCCCCGAGCGCGCCAGCCCGCGGCCGCCCGGGCAAGCCGTTAAATCGGCCGCCCCGGGCGCGGGCGCCGGCTCAGGCGTCCGCGGGCTCGGCGGCGGCCGCCTGCTCCTCGTCCGTCTCGACGATGCGCGCGATGCTCAGGAGCTTGTCGCCGGGCTCGAGCGTGACTAGGCGGACGCCCTTCGCGCCGCGGCCGGTCTCGCGGATGCCGGCCACGGGGCAGCGGATGCTCTGGCCCTTGGCCGTGAGCAGCATCACCTCGTCCTCGTCGCGCACCGCGAGGGCGCCGGCGAGGCGGATGGAGCCGTCCTCGGGCAGGTCGATCGCCCAGACGCCGCTGCCGCCGCGGTTGATCAGCCGGTAGTCCTCGAAGCGGGTGCGGACGCCGAGCCCGGCCTCGCTCGCGACGAGGAACTTCGCCGCGTGGTCCACCACCGTGATCGCCTGCAGCACGTCGCTGGCGAGCTTGAAGCGCATCCCGGTGACGCCGCCCGTGGCGCGGCCGGTGGGCCGGAAGAGGTCCTCGCCGGTCTCGGGATCGCGCTCGCGGAAGCGGACGGCGAGGCCCTGGTGGGAGACGAGCACCAGCTCGTCAGCGCCGGTGGTCAGGACGGTCCCGATCACTTTGTCGCCCGGATCGAGGTTGATTCCGATGATGCCGCCGTCGCGGGTGCTGTTGGCGTAGTCGGAGAGCGGGCTCTTCTTGATGACGCCGGCGCGGGTGGCCATCACGAGGAAGCGGTCGGCGACGAAGTCCCGCACGCAGAGCATCGCCGCGATCTTCTCCCCCTCGCTGAGCCGCAGGAAGGAGCCGACGGATTTGCCGCGCGAGGCGCGCGTGCCTTCGGGGACGTCGTAGCACTTGCGGGCGTGGCACTGCCCGCTGCTGGAGAGGAAGAGGATGAAGTCGTGCGTGCTGGCGGTGAACAGGTGCTCGACGAAGTCCTCCTCGTAGGTCTCGGCGCCGATGACGCCCTTGCCCCCGCGCCGCTGCAGGCGGTACTCGGCGGCGGGCGTGCGCTTGATGAACCCGAGGTGGGAGACGGTGATCACGCAGCCCTCGTTGGGCACGACGTCCTCCATCCGGAACTCGCCGACGGCGGCCTCAATCGCGGTCCGCCGCGGCGAGGTGTACTTGGCCTTCATCTCGAGCAGCTCGCGCTTGATCAGGTCGAGGAGCTTGGCCTCCGACTCGAGGATGCCGCGCAGCTCCTCGATCAGCTTCATCAGTTCGAGGTACTCGGCCTCGATCTTGCCGCGCTCGAGGCCGGTGAGCTGGTAGAGCCGCAGCTCGAGGATGGCGTCGGCCTGGCGCTCCGAGAGCGGGTAGCGGGCCATCAGGCGCTCGCGGGCCTCCTCGCGGTTGGCGGAGGCGCGGATGATGCGGACGAAGTCGTCGAGGTTGTCCAGGGCGATGATGTAGCCCTCGAGGATGTGGGCGCGGTCCTCGGCCTCGCGGAGCCGGAAGCGGGTGCGCCGGGTGACCACCTCGCGCCGGTGGGCGAGGTAGCACTCGATCAGCTCCTTGATGTTCATCTGCTTCGGCCGCTTCTGGTCGAGCGCGAGGAGGATGACGCCGAAGGAGGACTCGAGGGCGGTCTTCTGAAAGAGCTGGTTGATGACCACCTTCGCCTGCTCGCCCCGCTTGAGCTCGATGACGATGCGGGTGTTCTCGTCGGACTCGTCGCGCAGGTCGCGGATGCCGTCGATCTCCTGCTCGGACACGAGCTCGGCGATGCGGGTGACGAGGGTGCTCCGGTTGACGTTGTAGGGGATCTCGGTGATGACGATCTGCTCCATCCCGCCCTTGAGCTCTTCGGTGTGGGCCTTGCCGCGGATGCGGACGATGCCCTTGCCGGTGCGCAGGTAGCTGAGGATTCCCTCGCGGCCGGAGATGATGCCGCCGGTGGGGAAGTCGGGCCCCTGGATCATCCCGCAGAGCTCGTCGACGGTGATGCCGGGCCGGTCGATGATGGCGCAGGCGGCGTCGATGATCTCGTCGAGGTTGTGCGGGGGGATGTTGGTCGTCATCCCCACCGCGATGCCGGTCGAGCCGTTCATCAGCAGGTTGGGGAGAGCGGCCGGGAGGACGGTCGGCTCGGTGGTGGACTCCTTGTAATTGGGGACGAAGTCGACCGTCTCCTCCTCGATGTCGCGGAGCAGGTCCTCGGCGATCTCGCGGAGGCGGGCCTCGGTGTAGCGGTAGGCGGCGGGCGGGTCGCCGTCGACGGAGCCGAAGTTGCCCTGCGGGTCGATGAGCGGGTAGCGCATCACCCAAGGCTGGGCGAGGCGGACGAGGGTGTCGTAGACGGAGGAGTCGCCGTGCGGGTGGTAGTTCTTGAGCACCTCGCCGACCACGCCGGCGCACTTGTCGAAGGCGCGGTTGTGGATGAGGCCCTCGCGGAGCATCGCGTAGAGGATGCGGCGCTGCACCGGTTTCAGGCCGTCACGGGCGTCGGGGAGCGCGCGCGAGATGATGACCGACATCGAGTAATCGATGTAGGCCGTCTGCATGATGTCGGTGATGTTCGCGGCGGAGAGCTTTTCGCTGGGC
>SXGQ01777353.1_pt1 | contig 12389 bp, 11 predicted proteins | sample 3178371 | NCBI WGS metagenome assembly SXGQ01 (sample SAMN11356859, study PRJNA531348) | freshwater metagenome | isolation source: freshwater sample F1-20 | place: China: Fuxian Lake, Yuxi | collected 2017-12-25 | reverse complement strand
GCATTCTGATCGTCCTTCATCTGGCTCATGACCTTCACCACGAGCTTTTCGTCCAGCTCCGCAAAAACTTTCGCGACACTGGAGGGCTCCATCCCCGCGTAAGTCTTGGCCAAACGTTTCACGTTGATGGCTTCGTCTTCCTGAATCCGGATGACTTGCTTATCGATGTCGTCGCGCAAACGGGCCACCGACTGGGTCACGGATGCCAGTTCAGCCCGTTCGGCCGCCAAGCGCTGACCCAACTCATCCAAATCCCTCTGACGAATCCGGAACGAATTACTTGTCTGCTTGAGGTATGTGATCAGGAACTCGATATCGGCGTTGTAGTAGTTCCAGGATTGGGTTTTCCCATTCAGTTCATCGGCCGTCTTGCCGGCGTGAGGCGCTCCTGAAACACCCTCCGATTCCACCACTTTGGAAGCCTTGGATGGCGGGGGCGCAGGCGGCTTGTATCCCTTGAGAATCAGGGCTGCAGTGACCGCCAGATACAGCAGCGCACCAATCAATGATCCGACGAGTGGAATAGCGATGGATTTCACAAGTTTTGAGGAGCTCCAAGGGCGGAGAAGTCGACCGGCCGACGTCGCAAGGCCATTTCATCCAGGTTTTTCTGATCTTCCCTCAACAGTTCACGCTGATGATCGACCAACTCCTTGGCGCAGAATTTCTCGACCACTTCACGGTCACGACGGCTTTGAAGAACCGCCTGGAGTGAGGCTGCGGCCGCTGAGATGGCCTCCACCACCTGCTGACGGCTCTCATGACACCGCTGCTCCAGCAACAGTCGGTATCCGTCTTGCTGTGCCAGCCGAGAAGCCCGACATCCGCGCATCAAATCAGCCTGAACCTCCTGCTGATGTCGCAGGAGGGCTCCAAGGCTCTCCTGAAACCGCGCCTCGGCCGCCTGACGGTTCCGAAGAGCACGAGCATGAACCTGAAGAGCCTCCTCTTCGCGGCGTTGTCGCAGTTCTCGGAGGGCTGTGACTCGGGATCGGAATCGTTTCATCAGGACCGAAGTGAAGGTTTTGAAATGCTGGCCTTTAGGAAGACCTGCCTCCGTTTATCGCCGACTGCAGGCCCGACCACGCCTGGGAAGGGGTGACACCGTGCTCCACTCCCTGCCGGAGAAAGGTCTCCAGGGGCTCCTTCAGGCGAATGGCGGCATCAATGGCCGGATTGGAACCAGCCGCATAGGCACCCAGGCTGATCAGGTCGGCATTGCGCTTGTAGTTGGAGAGATGCTCGCGGGCTTGCCCTGCGAGACGGAGCTGCTCCTCGGAGCACAAATCCCGCGTGAGACGACTAATGCTTTGGAGCACGTCGATGGCCGGATAGTGGTTCTGTTGGGCCAGTGTGCGATCGAGCACGATGTGCCCGTCGAGAATACCGCGAACCGTATCGGCCACCGGCTCATTCATGTCGTCTCCCTCGACCAAGACCGTGAAGAACGCGGTGATGGCCCCGTTCTGCCCGGAACCGGCCCGTTCGAGCAACTGAGGCAGGAGAGCAAAGACACTAGGGGTGTAACCTCGGGTGGCCGGAGGTTCACCCACGGCCAATCCGATCTCCCGCTGGGCCATGGCAAAACGGGTCACCGAATCCATCATCAGAAGCACCGATTTGCCCTGGTCCCGAAAATACTCGGCGATGGCCATGGCCGAGTAAGCTCCCTTGAGCCGGGTCAAGGCCGGCTCATTGGAGGTGGCCACCACGATCACCGACTTGGCGCGCCCCTCTTCCGAAAGATCCTTCTCGAGGAATTCGCGCACCTCACGACCACGCTCACCGATCAATGCGATGACGTTGACGTCGGCCTCGGCTTGGGCGGCCATCATTCCCAGGAGCGTGGATTTTCCGACGCCCGATCCGGCGAAGATTCCCAGACGTTGCCCGCGGCCGACGGGGATCAGTGTGTCGAGCGCCTTGATGCCGGTGCCAAACACTTCGCGGATCCGGCGCCGCTGCAAGGGATGAGGCGGCGGAGCCATGCACGGGGCCCGGAACACGGGCTTCACGGGTGGGAGTGCATCGATAGGCTCCCCCAATCCGTTGAGCACGCGACCCAGCAAATCGGGCCCCACGGGGACCTCCAACGGGTGCCCCAGGGCAACCACCTCGGATCCGGGGTGAATGCCATGGGTCTCGGCCAGCGGCATGAGGAGCACGCGACCCTGACGAAAGCCCACGACTTCAGCCAACGCGTCGACCTTCTTGTGGGCGCCCTCAATCCGGCACAGTTCTCCCACCGCACAAAGAGGCCCCTCGCTCTCGATCACCAGACCGATGAGTTGGACGACCCGGCCACGATTCTCGACCACACGCGTGCTCCGCACCCGCTCCAGGATGCCTCCCAATCGTTGACCCGCCGATGTGCCTTGCGGGTTCATGATTCCATCGATTGCCGGAGCAGCTCGAGCTTCACCTCCCGGCGGGCGTCCACTGTGCCAAAATCGGTGTACACCAGGCAGCCACCGCGCCCGACCTCCGAGGACACCTCGAAGTGGATGCGCTCGCCGCCGAGTTCCTTGAGCAGGACGGGGCTGTTGACCCCTTCAATCAGAGCCATGTCTTCGGCGTGGAGCTGCACCCGGACTCGGCCCGTTTGGTGGAGTGATGCCAAAGCTTCCTCCAAGGCCGCCTCCACCATACTGGGAGTAATCTCAACACTGTTGACGACCTTGCGGGCCGTCTCCCAGGCGATGGCGATGAGCGCCTGCTCGCAATCCCGAACCACCTGGGGGATGGCGTTCTCGAATTGGACGAAGAGTCGATTCTGGAGATGGCGCAGATCGGCGCGCTGCTGGACGAGTTGTTCGCTCAGAGCCCGTTCACCATCGGCGACTCCCCGAGCGTAGGCATCCTGCTCGCGCAGGCGCCATTTGCGCTCCAGTTCTGAGAGGGAGACCTTGACGATTTGGACCTCGCGGAGAGCCTCGCCAAACGCGATGGGGTTCGAATGGAGGTTGGGGTTGGGTTGCATGATCAGGATGAACTGAGCCCTTCGTTGTCGGCCTCGGATTTGCGGACGAGCTCGATGATGCGCATCTGGGCCGCTTCGATGTCTCGCAGCTTGAGCGGTCCCATGAAGCTCATCTCTTCCTGCACCGTTTCGGCCGCGCGCTTGGACACCGCGCTGAGGAGTGCTCCCTTGAGCGAATCGCTGGCTGTCTTGAGGGCGACGGCCAAATCGCGCAGGTCCACCTCGCGCAGCACCCGCTGGAGGACTGGGGTTTCCAGAGTGGCCACATCCTCGAAAGTGAACATCTTCTGGCGGATTTGCTGACCGAGTTCCGGATTGCGTTCCTCGATGTTCATCAAGAGGGACTTGGTCAGGTTCTTGTCGAGCGAGTTCAGCAAGTTGGCCGCACTCTTCAGACCTCCGGTCAAATTGAGGGCGCGCGTGTGCTGGGTACCGAGCTTGCGATTGAGCTGCTCGACCACCTTCTCGACGATTTCGATAGGGGTCGGTGCCAGTGTGGCCAGACGCTCGATGACCTGATCGCGCAAGTCGCTCCGGAGCATGATCAACAACTGCGACGCCTTCTCGGGTGGCAGGTAGGAGAGGATCAGCGAGATGGTCTGGGGTTGTTCAAGCTTGAGCAGATTGAAGATTTGCCGGGGCTCCAGTTCGACGATTTGCGTCATCGAGGAGACCGGGGTGCGCGTGGGCAACACCCGGCTGATGACCGTGGCCGCCTTGTAGAGGCCGAGGGCCTTTTCCAACATGGACTGGGTGAAATCGAATCCGCCGCGCAAGGAGGTGCTGGCGTGGATGGCCACATCGGTAAACTCCTTGAGAACGGTGTTCTGCATCTCGATGGAGAGCATTCCCACCTTGGCCATCTCGGCGCAGATGGACTCCAATTCGTCGGGCTGAAGCCCTCGGAGAAAAGAAATCGCCGTGTCTTCTCCCAAGACCACCAAGAGCATGGCGATCTTCTGTGTCCGTGTCAGACGGGCAAAATCGGCGGGGCTCGAGGCCAGAAGCTCAGGAACGGGGGCAGCCATGGCGGATCACTTCGATTTCTCGCCGCCGCGGGTCATCCAGGTGCGGAGCGCGTGGGTCATGTTGTTGGGGTTTTCCTTCATGAGCTGGTTCATCATGTCGGCAGTCATCACGAAGGGTTGCACTTCATCGGGCTCGCTGGTGGGGCCACCCCTCAAACCGGCGGCGAAGCTGTTCATCTGGGATCCCCCATCCCCAGCGGCGGCCCCGATCGGGATTCCGATGGGAATTTCATCGATGCTGGTCTTCTGGAAAATCCGCCAAAACACGGCCAGCACCCCGACGCCCAAGAGCGGGAAGACAGAATCCCGGGCGATTTCGGTCCACAGGCGCTGACGCTCACTCTTTTCGAGCCGCTGGGTGAGTTCGAGGGATGGCTGATCGTTGAAGGCGATCTCCTCGACCGACAGTTCGTCAACCCGTCCGGCTTCACCCCGCTCCACAATGCCCAGTGCCGATTGGACGGCCCGACGGATTTTCAGCATCTCAGCAGGACTGCGGGGCGCGGCCACACGGTTGGTCCCGGTCACGATGTACTCGATGGGGATGAAGACCGCGGCCGAAAGACGCTTGGTGGATCCGGGGATATAGTTCTGCGTGGTGGTGACCTCGTTGATCTCGTACTGGTTCTGGGTGACCTTTTTGTTGGTATTGTTCTTGGTCACTGGAGCAGTGCCGGCCGGACTGTTGGTGTCCGTGTTGGCATTGGTCGCCGCACCCGGCGCGCCGATGGCACCCACCAGGGTCGAGGTGCTGTTGTCCACCCGCTCGTCGGTGATCGTTTCGGTGCGCTTCACCTGACTCTCCGGATCGTACTTGGTCTCTCGCCGCTGCAAGGTGGGGTAGTCCAAGTCGACGGACACACGCGCCATGACCCGCATCGGACCGCCAACATAGGGAGCCAGAAACGACTCCACCTTCTTGGCCAAGTAGTTTTCGTATTCGCGGCGTTGCTTGAGTTGCGACGAAGTGGCCCCGGTGATGGGATCGTTGTCAAAGGACTCGGTCAGCAGGTTGCCGATGTTGTCGGTGATGGAGACGCCTTCCGGATTGAGTCCTTCGACCGCATTGGCCACGAGGAATCGGATGGCATTCACGGTCGTGGCCGGGATGGGCACATTGCCCCGCAGCTTCAAGAACACCGAGGCGCTGGGCTTCTTCTGGTACTCCACCAGCAGCCGATTCTCGGGCATCACCAGCATGACCTGGGCAGACTCGATGCCATCGACCCGTGAAATGGTCTGGGACAATTCGCCCTGAATGGCCCGCAGGTAATTGACCCGCTGCACAAAGTCCGAGATGCCGAAGTTGGGCTTGTCGAAGAGCGAGAACCCCGTGGTGCCGCCACCGGGAATCCCCTTGCCGGCGAGTTGGATGCGCAGGGAATGAACCTTGTCAGCGGGCACCGAGATGCTACCGCCGCCCCGGACCTTGTACGGCACCTTGGCCTCATCCAGCGCATTGATCACCTTGGATGCCTCGGCTTCGGCCAGGTTGCCGAAGAGAACGGCGTAGTCTTCACGGCTGGACCAAACCGCGACGCCAGTCAGACCGAGCAGGACGACCAATCCAGCGAGGACGATCGAGATCCGCTGGTTGATGCCGATCTCTTTCCAGACGGCGGCCAGTTGCTGCAAGAGTTCTTGGAAACTGTTGTTCATGACTTAGTGCCCTGGATTCTCAGACCTGCATCCGCATCAATTCCTGGTACGATTCGAGAAGCTTGTTGCGCACCTCGACCATCAACTGGAAGGAGACACTGGCTTCTTCCATGGCGATCATGGCTTGGTGCAATGGCACTCCCTGCTGGGTGACCAAGCCTCGGACCGAATCTCCAGCGGCCACCTGTTTGTCGGCCACTTCCCCCACGAACCGTCCCAGAGTGTCGGCGAAGGCGTCGCGCCCGGTGACTCTCCCCAGCGACGGGATGCCCGTCGGATTGACCCCCGTGGGCAGCGGCGCCGCATCCGGGAAGGCCTTGTTGAACGGCTGCAGCTTCCCCATCTCCGAGTCGGGAATGAGCTTCCCCAAGTCTCCCAACCCAGCCTTCTGCAGAGCCTCCGTCCCGGCCTTGCCAAGAGGGGACTCCCGGAGGGCGGCCGGGTTGAACATTCGGAGTGCGGAAAGCGCTTCCATCGCAGTGTCTCAGTGCAGGCTCAGCGCTTGCCGATAGCCATGGCCTGCTGGGCCAATTGTCGGGCGTTCTTGACCACGGCGATGTTCGCCTCGAACGCCCGCGAGGAGGCGATGAGGTCCACCATCTCTTCGTGGACGTTGACGTTGGGATACCGGACGTACCCCCGCGCATCGGCGTCGGGATGATCGGGTTTGAAGACCTCCCGGAAGGGCCGGTTATCGGATTCAACGCGGGTGACCCGAATGGTGGAACCACTGTTGGGGTTGGCCCCGGCATTGTTGACCAGCGACTCGAAAACCACCTGCTTGCGCTTGTAGGGCTGCCCATCAGCGGCTCGGGTGACGTTGGCATTGGCCAGATTCTGGGAGACGATGTCCACCCGGGTCCGTTCGGCATCGAGCGCGGAGCGGGTGCTTTGGATGCTGGGGATGAGTTGGATCATGAAATCTTCAGTCCGAAGGTTTAGCTACGGCCCGTGATGGCCATCCTCAGCTTGAGCATGGAACCGGTGATGAGTTGGGCCTCCAGGGTGTGTGCCAGGCTGTTTTCATTCATGGCCAACATTTCCTGCTCCAGATTGACGGAGTTGCCGTCACGATTGGAGGCAACGGCCGTCGGATCGACCGTGAGGGTCGGGACTGAGATATTGGCGATTTGACCCGGATCGTTGGCCGTCACCGCGTTGAACAGTTCCGCCTGAAACGACGGTGCCACATCGATCCGCTTGTAGTTCGGCGTCTCAACATTGGCCAAATTGCCGGCGATGGCCTGATGGCGCAGCACCGTGGCATCCAAGAGCTTCTTGGTGACCACATAGTTGGACTGGTTGAACAGCGTTTGAATCATGGACTCGCCTCCGTTCCCACCGTGAAGCAACGACCATGCCGAGCAGCTCAACTGCCGTTTTTCGAGGGTTTTGTGGGGAAATGCCTCCGCGGTGATGGCACTGGGGCGGAACCGAAGTCCACCTGTCCGTCGGCCTGGGCAAAACTTTCCGCCCGATGGCTTCAGAGCCGCTTCAGTGTCTCTAAGGGCTGAGGAGGGCCACCAGAAGCACTCCCAGCAGCCACAAGACAGCCACCGCGCCAGCCTTCCCCAGACCCGTACGGGCCAGGCGGTGACTGAGGTGTTGCGTGTCGCCCACCCAGAAGGGCTGCCCTTTCCAGGTGCGCGAGACGACCACGAAGGCCATGTCGATCAGAGGGATCGCCACCACCCCGAACGCGAGCCTCCAGGACCACTGTAGCCCGCCGTCCAGAGGCGCGGCAGGGGTCAGGGACAGCAGCGCCAAAATGGAGAGCCCATAGCCGACCCATTGACTGCCAGCATCTCCCAAGAAGACGGAGGCACGGGGGTAGTTGTAAGGCAGATATCCAGCCAGGCTGCCGGCGATCAAGGCCGCCCCGCAGGCCAAGTCCGGGGCACCCCGCCCCAGCAGCGATGAGACCGAAACCGCAGTGGCACCGATCAAGCCTAGGCCCGCACACAGGCCATTCATGTTGTCGCTGAGATTGAAGGCATTGGTGACCGCCACGATCCAGAACACCGTGAGCACCTGTCCGAAGATCGCAAACCCGTCCGGAACCGGCACTTGCACCCCCCATCTCGCGACCAAAACGGCGATGATTCCCTGCCCGAGGAACTTCGCTGCGGCCCCAAGATCTTTGCGGTCGTCCCATGCTCCCAAAACCAGCATCCCCACGGCTCCGGCCACCAGCACTCCGAGGCGCCGCAACCCCTCGGTTTCTCCCCCAAGAGATCCGATCTCCATGCGGCCCGTCACTCCCGACATTTGCAGGATCCAGAGCAGCAGTCCGCCCAAGAGGCCACCCGTCGCGACGGCCAACCCGCCCGCCAGCGGGATGGGTTGAACATGGATCTTCCGGTGACCGGGATCATCGACATGGCCCCATCGACGGCAGAGAGCCCGCCACAACGGCAGCGAAACGGCCGAGACGCCACAGGCCAACCCGAAAGCCCAGAGCCCGACGACGAACCCGGATTTCATCGAGACAGGCCTCCCGGCTGCTGGAGCAAACGGCGGTACAAGGCATCCAGGGATTGCACCAGAGCCTCTTCCGAGAAGCGCTCCCGCACCCAGGATCGCCCGGTGGCTCCCAGACTCCGGGCCAACTCTGGATCACCCGCCAACCGAGCGACCCGATCCACCAATCCCGGCAAGTCTCCCGGTTGGAGCAGAAACCCGGTCTCCTGATCCCGACACACCTCGGCGGCGCCGTCGCAATCGAAGGCAATGACCGGCTTACCCGCAGCCAAGGCCTGAGGCAGCACCCGGGCCAAACCTTCCCGGCGCGACAAATGCACCAGCGCATCCATCAAACCCAAATAGCGTGAGACCTCCGAAGGCGGCACCAAACCCGCAAAAATAAAGCGCCCTACCAAGCCGGGCGTCGTGGCAGCCAAGGTCTCGAAACGCGCACGCCACGGGCCATCGCCCAACAGCAGGAACCGAACATTGGGAATCCGGCGGACCATCTCCACGGCGGCGGCGAACAAGTCATCGTGTCCCTTGAGCTGAAAAAGACGCGCCACCTTGCCCACAACAAACTCCCCGGGACGGATTCCTAACCGCTGGGCCAATTCTGGATCCCGCTGGACCCTGAGGAAGGGAGCCAAGTCAAAACCGCTGAAGATTCGGGTGTACTGAGCCGGGGCGCCGATACCGGCATCCAGGTACTGTCGGGCCATGGCCTCGGCGACCACCACAAAATGGTCGGTCTGCCGGCCGGCAGCTCGTTCGGCACCGCGAAAAACCGCATTGGCCGCGCCCCCCTGGAACGGACCAAAACTTGGACCATGAATGGTGTGAATCACCCGGGGAACCCCGGCATGACGGGCAGCGAACCGACCCACGATGCCCGCCTTGCCGCTGTGGGTATGGACGATCTGGGGGCGTGTGCGACGGAAGTGACTGCGGAGCCTCAAGTAGGCCAGAGCATCCATGACGGGATGGACAGGCCGAACAAGGCAAGATTCCAAATGCAGGAGCCCGGGCACCGCTCGAGCCATGGGTTCGAGGGACCCTTCGGGACCACGGGTCGGGCCAGAAATCAGTTCGACCTCCCAATCGGGAATCCGTCCCAAGCCAAGAACTGAGCTGAGGGTATTCTCCTGGGCTCCACCAACAATCAATCGGGTGATGACATGGCTCACACGCATGGGTTCGACAGGTCGACAGCCCGTGTTCCCAACGGTGCCGTAAATTCTCGGAATCAGCGCGACGACTTCAGGGCAGCCAAGCGGCTCATGACATTGGTCGATTCCGCCGAGTCTTTCGGGGCCAATTCGAGATAGCGCTCCAACTGCTTCTGCTCCTCCGACGATTGCTTCTGCAACCGGGCAATCTCTGCGAGACCAAAGCGAACTTGAAAAGTATCGCGTCCGTCCTTGATCAAGCGCTCGTAATCGGTTCGCGACTCAGGCAATTGATTGAGCATCAGGCGAGCGATGGCGCGATTGACCCGAGCGACCGAATTATCAGGTTCCTGGTCGAGAACCTTGGTCAGAGCCTCGGATGCAGGCCCGTACCGACCCAGTTGCATGAGGATCAGTGCCCGACGGGAAGCCGGCGCGGGGTCCGACTTGGCCACTTTTTCCCAAGCCTCCGTCATGGCCAGAGACTCATTGGTCTTGCCCAAGAGCAGGTAGAGGTAGGAGAGGTAATCGTAGAGTTCTGCGTTGTTGGGATTGAGGCGACGCGCCTCCTGCAGGAACACTTCGGCCTCCTGCAATTGGTTGAGAGCGATACGCACGCGCCCCTCGGATTCCGCCAGACCGGCTTTTTCCACGGGCGTCCAGCGGGCGCGGGAGGGGTCCGCCTTCAACTCATTCAAGGCGTTGGTCGCCGAAGCCATGTCTCCGACAGCCAAGGCCGCCGCAATGAAGCCGAACTGGTTGAAATGGTTGGTGGGCGACAACCGGGAAGCCCGGGCAAAACTCACAGCGGCGCGGCGAACCATGTCGTCCTTCTGAGCCAGGAGGGTCAACCCGAAGATGCGCAGGAATTCCGGCTCATCCACCGGCCCGTGCACATCGAGCAAGCCCGGCTTTCCATCCCAGATCTTGATGAGATCGGCCGAGAGGGGCTTGCCGGCGAGCAAGGCTCGGTTCACCTCCAGATTGACCCGAGCCGCGGCGTTGTCGGCGTTCAAGCGAAGCGCCTCGGTGAAGAGCGTTGCAGCCTCCTTCAGGCGACCGCCCTCTTGGAGGAACACCCCGGAGGCGTTGGCAGAGCGGGACCACATCGCGGCCACGATCACCGCGTTGGAGGAACCCAGGGCCGCATCCCGGACGACCGCGTCCAACGAGGGTTGCACCTCGCCCCAAAACCGGCGCACCTGATTGAACTCGGCCTCATTGGCCGCACTCGGTAGCAGTGCTTTCCGAGGCAGGGCTCCGTGCAAAGATCCGACCGGTCTAAAGTCGAACGGCTCGGCAAAAAAGCTGAAAACGGGCGACGCGAAGAAGGTCTGATTGCTGTAGGCAGCCCGGGCGGCCATCGTCAGCCAAAGACCCGCGATGTTGTCCTTGGCATCGGCGATTTCGCGCAATGCCGGCCAACGCTCTGCATGGCGACTGGCCAAGAACTGTCGATACACCCGCACCGGAGCTAATCGGGTTTGGACCAACAAGTGCCCGCTCTTGGCGGACAGCGTCTCATGACCGGCCGTCAGGGCCATGAACAACGTGGGGTCATCGGCAAACACCAATCCCGGAGCCCGATGGAGTGGAGCGATCAAAGTCCGCGAGTAATCCCAAAGACTAGAACCATTGTCGGCCACGACGACCTTCCAATTTTTGGCAACCAAAGCCGCCGGAACCAGAGGCGTGAGCAACATCACCAAGAGACCGGCCAAACGCGACAAGCCCGAGGAAAGCGGTGTGACCGTGTAGGCGTGACGGGGGTCCGGTCGACCGGTCCAGAGCAAGAGATAATACCCCGCAAAATAACCCACAGCCAGGCAAGCGCAGAAGGAGAACGTCAGGAGGGGAACGCCATAGCCCAACTGCCGGGGGCTGAACTTCACGTCGAAGGCGACCGCGATACAAAGGACGAACCAGGCGAGGGCCAATACCTGCCAGGCAATCATCGCGGCCAAGGTGTCCAAGCCGGCCCCAAGCCGAGAAGGCCAGCGGATGCCAATCCCCACCAGGGGCGCGATCATCATCAGGAAAAGAAACAGAAAGCGTCCCCTCGGAAACATCAGCAGGTAGTTCGCCTTCAGCTCCAAACCCGCCCGGAGAAGACTCCAAAAACCCTCGTCATAGCGCCCCGTGAAGCGGGCCGACAGCGGAATCCAAATCAGCAGGGACAGTCCCAGCAACCCCGCCAAAAGCATCCGAGACAGGAAACCCAGATGGAAGAACTCCCATCCGCGGATCCAGACGATCGCCACCAAGAACATCGGCGCAAACCCGATGAATGCATGACTGTTGGCGATGCCGACTCCCATGAGGGCGGAGACGATCCACAGTCGGGATTCTTTTCGATCCAGGCGGTATTCCAGCAGGTTTCGGATCGCCACCGCGAAGATCAACAAATCGATCATCTCTCCGGTGAAGGCCGTGGCATTCTGCCAGAAGGTCAACTGGAATGCCAAGACACCGACGGCCAGAACCGGCGGCACCCAAGCCAAGGGGATGGTCAGCAACGCAATGTCCGAGAACTCGCGGATGCGCTCCTCGTGTCGCCGGTCATGGGGAAGCAAGGCCACGCAGCGAGCCAGCAGATAGACCACTGCCGCGGCCATGGCCGCTGTGAGGATGTTGGCCTGTCCGGGAAACCGGGCCCCGGTCAACTGGGACACGACGACCCCGAAGATCTGGTTCAAGGGCTGGGAGAACGCATTGTCAAATCCCCAACCGGCCGCCTCGTAAACAGGCCGCAAGCTATTGATTCCGATCCAGGGATTGCGCGTGAACAGGAAGACGGCAAAAACCGTTACAGCCAAAATCCATGGCAATCTCCGAGTGACGAAGAGTCTCGAGGAAATAGGCGCGTCATCCATAGGGTTCGGACATAGTTTGGAAAACCCTCGGGAAAGGCAAAGTCGTTTCAAACTGAAACACGCAATGGGGCTCGCAGTCTTCCGAGCAGAGTGGATCCGAATATCCCTCTGCCGAAGCCCCTCCGGCCCCTCCGGCTCGATCCAAATGAGAGAGCCATCACCCTCTAATCATCGTGCGCCCTGCCGGGTGCACCCTAAAAGAAAAGGCGCCCGGTTG
>SXGQ01635040.1_pt1 | contig 12391 bp, 15 predicted proteins | sample 3178371 | NCBI WGS metagenome assembly SXGQ01 (sample SAMN11356859, study PRJNA531348) | freshwater metagenome | isolation source: freshwater sample F1-20 | place: China: Fuxian Lake, Yuxi | collected 2017-12-25 | reverse complement strand
CCGCTACCGACGCTGCCCGTCAGTGGGAAGGCTGGGGAACGGCATTGAAGCCCGCCGTAGAGCCCATTGTGCTTGCCCGTAAGCCGTTGGAAGGGACCGTAGCCGAGAACGTCCAGAAGTACGGCACCGGCGCGCTGAATATCGACGGGTGCCGTATTCCTATGGGTGACGAGTACGACCCGACGAAGATGCAGCACTGTCAAACGGAGCAACCCGGGCATACCGTAACGCTCAACAACCCGGGTTTTAGCACCCCGACCTACAAGCCGGGGGGCCGCTGGCCTGCGAATGTCATGCACGACGGCAGCGACGAGGTGGTGGGGCTGTTTCCCGGCAACGTCAAGGACGATTCAATTGGAAGTGCGGCCCGCTTCTTCTACTGCGCGAAGGTGAATAAGCACGAGCGGGGAGCGGACAACCGGCATCCCACCGTCAAGCCGATCGCTCTAATGGAATACCTGATCCGGTTGGTTACACCCCCGAAAGGCTTAGTCCTCGACCCGTTCGCGGGCTCCGGGTCTACGCTTCTGGCCGCCGACCGCTTGGGGTTTGCGAGCATCGGTATCGAGAAGGAGCCGCAATACTACGACCTGATTTTGTCCCGCGTGACCGGGGCTGCCCATGACCCGTAGCCCCGGCGCGTATGCCGGAATCGGCTCCAGATCGACACCTCCCGATGTTCTGGAAATGATGCGGCTGATAGCTTCGCTCCTCGGCCGCGCCGGCTGGACGTTGCGTACCGGGGGCGCCGAGGGTGCAGATACGGCGTTCGCGGAGGGTGCGCGGGCTGCTGGTAGCCCGATCGAACTATACCGGCCGCACCACGTTACTCCGGCTGCCTGGGCGCTTGCGGAGCAGCATCATCCCGCGTGGCACCGGCTTTCGGGGGCCGCGAAGGGTTTGATTGCACGAAACGGCTTTCAGGTGCTCGGCGTCGGGCTCAATGACCCGAGTAAGCGGGTCATCTGCTGGACGCCCGATGGTGTCGAGACGGGCGCTACTACCCGGGCGACCGGGGGCACGGGGCAGGCGATCCGAATTGCCGCCGCCTACGGTATTCCAATCAGTAACCTGGGGAACCCCGCTACGCGCGCAGCGTGGGCGGCGATCCTCGCGCACAAGGTAGGGTGGCACGATGGACTCTGAGCCGCAGACCGGGGCGAAATACGAAATCATTTACGCAGACCCGCCCTGGCACTACACGCGGAGGCAGCACGCGGGCGCGGGCTCTGGCGACACGGGGGGCGCCGAAGTGCATTATCCGACGGTTACCCTGGATCGGCTGAAAAAGCTGAATGTAGGCGCTGTCTGCGCCCGGGATTGCCTGCTGTTCATGTGGGCCACGGGTCCGCATTTGGATCAGGCCATCGACCTGCTGAAAGCGTGGGGGTTCGCGTGGGTCACGCTCGGATTTGTATGGGATAAGCAGCGGGTCAACCCGGGCAACTATACCATGAGCCGCTGTGAGCTTGTCTTGATCGGCAAGCGGGGCAAGATTCCGCAGCCCCGGGGCGCCCGGAACGTAAGCCAGTTTGTCTCCATTCTGCGCGGAGCCCATAGCGAAAAGCCCAACGAAGTGCGGGAGCGCATCGAGCGCATGTTCCCCGAGCAACGCAAGCTGGAGCTATTCGCCCGCGTGAAGCCTGATGGGTGGGATGTTTTCGGTAACGAAGTACCCTGTTCCATCGACATCCCGTGGCCCGGCGAGTCTGCATAGTACGATAGGCCGAAGATGGCATACCCCGAGACTGGTCCCTTGACGAATGGCAAGCTCCCCGGTTAGGTGAGGGGGGCCAAACACAAATCCCAAACGGTCGAGCCGTCAATGCGCGCAGCGCCCCAAAAAGAGCCCGTGTTCGCTATTGTCTACGGGCCCTCGTCCTACGGCAAGACCGTAGATGCCGGTTACGCTTTCCCCAACGCCCTGTTTGTCTGTAAGACGGGAGGCACAAAGAGCATCGTTAGTCAATGCGGTTATCAGCCCGCAACCCTGGCGCATACGACGCTGGATGACGCGGCGAAGGTGCTCCAGCAGCACGCGAAGTCCTACGATGCTGTCGTGGTAGACGAATTCGACTTTTTGGTCGAGGACACCATGAACGCGCTGGGCCGCCGTTTCACGGGCTTCAAGCTGTTCGGGGAGCTTCGGAAATCCGTAATGAACTTCCGTAACACCGCCCGAGACTGCGGCGTGCATGTGCTCCTGACCGCCCTGGAGCGGGGCCCGAAGGTCCGCGACGACGGCGTGAAGGTTCGGGGCGGTCCCGCGCTGACGGGTGACCTGCCCGAAAAGCTGCCCGCCATGTGCGATCTGGTGCTCCGCGCTGCCCGGGGTGAGGCCGGTGGGATCCGACCCTGGCCCGGCGTTTACCGCTTGGATAGCAATTCCCAGGATTGGGTGGGCAAGGACCGGGATGGGGGAACACCTGACCCCGCCCCTATGAATATCGGGGAAATCCTGCGCCTCAACGGGTACGCGGTGAGCCGCATGGCCTCTGCGCCCTGGCAAGAGGCCCTGGTGGAGCGGTTGACCGAAAATCTAATGCCGTTGGATGACGCGGCGATCCGAGAGATGGCGAGCCAGCAATTTCTCACGCTGGCGCAGAAGGTGCCTCCGGCGCTGGCGAAGTGGACGGTACGCGACGCGATTGATCGCACGATTCTATACAAGGCCAAGTCCGCCCGCGCTGCCAGCTTCTACGCCGACACTCCTCTGATTTGACACAAGGGCGGCTCCGACCCTTTCGGGCACAGACCAGACACCATACGAGGTAGTCACTCCGCATGTTCAACTTCACCGAGATTGATCCGAATACCCTGGGTGACGGCGTTTCCGTTGCTCTTCCCACCGGCACCTACCAGGGCCGCATCTCCGGTGCGCGCGCCCACGTTGCCTCCACCGGCCGCCCGCAGATCGAGATCAAGGTGCAGGTGACGGAGGCCCCGTACCAGGGCGCCGTCCGCACCGCCTGGATCGGCCTGCCGACCGGCCCCCAGGACAAGGTGCTGTACGTTTGGGCGCGGGTGCTGCTGTCCATCGGTATTCCGAGCGACAAGGTAAAGACCCTGAATCTCGATCAGGACCGTATGCTCGCCGTCCTGAACGCGAGCAAGGTCTGCTATATCGACTACACCGCCGGCAACAAGGATATGGGCGAGCGCGACAACCTGAACTTCATCACGAAGGAAGGTTACGATAAGAAGAAGGCCAACCCCGAGGCTTTCCAGGCCCCCGCTCCGCAGCGCGTGGCTCCGGCGACCGCTGCCGCGGTTCCGGCGGCGGCGCACACGGCGACCGTCCCGGCGCCGGTGGTGGTGCCCTCCGCACCGGCGGCTGTGCCCGCTCCCGTGCCCGCGGCTGCCGTCCCTCCGGCCGCCCCCGCGGGGAACTCGGCCGCGGATCTCCTCGCCATGTTCGGCGGCTGATCCGGGTCCAGCGGATCTACCGGGCCCATCGGGTCTATTGGAGATCCTGAGCCCCTGGGGTGTTTCGGCATCCCGGGGGCTTTCTGCCTTGGGTGAACCCCTACTCTTTTTGGAGATACCATGCGGGACTGGATTGACCGCCTGTTCGGGCTGGTGGACCGTTTGGAGTCCGAGCTACAGCCCCTCCGGGCCCTGCTTTCGCCAGCAGACCGCGCCGCCCTCGACGCCGTAGTGCAGGACATCCGAGATGGCCTGAGCGATAACAACCGGGAACGAGATATGGCGATCGAGAGGTTCGATTTCATTTCTGATATGTCTTACGAGATTTCTTCGATGCGGGGCAATCTAATGGCCGATCCGCCCTATGTACGCGAAGCGGTAGAGGCCCTGGACGACTTGGAGCAGCGGATAGCGCGGCTGCTCGGCCCGCAGCGCGGTGAAACGCCGGCCCTGGGCTATATCGCCGCGATCGAACCCGTCGTTCCCGCGGCTCCCACCCCTAAGCTGTTCCCGTGGTACGCTCCCACCGGGGGCCTCCCTCTCCTGGGCCCCGTGGAGTGATCTGTGCCAACCCCGCGAAACGGAGCATTACGGAGAAATGAATGGTGAAGCCTGACGCGCAGGCGCTCGGTTGCCGGTGTGAGGACTGCCCCCTCCGCGATGCAGAGGGGCCGGTCCTTCCCGAAAAGACTCAGGGGGCGTCCTTTACGGTGCTGGGGGAGGCCCCGGGGCCCGAGGAGGTACGGGAGGGCCGGCCTTTCGTGGGATCGCGGGCGAGGCTCTTTGAGCTTGGGTTGCGGAAGGCGGGGATCGCCCGAAACAACCTGTGGATGCAGACTGTCCCCATGTGCCAGCCCCCGGGCAACGATATGGGGAAGCTGCTGGCGCAGATCCGGTCGGCCAACGCCGAAACCCGGCGTCAAAACGATAAGGTCGCGCGGGCCAACGCAAAGCTGCCGCCCGAAGAGCACACCCCGCTGAAACCGTTGCGCCTGACGCCGCTCCAGGCTTGTTTGCCCGGCGTCTACGCGCTTCTGCGCGCGAAGGCCCCTAATCATATCCTGGCGATGGGCGCGGGCCCCGCGTCGGCGCTCCTCGGTGGAGAGCCGAGCATCCAGGCGATCCGGGGGTCGATTCTTGACGGGAACCTTGTGCATATCGACGGCCGTGCGCGGTTGTGGCCGCCGGATGCCCCGACCGCTGGGCAAGATGTCATCCTCTCCGACGCTCGGATCGTGCCCTCGCTGTCAATGGGCCTTGTGTTCGCCCAGCGGCGGTGGCTTGACACCCAGGTCCGAGACATTGGCCGTCTTGTACGCTGGCGCCAGGGTCAGCTAACGTGGACGGCCCCGCGCATTGAATACAACCCGTCCCCCGCGGAGCTTACCGCTTTCCTTTCCGGGCGCGGCCCCTACGCTTACGACGTAGAGACGGACGGTATTGAGCCCCTGTCCGCGAATATCCGCTGCGTAGGCATCGGAACACCCGACCGCGTGATGATCGTAGGGACGCGCAGCCGGAACACCTGGGAGGGCCGGCACGAGGATACGGTGTTCTACCCGTCTCCCGTTATGGAGGAGATCAAACGGGTTCTGCGCGAGTTCTTCCAGCGCCCGTCAACGCTGAAAGTCGGCCATAACGCCGGATACTACGACCGGATGGTAATTCGCCAGTGGCTCGGGGTCGAGGTCAACCCGACGCTGGACACCATGCTCTTGCACCGGCTCGCGGAGTCCGAGCTACCGCACAGCCTGGGCTTTGTCGGTTCCAAGTATACCGATATTCATAGCTGGAAAGCTGACCGGGAGGGCCGCAAGCTCGCCACGAACGCTGAGACGGACGCCGAGTTGCACGAATACTGCGGGCTGGACGTAGCCGTGACGGCGCGGGTCGCGGCCCCGTTGATCGAGGATGTGAAGCGGGCTGGGCAGAGCACGTTGGTAGCAACGGATCATCTGGTGCAGCAGGTCTGCGCCGATATGCACCACGTTGGCATGTATGTGGACCGCGAGGCGCAGAAGAAGGCCGAGGTTCAGGGGCTCCAAGACATCCTGAGCCTTCGCCAGAAGGTGCAAGAGATATGCGGGCAGCCCGATTTCAATCCCGCGTCTACGAAACAGCTACAGAGGGTCATCTTTACGCAATGGGGCCTGACCCCGCCGGTAGATGATGAAATTCGGTTTACGGAGAGTGGAGATCCTGCCACGGGCGACGAGGTACTGCGTTCGCTCTTGACGCTGGACCGGCTGACGCAGCAGCAGCGGGCCTTTATTTTGACCCTCCGCAAATACCGGAAGGCCATGAAGGAGCTTGGCACCTACGTTGTCAAGCTGCGCCCGATGACGGAGGAGATCACGACGGTTGGCTGGGACGACGACGAGCCCCCGGAAGTGAAGGCCGAGCGGGAAGCCCGGGGGTATGCAAAGCGCGGAATCTTATGGGCAGACGGCCGGATGCGACCCGGCTACAACGCCCATGTGACCGTGACCGGGCGGCTATCGTCCAGTAGCCCGATCAACGCTCAGAATTTCCCGAAGCACCTACGCAAGCTGGTTATCCCCCAGCCGGGGAATGTGCTGGTAGGCGCCGACTACGATCAGTTGGAATTGCGGATCGCCGCTGCCCGATGGCAGCTAAAGAAGTACCTTGACGCTTTCGCGCTGGGCTGGGATCCGCACACGGCGGTTACCGCGCTGGCGGTGTTCGGGCCCGCGTTCATCACGGCGGCGGGCTCGCCCCCGCCCTGGATGTCGGGCACGAAATTCAAGGGCGACGCGCACGAAATGCGCCAGCTTGCGAAGATCATCCAGTATGCCTACCAATACAAGGCCAGCGTCGAGACGGGCGCTCGGATCATTCAGAGCACCGAGGTATCGGACCCCGACACCGGGGGAACGAAGCTGCCCTATGCCAAAATGCCCGTCCGGCAGGTGCGCGAAATGCGTTCTAACTGGCTCGGCGGCGTACCTGAGCTGGAGCCCGGCTGGGACCGGGAGATCGCCCTGTTCCGTACCCAGCATTTTGTCGAAGAGCCGGTGCATGGGCGCCGCCGCTTCTGCAAGGACGGCGAGAACCCGAATGAAATCGTAAACTTCCCCATTCAGGGCTCCGCGTCGGCGCTCGTGAACGACGCCATGATCGGCATTTGGAAAGACATCCCGCTGCACAAGTGGGGCCCGGGTACGGGGCTCTTGACGCAAACCCATGACTCCCTGGTGGTCGAGTGTCCCGAGCGCGAAGCGAAGTGGGTGATTGAGGTAATCAACCACCATATGAACAAGACTCACCCGAAGCTGCCGGGCGTCATGTTCACAGCGTCGGCGGAATCGGGAATGTCGTGGAAAGAGGTGGGCTAATGGGTTTCATCAAGGCGCTGGTGCTCGTCGTTTTCGGGGCCGCGGGCCTCTACGCCGTCGCCGTTGCGCTTGTCGCGCTGGGGCCCTGGGCGTTGGGCCTCTACGTCGTCGCGCTGGCCCTCTGGATCGGCCTTTTCGCGGTCCTGTACCCGCCGAAAGCTCGCCTGGATCGGGTGCCCGGCGCCCCGGCGCCCGCGGAGCCCGAGCGCCTGACTGACCGGGGATCTCCATTCGTGCCTCCGGCGCAGGCCGAGATCATCATCCGGGCCCGGCAAGCTGAGCAGGACCGCCGAGACGGCATCGTGCGGGCGCCCCGGCTCCGGCAGGATGGCTACACGGCGGACTGGCCCGCCGTCTCCTGGGCCGTGCGCCGCGAAGCCCGCTGGCGCTGCCAAGCGTGCGGCGTGAATCTGCGCGGCGCCCGGCACCTTTTGCATACGCACCACAAGAACCGAAACAAGCAGGATAACCGCCCGGTCAATCTGATAGCCCTCTGTGTCATTTGCCATTGTGCCCAGCCGAAGCATGGGCGCTTGGCCGAGAAGGCCCGTTCCCGGGGAACGTATGCTGCCGCCGAGGTCATTAGAAAACAGCAGAACATCGGTGTTTGACGGACGCCAAGGACCGGGTTATCCCCCCGGGAACCCTGGGAGGGGAAATGCCAACCCAAACCCGAGTTTTGCTGGCTCACGCGCGCGGCGAAGAATCCGATCAGATCGAGGCCCAGGTGGAATTCCTGCGAGGGTACTTCACGGAAGGCACCGTTTCGATCTCGACGGCGAAGCGCGAATGGCAGACCCGGCTTGGCTTTTCCGGGTCGGCAGATCAGCTCATGCTCGACCTGGGCGCTGGGGTGACGATCAGCGGCGAGCCCCTGTTTCACCATATCGTCTGCCCGCGACCCTACGTCGGCAAACGGACTCAGGCGATCGTGAACGCTGCCCTTCGGGTTCGCCGGCAAGTCTGGTATATGGAAGATGACGCGCTGGTCCCGGTGTGCGGGATCAATGCAGTAGACCCCGACGAATGGACCGCAGGCTGGGAGCTTGTGGCAAAGGTACAATCAGATGGCTAATTTCCTGGGCTCCTTTTCTGCGGGTCCGCACATTCCATTGATCGGACGCCCGAAGCTGTCGGACGCCCCGCTGCTACCCCCGGAGCTTGCCCAAGCTCTGCTGGCCCGGATGGAGGCCGCGGTTGCACAGGGCGCGGACTTCGCGTCTCCCGTAGCAGTAGAGCTTCTGATCGTCGCTACCGCGCTGCGCGATCTTGTAAACTTACGCGAGAGTGTGGCCTTAGCGATGCTTGAAAATACCGAGGATGCGTGGGGCCGGGTTGTCCCGCTCCTGTCCTTTGCGCCGCCCCCGCCCACAGCATCGGGGACGAAGCTATGAGCCGCGAGTATCCCGTAAGCCCCGCGGTTCTGGTGAATCGACTCTCTGATGCGGGCTACCCTCCGCAAAAGGTAGAGAGTATGATTGAGGGCCGGGTTAGCTACCGGGCCCTGTACCGCTGGAAGAACGAAGAGGCCCAGCCTCAGCGTTACGCAGATTACAAAGCTGTCTACGACCTTGCGGTCGCGGTCGGTGTGGACATTACACCCGAGTCTGACGAGAACAATGCCGCGTGAGCGGCCGAAGGGAGAGGAAATGATCTACTTTACTCGCGTTTGGGGCAACGCAAAGGGCGGCTGTTCGGTTACCCTGGGCCCGCGGACCATCATCACGGGGGCCAACGGGGCCGGCAAGTCGAGGGTCGTGAACACCCTGGAATTGGCAGCCAGCGGTTTCGCCTCCGATATTGTCGGGCGGCCCCAGGTGAAGCGCGGGATCGACCTGCTGACCCTGGCCCCGGAAGGGGAGGGCCTGGAGGCCCGCGCCGAGACAAACACCGGCGTCGCGTGCTCTCTGGACATCGGGCGGGCGGGCGAGGGAAAGGGCAAGGCCCCCGATCATACCCCGTTGTACGGTATCACGGTCACTTATCCCATTCGGGAGTCCGTTGAGGCCCTGCGCGGAGACGTAAAGAAGGCCCGGGATTTCGTGCTGAGCGCGACGCCCCTGAAGGTCACGCGCAAGGGCATCAAGAAGCACCTTGCCGAAGAGCTACACGACCTGTTCGACATCTACGCCGCGGCGCACGCCGACGTTTCGCCGGTCGAGCTATTGCAGTTGATCCGCGACGAGGCGGCGAAGTCGGCGCGGGCCGCGACCGCGGGAGCGAAGCAGGCGCAGGGCGTTATTGATTCGCTGTCGAGCGATATTGGCCTTGACTGCCCTTCCGACGAGGACATCGAGGCGGGTAAGGTCGCGGTTCGTGCGGCTGCTGCGGAATACGAGGCCGCTACCCGGATGCCCGAGCCCGTCGATCTGGACTCGCTCCGGCAGTCCGCCCAGGCCGAGGTGCAAGCGTACAAGGAACAGGAAGCGCGGCTGAAAGAGGCCGAAGCCGTCGCGGGGCGCCCGCCTAACGCAATGGCTCAATTGCAGTTGTCCGCCATTCCCCTACTCGCGTTCTACGAGGGGAAGGGAGATCAACCCTGCCTTTTGTGCATGAATGGGCAGATTGACGGCTCTGCCGTAACTGCGCGCATTGCCAATCTCCGGGGCAAGGTAGCCGAAGAGCAGGAACGGGCGCAGGCCGAGCAAACCCTGGGCTGGTTCCGGCCCCGGGTAGAGCAGGCCAGGGGAAAGGCCCTAAAGGCCGTCAATGCCTACAAGGCCGCAGAAGAGCGGGCGCGGGAGCAGACCGTAGACCCCGCGGCGCGGCGGCAAGCCGTCGAGGCTGCGTACAGCAAGCTCCGGGCCGCGGAGGCCGCGTTGCAGGTGCTCCAGGCGGCGAAAGCCAAGTGGGGTACTTTGGAGGACGCCCGGCTGCGTATCAAATCGCTAAAGGCCGAGGCCAAGGCCGCTGAGGGGCTGGCCGAGGCCGCGGTTGAGCTACTGAATACGTTGGTGAAAAAGGCCCGCGCGGCCTTTGTCGAAAACGTCCAGAAGTATCTGCCTCCCACCGACAAGTTTGACCTTGTGCTGCAAGACGGAAAGCGCGAGGTCTGCATGTTTGGGTTTCGGCGGGATGGGGAGCTTCACACCGCGCTGTCCGGCGCCGAATGGGCCCGGCTCACGATCGCGCTGGGCGCGGCGTGCATGGTCGGCGGGGATGCGGAGCTTGCGATCCTGACGCCAGAGGAGCGCGCATTTGACCCGCAGACCTTGACGGCCGTCCTTGCGGCCCTAAGCGACGCGCCGGGGCAAGTCATCCTGACGAGCCCCGTAGAGCCAACGGCCGTGCCCCCGGGCTGGACCCATATTCGGATCTAACCCAGGGGCGGGAACGGAGGGCAGGGGCTATCGCGCCGCGGCGCAGCCCCGTAACGTCTCGGCGCGGAAATCACCCGCCGCGCAGGCGAGGGTGGCCCGCCGGGCCGCGTCCGCCGGGCGGACGTAGGCCGCCCACCAGACGGCGGCGGCGGCGAGGGTGGCGGCGAAGGCGAGGGCGAAGGTGCGGCGAGTGGGCGCGGTGGGCATGGTAGGCTCCGGGGTGGGCCCCGCGAGGGGCGGGTGCCCCCACCGCGTAACCCGAACACTTGCGATGTCAAGGCTTGGAGGTCGGATGCCACGATCAACGCTGATTGAGCGGACACAGCGGGTTGTGAACCTGCGCCGTGCCTTTTTCCGTATCGTCGAAGATCGGCTCCGCGCCGTAAAGGAGGCCGTTCCTGACATCCAAGTGGACATTGGATTCGGCCCCCCGAGCGACTACCCGAAAGATCGAGATTTTGCGTACTCCATGTGGGACGGAAAGAAGGCGACCATTCGCTTTTCCCCGAAGGTGCTGTATGTGCCGGAAGCCACACAGGATGCCCTAATTCGGCATGAGCTTAGCCACGCGATGCTCCAGAACGCCAGCTTGGACCATTCTGAGCGGGACTGCGACGCTGTAGCAGAGCGTATTTTCGGAGACTTCATCTACTACGATTCCAACGATGTGCAGACGTTGGATGCCCACCGGCCGGGGGCCATTCGCCCGCGGCCTCCCCATCTGCCAAAGTGAGAGAGCGATGAAGGCACGAGTTCAATTCTCTTACAAGCTCGATATGAGCACCGAAGAGTTTACCGCGCAGACTGAGATGTTGGGGCGGGTCGTGGAGGTGACCGTGGAGGCCATACGGCGCCGGGGCGATTCGGAGGGCAGCCCATCGCTTGCGGATTTTATGGAGTTGGCCCACCGTGTTGTTGACCGCTTGGAGCCGGCCCGTCCGCCCTTCACGATGCCAGACCCGCCGCCGCCGCCGTTCGGGGGCGAGGACGAGTCCGAGGGGGAGGAGCCCGAAGAAGGCGAGGACGATGACGGCGAGGACGATGACGGCGTTACGGTCTGGACCACCCCGAAGTGGGATACCTGACACCCTAAGCGGCAGCACGCGGAGGCTCAAATGGAATTGGCCGACTTCGACAAGTACCTGAAACGGAAGGGACTATTAGCCAATTCCAGGCGAGTCTATATGGGCGTGCTGCTGCGGGCCGGATCCGACCCGGTGGCGTGGTATACGGAGTTCTGCGCGGAGCGCCCCCCCGAGGGGACGCTCCAGCCTGCCCGGACGGCCATAGCGCATTGGCTCCGATTCACGGGTAAGGGGGAGGCCGAGATCAAGGGCCTGCTGGCCCCGGCCCGGGGCCGGAAGAGCGCCGAGCGTCAGGGCCTCAGTCCGGGCGCGTTGGCCGAATACTTGACCGCTGCGGGTCAGTTTGACGAGCCCGTGCGGACCATCCTGCTCTTGCTCCCCCGCACGGGGCTCCGGGTTTCCGAGCTATGCGAATTGACCCTGGGCGATATTCGTGAGCACGAGGGGCGGCTGGTCCTGGGTTTCCGGGGCAAGGGGGATAAGCCCCGGGTCGTGCCCCTGGGGGAAGAGGGCGAAGCCGTCTTGCGGGAATGGCTGCGGCTCCTGGGCCCCGGGCTCCCGCCGAGCGCGCCCGTGTTCCCGGGCCGGGTCGCGGGGGAGAGCATTACAAGCTGGACGATCCAGGGCGCTTGCCGGCAGATTCGGGACGCGCACCCCGCCCTGGCCGGCCTGACTCCGCATATCCTCCGGCACACCTACGCAACGCGGGCCATCACCGCGGGCGTGGACCTTGCGAGCCTCAAAGCTCTGCTGGGCCACGAGAACCTGACGACGACACAACGGTATCTCCACCCGACGGTGGACAATCTCGCCTCCGCCGTGAGCGGCGTGAAGGGCCTGTAGGGGAGAGGCAATGGCTTTTACGGCGAAAGAATTAGAGCGATACGTCAAGCTCAGGATCCGGGCAGACGATCCAAGCTCGGCCGCAAGCGAGCGCGAGACTGCCCGGGTGCTCGCGGCAAAGATGGAAGTGAAGTACCCCGGAATTCGGGACGCGGGCGAAGCATGGCGCCGGGCACAGGCCGGGGACGCGCCGGGTCCGGGGCCCGCGACCGGAGGGCCCGCTGGGCGCGCTGGGAGCCCTGGGGGCAGCGGACCCGCCGGATCGTGGAGCGACCTCCTGCGCGATTGGTTCGTGAATACGGTAGATCAGGTCACGCGGGGCCTGTCCATCACGGATTCGATCGAACGGGCAGTCCCCGTT
>SXGQ01463917.1_pt1 | contig 12391 bp, 6 predicted proteins | sample 3178371 | NCBI WGS metagenome assembly SXGQ01 (sample SAMN11356859, study PRJNA531348) | freshwater metagenome | isolation source: freshwater sample F1-20 | place: China: Fuxian Lake, Yuxi | collected 2017-12-25 | reverse complement strand
TATGCGTCATTGTCATTCAGTGTGAGGTAATCCAAAGTGATGTCATTCTGAATGGTGGAGGAACCCGCATGCAGAGGCATAGAATTGATGCACAACTTGGCCAGGCGCGTGCGGTAGTCGCTTGGATATGTTCCTATAAAGGAGTTACGCAAGTCCCAAACACAGCCGGAAAGTAATTGACCGCAACTATGGATTGCGGATCCGCAACTAGAGCAACCAGTCGCTGAATAAGCGCAGTTATTGAGTGCAGTGCGAATACCTGTGGAGCACGTTGAGAAGCCGTAGCCAAGAACTGGCGAGTCAGTGATCATGACGCCTACAACGTCGGATTGTCCTTCGCCGTATTCATTTTGACCGCTGCCTGCTTTAGATACAGCATGGTGACCAAATTCATGGCATACCACATCGCCAAAGCCAGTATTGGCGCAACCGCCACCGGCCACATAGAAATTAATGCTGCTGCCGTCGTAATAGGCGTTGCATGTTCCACCCAAGTTAGGTCGGCAAGTGAAAGCTGTTTGTGTTGCAATGGATGGATAGCTTGGAGAAGCTACTAAAATCATATCTCTGGTTTTGTTGGCCATTTCATAGACGTTGGTTTGGGCAGTTGTAATTGCCCCATTGGCCGCGCCAGAGTTAAACACGAATGTCGCCGTGGCGCCATCGGCCACGGTTTGAGAAGGGACTGTATTAAGCGTTCCAGAACCGGGCGTTATGGTGAAATGCTTTCCAGCCATGGTTGGGGCAATGGTGACCGAACCAGTTCCCGTGTAGGGATACGTCAAAGAGCCGTTGACGTCCGTGTAATAAGTTACTCCGGCAATAACAACTTTGGCGTATGGCATGGATCGGGTGGCTTCCACTCCGCAGGTGTCGGCTTTGAAATCATTGGTGACGTATTCAAGCACCTTCACATTCACGCTTCCGTGATAAATCATGCTTTCACGATAAAGAACGTCGCCAGTGGCGGCGTCCGTGACAAACAAGACCTTCTGATAATTCTCAGTGCCTTCGCCGCTAGTAATTTTAAATTCAACCGCAAGTTGCGAGGCGCGCACGTCTTCATCAATGCCCGCCCAAATCACGTAGCGCGGCGAGGTAATGTCAGGCGCTTCCGAGAATTGTCCAAGCACTTGGTTGGCCGCCAAGCCCAAGTTTATGGAAGATGAATCCAAGTCTTGACCAGCAATTCTGGTTTCAATGTCGCCAATGTTGCGCAGCGTTGCGCCGGCGAGAACCATTGGGAAATTATCTTCATTGCGAACAAGACCCCAACCGTAGGCGCGGAACACTGGAATGCCGCTTGCTTGTTGGCGGAAATATGCGGCGGTGAACTTTGTGTTCTCTCCATCGTCATCGGCAACCAACGGCAGTGTGTGCGCGCCATCGTCAAATGGACCGACTTTTTCTAGTTGGGAGTAGGGAACCTTCCACAACATGGACCATTGACGCATGAATTTATCAACGCTGTTGCTGGGAGAATCGCCAGTTGAGAATGTGGTTCCATACACGCGGCGAAGCGAGCCTTGAATGTCAAGCAAGCCGCCGCCAGGAAAGAGCCGCGCGAATCGGGCTTGGATGGTTTCGGTGTCTTGCGGATTTGTGGAAGTTGTGGATGAGTTGGTCGTACCAATTGCGCCCAACTTTGTTCCAGGTACATTGGCCTTGATGCCTTGCTTGTTGGTGCCAGCCGCAAATACGGCGCTGGCAAGAAGCAGGACAGTTGCGCTAACGATAGAGATACGATTGTGAGACATTTTCATAAACTTTCTTTGTCGGGGTCTTTAAGTGGGGACAATGAATATTGATTAATAGTACCTTTACGTTTGCAACATACCCCAAGATTGATTCTATTAATGCCACCTACTCATGCTTGGGGCAAGAGAAATTCCTCATATTTTGAATTTATTGTAAAAATCCGGTAATGATTGTTTGAGCCACTTTGGCTACCGGCAACTGCAAGTAGTCTGTGATGTGATTCAATTTGTATTTTGAAGATGGATAGGCGCATTTTCTTGCCAGGGTGATTGGTAAGAACCATGCAAATTGCAGGCAAAAATTGACAAAAGACACACACGAGCCAGAGATTGAGAACCGCAAGGCGCGCCACGATTTTGTGATTGGCGAAACCTTTGAATGCGGCATGGTGCTCCGTGGGTCCGAGGTCAAGAGCATTCGCAAAGGTCAGATAAGTCTTGCCGAGGGGTGGGTGATGGCTCGGGCGGCCCCCCCTCAATTGGAATTGCATGGGGTTCATGTGGCGGAATATCCGCCGGCGGGCAAGGATCGGCAGCATTTGCCGCTACGGACGCGACGGTTATTGGCGCATAAGACTGAGATTAAAAAATTGGCTTTTGCCATGCAGGCCAAGGGATCTTCTTTGGTTCCTTTGAAAGTGTATTTTAAAAATGGCGTGGCCAAATTGCTGGTGGGCGTGGCCGTTGGCCGCAAGAAGGCAGACAAGCGCGCCGCCATTCGAGACAAGGAAATGAAGCGCGACATGGACCGCGACGCGGGACGGCGGCGGTGATTTTCTGCTTGCCTGCTTGAATGTGTTGGCGGGTTGAGTGAGTTGGTTGCAGTTTGAGATATAAGCGGCGGCGCGTGGCTTACGGGCTGGGCATTAAAATTATTTTGCCTTGGTCATCGGCGCGCTTGCCTTCAACGCAGTCGGTAATTGTGGCGGCCACGCTTTCCGCGGAAATGGTTTTGTGCGGCGGAACCATTTTTTCGTTGAAGTTGGAGCGCAGAAGGGCAGTTTCAACACAGCCTAAATTCACGCTGAAAGCGCGCACGCCCAAGGCGCGGCCTTCGCGGGCGGCGCTGCGGGTAAGCGAATCAAGCGCGGATTTGCTGGCGGCGTACACAAAAAATCCTGGGAATGGATCGGACGATCCCAGCGTTCCAACATTCACAATGCAGCCGCCTTTTTGGGCGCGAAAATGCGGCCAACATGCGGCGATGAGATAGCCGGCGCCAAATATGTTGGTGGCGAACACCTCGGTGAATAAATCTTTGGTGGTCTTGTCAATGGGCACGCTTGGCGCGATGCCAGCGATGTTCAGAAGATTGTCAATGCGGCCAAAGCGCTCGATGGTTTGATCAATGACGGACTTGGCTTGCTCAGGGTCTGAAACATCGGCGCGGGCAATCATGACGTCGCCAGATCCAGTGGCGCGAATTTCATCGGCGGCGTCGGCGAGTTTATTTTCACTGCGGCCCACTAGAACCAGTTGGTGCTTGCGCTGCGACAACATCACGGCGCATGCGCGACCAATTCCTGAACCAGCGCCGGTGATAAGTGTGACCATTTATTTTTTGCTCCAGTGTGAAGGCGGGAAAATTTATCCGCCAGTGAAGAGACGAACCACATCGTTATAAAAGGTGACCACAAACAAACTTCCAAGGAAGGCAAGCCCAACCAATGTCGCCGCGTTCTGAAAGCGCACGCTTGGTGGGCGGCGAAAGCAGCCTTCATAAAGTAGAAAGAGAAATAATCCGCCGTCAACAATGGGCAGGGGCAGAAAATTGAGCACGGCTAAATTCACGCTGATCATGGCTAAAAAGAACAATAAATAAGTCATTCCGCGGTCGGCAACGCGAGTTCCAACTTGCACAATTCCAACGGGGCCGCGCAGTTGCTCCACGCCCACCGTGCCGCGGGCGAGGCGATCAAGAGTGAGCCAAGTGAGTACGGTGAGCTTCTTTGTTTCGGTGAACCCCATGGTGGCCGCCAAGATTGGATTACCGTGCGCGCTGCGAGTGATCATTTGCGGCTCGAACAATTCGCTGGGCAGTGGATTGGACCAACCTAGTTTTTGAATGTCTTTGATTTCTTTGGCGCCAATAGTGATCATGGCGGATTTCACCGGGGAGTTTGGTTGAATATTTTGAAAGGAAATATTGAGCGTGGCCGATGTGTCCTTTCCAAACGCGTCGGCGGTGGTGACCCACAACGCGTCGCGCATGGATGCCCAATCCGTGAGCGTGATGTTGTTGATGGAAATTATTTTTGTCAGGGGCCGAAGTTCCAGCGGCGCGATTGGCGTGGCGATGGTTTGCGTGGCTTTGGAGTCAGTCGGATTTTCCAGCACGCGATCAACCACGCGCGCGCTCACAAGCAGGTTCCAAGCGGAACCCACCATCACAGCGAGGCGGCCTTGTCGATCCACTTGGGCTTTGAGTGAAATGATTTCGCCAGCGCGTAAAATTTGCAGTTGCACGGCGCGGTTGGCGTAGGTTTGAATCAACGACCGGAATTCGCCAAGTCGTGGGCCGCTTCGATCCTCAATGGCAAGGACAATGTCGCCAGCCTGTAAAACACCTTGGTTTTGGCTGTTTTTTGGCACAGATTCAATGCGCACTAAAGGCGAAAAGCCGATCAAGCCAAGGTCGTATTCGCCCGCTGCCATTGAATCTTGCGCAAAAAGTGGTTCGAATTGTGGATCGGGCACAAGCGCGGCGGTGACAACCACGGCGGGTGTCTCAGGCGCGCTTGATAAGTTGGGGAGCGTGGAGGGTGCGGAGTTTGGTGCCAGTGACCAAGTTGTTAAAACTGATTTTCCCTTTGATTGTTTAAACGCAAGATCCAGCGTCTCCGCGTTCGCAGTTGCAACGCCATTGACCGCGGTCAGCAAGGAACCAGGTTTCACGCCGGCCGCGCTTAAGCCAACTCTGGTCAACATGCTGTCAATCAACGGCGCGACATCTTTTTCATCAGCAAGCAAGCCGCTTCGGGCAGGTGTTACGCCAAATGAGCGCAGACCACTTGTGGCGTCTTTGATGGGCGCAACTTCAAATTGCAATGGAGTGGGCGCGCCAGCGCGCGTCACTTTAAGAATCAACGGTTCAGCTGGGTGGCTCATGGCCGCGCCAATTTGAATGTCGGCGAACGTGTTCATAGATTCACCGTTGATTGAATCAATTTGGTCGCCGGGCATAAGGCCGTTGGGCTCGCCGTTGAGATTGCGCGCGGTCGCCGCGGGACTACCAGGGCGCACCGCTCCAATCATCGGCGCTTCAAATCGAACCCCAATCATGAAGGCGATCACGAATAAAATCACAGCCGTGATGATGTTGAAGATCACGCCAGCGCTCACCACAATCATGCGTTTCCACACGGGTTTACTGCCATAACCGTCAATGGCGTTGCTGGTGGCGGTTGGGTCCATGTCTTCTTGACCCTTCATGCGCACAAAGCCCCCAATCGGAAGAAGGCGCAATGAATATTCGGTTTCGCCAACACCGTCGGCGTGCAGTTCGGCGGTTGGAATTTTTTCAGGCTCAGCTCCGTAGCGGGTTTTGATGTCCGGCGCGGTGCTACCAAAGCGAAGACCAAGACCGCGTCGATACGCAATGACAGTTGGACCCATTCCCACGGCGAATGATTCCACGCGAATACCCGCCCAACGCGCCGCGATGAAATGTCCAAACTCATGAATGGCAATCAGAAGACCAAAGCCAATCACAATGAGCGCGATATTGGATGTGTTGTTGAGAAGTTCCACTGTGTAAATATTCCGTCTTTCTTGGCGATTTATGGCGAGTGAAAAATTATAGAGGTCGAGTGACCGCTGGTTGTGGTGAATGAATTTTATTGTGCGTGATCAGAGTGCGCGCGTGGCGGCGGGCATTGTTGTCGGCGGCTTCCACGTCGCCCAGGGTTGTGATTGCATGCGTGGGCAGCGCGTGAAGAGTGTCCTTGACAATGCCCGCGATTTCGCCAAAGCGAATCTGGTGATTCATAAACGCCTCGACCGCAATTTCATTGGCCGCGTTCAAAGTGGCGCCGGCGCTACCGCCGTGTTCAATCACATGCTTGGCCAAGTCAATGGCGGGAAATCGATCGTGGTCAATTTGCTGAAAATCAAGTGTTTTTAGCGTGTTCCAATCTAGTTTTTTGGCCACGCCAGGAAATCGATTTGGCCAGCACAGCGCGGCTTGAATGGGCAACTTCATGTCTGGCGGAGACAGTTGCGCGATCACGCTGCCGTCGGCGTATTCAATCATGGCGTGCACAATACTTTGCGGATGCACGATGGCGTCAATGCGATTGGCTGGCAAATCAAAGAGCCAATGCGCTTCGATCACTTCAAGCGCCTTGTTCATAAGCGTGGCGCTGTCAATGGTGACCTTGGGTCCCATCTTCCATGTTGGGTGATTCAGCGCCTGCTCAATAGTGGCGTTGAAAGTGTGCTCGCGGCTCCAAGTGCGAAATGGACCGCCGCTTGCCGTAAGAACAACGCGTGTGATTTCTTTTTGCTCGCCCGCGCGCAAGCATTGAGCGAGTCCACTGTGCTCGCTGTCCACTGGCAACAATATCACTCCAGCGAGTTTGGCCGCTGCTGTCATAAGCGCGCCGGCGGCGACCAATGTTTCTTTGTTGGCAAGCGCAATGGTGCATCCAATTTCAATGGCGGCCAAAGTGGGGGCCAGGCCCGCGAAGCCAACCATTGCGGCAACCACAATATCACCGGGGCGCGCGATGTCTTGCACCAATTTCAACGCGGCGTCGGGACCGCTGTGTACTTTGTGAAAACCCGAAAGTTGCGATGCCGCATGCGCATCTAGAATTGCAAGGTTTTTTACGCCAAATTCGCGCGCTTGCTGAGCAAGCGCGGCTGCGTTTTTGCCCGCGGCCAGTCCAACAATTTCAAATAGTGGCGCGTTGACAGTGGACTTCATGGCCGCAAAATGTGAAACAACTTCGAGCGTGCTCACGCCAATGGAGCCCGTCGAACCAAGCACGATCAACCGTTGCACAGGTCGAGCCGCTGTCATTTCTAATTACTCCTTCCGTTGCGCATCTTTGGCGGCGCCTGGCGCAAGGCCACGTCGAGCGGCGCCGTACAGACTTCGCAAGAAACCAGTTTTCTTTTGCGGATCACTTGCGGGTTGAGCCGCCGCAGAATTGCCAGACACATTGCCGGAAACATTTCCCGACACATTTGTTGGCGCGGTTGGCGCGGAATGTGTTGGTGAACTTGCGGAAGCGCTCGCGGGCGTATTGGAATACGAACCAGGATTGGATCGTGGATTCAAACCTTGTTGCGCTGCGGCGCGTTGCGAAGCATTGGGATAAATAATTGGTTCGCGGTTTGGTCCTTGATCGCGACCACCACCTTGACCACCGCGACCGCGCCTGCGACGGCGTCCGCGCGGACCATCACCGACCGGCGCGTTGGGATCGTGCGGTTGGTTGGAATTATTCGCGCCTTCGCCATTGCTTCCCGCGGCATCGGAAGAATCTGATTGATCATCTGATTGACCAGCCATATTTTCACCTGTATTTGCCGAAGAATTGCCGCCATTTTGATTTGGCGCGCCATCCATCTGACCACCGCGACGACCACGACCGCCACGGCGACCGCGACGACGGCGCGGACTTCCATCTGGATTCGTGGCTTGTGGAGTTGGATTGTTTGGATCAATCGGCGCCGCGCCTTCAACAGGCTCGCCTTCAATTGGTGTCAAACCATCTGGACGACCCGCGGAGGCCAACGGAGAACGTTGTGGTTGAGAAGATTGCGGACGATCTTGACCGCGACCTTGGCCGCGACCACCACCTTGACCGCCACGACCGCGATCTTGACCTCGGCCATCACCACGACCACCTCGACCGCGTTGATCGCGGCGTGGTTCAAATCGCTGTTGTGAACGACCTTCGGTGTTTGCATCGCGCGGCGCATCGTTGTCCGCATCGCCAGGCTCTTCGCCTTCTTCAAGTTCTTGCGCGCGCACTTCATCAATCACCGCGGGCTCATCGTCAACCACTTCTGGAAGATCATCAAAGGCGCCGCTCATCAGCATGGCTGTGGCGTCGGCGGGCAAGACCCGTCGACGACCACGACTACGGCCGCGATTACGACCGCGTGAATTATCTTCTTTGCTTGAATCGGATTGAACTGTGTCATCCATTTCAGGCGGCTCGGTTGGAAGATCCTCAAGCCGCGGCGCCGACAAATGCGACAAGCGCGGAATTTCCACATCCGCGCCGCGATCGTCGTAGGCGTACAAATCCACGCGATCTCCCGCAATTGCCTCGCTAATTCGCACATCAATGCGCTTGCCCGAATCGCGTTCAACCTCCACCAATTGATGGCGGCGCGTTGAAAGAATCACGCTGGCCACGCGCACGCCGCACACCATTTCCACGCGGTGAATTTGCGGATAGCTCAACAAAAGTTGAATCTGTCGCAGACCATCGGCGGCGGTTGAATCTGGAAGACGCACTTCACCGCTGCCGGCGCAGTGCGGACAATCCATGTAGTGCGCCTTGCGAATGCTTGGACGCATGCGTTGACGCGTGAGTTCAATCATGCCGAACGCGCTGATCGGAGCCACGGTTGTTTTCGCGCGGTCCTTCTTCAAATGTTCGGCGATGCGCATTTCGATATCGCGTCGGTGACGCGGCATGCGCATGTCGATGAGATCGCACACAACCAGTCCACCTAAATCGCGTAGACGAAGTTGGCGGCAAATTTCTTCAACCGCTTCCTTGTTGGTGTTGTAGGCGTTGGTTTCGCTGTCGCGCGCGGAACGGCTCTTGCCGCTGTTCACGTCGATGGCCACAAGCGCTTCGGTTTGATCAAGCACAAGCGCGCCGCCTGAAGGCAGCGGAACTTCGCGGCTATGAATGCCGTCGATTTGTCGATCCAGATCAAACGCCGAGAAGATGGGCGCGGGTCGATCATAAAACAGCACTTTTGGCGCGTCTTTTGCGAAAACCACTTCAAGGAAGGCGGTCACGCGTTGCCACGCGGCCTCGTTGTCAACAATAATGTGGCTGATGGTTTCGTCAACCATTTCGCGAACGGTGCGCAGCAAGATATCGCTTTCGGTGTACAACTCCGCGGGCGCGCCCACAGAGTTGATGCGCTTGGCCATGGCTTGCCACAAGCGTTGCAAGTACGCGGCGTCACGTTGCAATTCGGTGCGGCTGCGATCAAAGCCAGCGGTGCGAAGAATAAATCCAAAGCCCTCGGGCAATTCAAGCGAGTCCAAAATCTTGCGCATCTCGCGGCGCTGTTGCTCGTCCTCAACCTTGCGGCTGACGCCAACCTTGTCCATGTCCGGCATCATCACCAACAAACGGCCAGGCACGCTGACATAACTGGTGAGCGTTGGTCCCTTGGTGCCAATGCCTTGCTTGATCACTTGCACGGTGATCTCTTGACCCTTCTTCACGCAATCTTGAATGGCTGGTCGATCGTGGCGTGGAATTTTGTGGCCAACGCTCTCGGCTTTGATGCCGCCTGGAAAATATTTTGGATGCAAATCACTGATGTGCAGGAATCCGTTTTGACCTTCACCAAAATCAATGAAAGCGGCTTGAATTGCGGCCTCCACATTGGTGACGCGGCCCTTGTAAATGTTGCCCACATTCGTGGCGCTGGTCACGCGCTCGGCGAAGTACGACTCAAGACGGCGGCCGCGCACAAAGGCCACGCGACATTCGTCGCCGGGAACTTCATTCACAACCATAATGGTGTCGCGCGCTTTCGGCGCTTCACGGCGCTTCACAACTCGTCGAACAGGTTTTGCTGGCGCGCCATCGGCGGTGACATCTTGGGTGGTGCCTTGAACATTGTCGCCAGCCTCGGAGGCTTCAACAACTTCTGCGCCTTCTTCAAGCGTGTCGCCTTCCGCGGTGACGTCATCGGATTCTTCAATCTCCTCAACTTCTTCAATCTCTTCAAGTGAGTCATCGCCGCCGATTTCAGAGTCGTCCGTTACGGTCGTTTCGATTTCATTCGCATCATCAGTCGCGTCTGACTCAACCAATGCGTGACGCTTTGGAAGTGGCGTGGCCTCCTCAAATGGAGTCCAGATTTGACCAGTTGGCAGGTGGTCGCCGGCGTGCTCGGTTTCCAAAGCGTGCTCGGTTTGCGAAGTTGGCGCGGAGCCATGCTCGCTTGCATGATCAGTGGCATGACCACTGGTTTCGCCAGTTGAATCACTAGCGGAAAAATTGTGCGAAGGGGTCTCAGACGGTGTGTTTTTGGGGTCGATAGGTTCTACCACGTGTCAATCCTGCCGCAATATGCGGCGATTCGTGGCGGGCGCTAGTGGCGCGCGATTTCCAAAATACAGCCGCAACGGGGATATATCCCGGGGTAACTGAGATTGGTTTGATCGCACATCATGAGCGTTCCGCCATTGATTCTGAAGACTGGCTTGGGCCGCACCTCACCGAATTGTTCGGGGGCGACATCTGCAGTCAAAGCAGAATCGAGTTCCTGTTGTCCCGCGTGGCTCAGGCCGTAGCCCAGCCGCCGAAGTTCGCGGGGTCTAATTTTCGTAACTCGTCGCGCAGACTTGTTTGAATCTGGTGCTCTGAGTCGAACGAGCCGACCTTTCGGGCGAGGCGTTCGCAAAGTTCAAGGTTTACTGACCGAATCACCCTTTTGATGAGCGGAATTTGTCCTGGAACAAGCGATAGTGTACGCAAACCCATGCCAATAAGCAACATGGTGAAAACTGGGTCGCCGGCGATCTCGCCGCACAGGCTGGTTTCAATGTTGGCGTAGCGGCCGGCGCGAATTGTGTTTTTCACCAAATACAGCACCGCCGGACTGGCCGCTGTATATAGATTGGCCACCCGTTCGTTGCCTCGGTCGACCGCCAAGGTGTATTGGACCAAGTCGTTGGTGCCGATCGAGAAGAAATCCACCTCGCTGGCAAAGGTTCGCGCCATCAGGGCGGCGCTGGGAACCTCAATCATGATGCCAATTTTGGGTTGCGGGTCGAAGGCGATTCCTTCTTCTTCCAGCTCCTCCATGACATCGCGCACGATCAACTTTGCTTGGCGCAATTCCATCAGCGTGCTGACAAGGGGAAACATTATTCGCGCGGGACCAAATGCGCTGGCGCGCAGAATGGCGCGCAGTTGCGTTTTGAACATGGGCTGATGTTGCAAGCTGTAACGAATGCTGCGCAGACCCAAGAACGGATTGCGCTCGGGCTCGCTCAACATTTCTTGCGTCATCTTGTCGGCGCCAAGGTCAAGCGTGCGCAAAGTGCAGGGCCGTCCCTTCAACATCAAGATTGTGTTTTTGTAGGACTCGAATTGCTCCTCTTCGTCTGGCGGCGTGTCGCTGGTCAGGAATAAAAAGTCCGTGCGGTACAAACCCACGCCGTCGCCGCCATGCTTGAGCACATTCTCCACCTCTGCTGGAAATTCAATGTTGCCGTTCAGTTGAATGCGCACGCCGTCGGTGGTGATGGCTTCAAGTGAATCTGTCTCCTCCAATTTCAAACGCACGCGCGCGCTTTGCTCGGCGCGCTTTTGAAAGTCGGATTTAATTTGCGCGTCGGGTTTAAGAACGATTTCGCCCGAGTCGCCGTCGACAATGATTTCATCGCCATCCTGCAGCTTTTTGGCGATATTCAGGCAACCCACCACGGCGGGAACGCCCATGGCGCGGAACACAATTGAAGTGTGGCCAGTCAGACCGCCGGCCTCCGTCACGAACGCAATCACCTTGCTGCGCGGCACCGCGGCCACTTGGCTTGGCGTGAGTTCGTGCGCAACAATAATTGTTGGTTCACTCAGCCGCTCAAGCCGGTCTTCTTCCTCACCCATAAGCAAACCTAAAACGCGCCGCTGCAAATCCAGAATGTCGTCGGCCTTGGCGGCGAAGATTTCATTGCCCATGGAGCGAAATTGCCGCGAGAGTTTTTGAAATTGATCCGTGACCGCGGCTTCAACATTGGCGTGCGCCACACGGATGGAATTTTCAATCGGGTCAATCAGCGATCGATCTTTCAGCATGCCTTCATGAAAAGCAAAAATCTTGGCGGCGTCCGCGCCAAGTTCGCGCTCGGTGTGCTGGCGAAGTTGCGCCAATGCGCGCAAGGCATGCTCAAGCGTCTTGTGCAGGCGATCAATTTCCCCGGTGATTTCTTTTTCTAAAATGATGCGACGCGGAACGTGGGTTTCAGCTTCACCTAGAAGCAGAACTTTTCCCCACACGATGCCGGGACTAGCGGCGATGCCTTTGATTCGTTCCATGCGGTGCTCGGCGGGGCGTTCGGCGTGATGGCCTGGAGAATGCCAGACAGATCAAGCGGATCGGTGCCTGTATTAAGGTAGCGAATTCTTGCAAAGGGCAAGTTGCCTTGACCGCAAGTATGGGGTAGACTGTTCATGTATCCGGATAAACGGATGAATGCGGAAGTCCGCACTCTTTGTTTGTCTTTCAACACTTTTTGGAGCCTGCCCGTGACTGCCACAGCGATAAACCCAGTAACGAAACCGTCCGTAAACACAACCACCTTCATGGACACCGGACTTTCGCTCAACAGCACTGTTCCATTTCAAGTGAAGGACCTGAGCGAAGCCACCGTAACGTTTGGCCGCAAGGAAATTGAACTCGCCGAGCACGAAATG
>SXGQ01423486.1_pt1 | contig 12391 bp, 12 predicted proteins | sample 3178371 | NCBI WGS metagenome assembly SXGQ01 (sample SAMN11356859, study PRJNA531348) | freshwater metagenome | isolation source: freshwater sample F1-20 | place: China: Fuxian Lake, Yuxi | collected 2017-12-25 | reverse complement strand
GTTCCGCCCGCGTCGTCATGCTCAGCGCGCTCGTGCTGCTCGCGGCCGGCATCGTCGCCACGCTCGCCGCCGCCAGCGAGGGCGCCGTGCCCGACGCCGGACCGGCATCGACCGCACCGGATGCGACCTCGCCGGAGGCGTCGGCGACGCCCACCTCCACGGCGCCCACGACCACGGCGCCCCTGGTGTTCCCCGCCATCGCCGGCAACGGCGAGGTGCGGGCGGTGCGCACCCCCACCGGCATGGTGCTCCCCGTCACGGGTGGCGAACCCGGTGCCTGGCAGGTGCTGACCCCGTGCGCCGCCGCCGCCGTCGTGCCGGGCGAGCCGCTGCTCGGCGCGCACGTCGTGCTCGACCCGGGCCACGGGGGAGGCGAGCCGGGGGCGGTCGGCCCCACGGGTCTGCGCGAGGCCGACCTGAACCTCGACATCGCCCGCCGGGTCCGTGCGCTGCTCGAGGCCGAGGGTGCGACGGTGGTGCTCACCCGCGACGCCGACGTGCGGATGACGCTGGCGACGCGAGCCACCATCGCGAAGGCGCTGTCGCCGATCGCCTTCCTCTCGATCCACCACAACGCCGCACCGGTCGGCCGCTCGACGGTGCCGGGCAGCGAGCTCTACCACCAGCTCACCGACCCGGAGTCCAAGCGCATGGCCGGGCTGCTGTGGGAGGAGCTGCAGGCCCACCTCGCGCCGTTCGGCACCGACTGGGCCACCGGCGACCAGCCCGGCGCCCGGGCCCGGCGCTCCACCGGCACCGGTGACGACTACTACGGGATCCTCCGCAACGCGCAGGGCGTCCCGGCCGTGCTCACCGAAGCGGCGTACCTGTCGCACCCACCGGAGAACGCGCTGCTCGAGACCGACGAGTTCCGCCAGGCCGAGGCCCAGGCGATCGCCGCCGCCGTCCTGCGCCTGGTCCGCACGTCCGACCCCGGCTCAGGCTTCGCCCCCACCAAGGAGGCCCCGACCCAGGCCGGCCGGGGTGGCGGCAGCAGCGGCTGCGTCGACCCGCCCCTGGCCTGACCGGTGCGACCACCCGACGACCCCACCGTGGCACCATGGCGGCGGCGGTCGGAGGGATGAGGACCACGCGCCCATGAGCACCCCCTGCACCACCTGCGGCGAACCGCTCGACCCCACCGCCGACCGCTGCGCCACGTGCGGCGCCCTGGCGTCGCCCGCCGACGCGACCGTCGTCTCCGACGCTCCGCCCTGGTCGATCCCGATCCGGGAGCCCGCTGCGGTCGCCGCCGCACCGGACGACGAGCGCCGCGGGCGGACGGTCGGCTTCGTGCTGCTCGCAGTCCTCGTCCTCGCCGCCGCGGTGGTCGGTGCGACCCGCCTGCTCGACGACGACTCCGGCACCACCACGGGCGACACGGCCCAGGCCGACCCGGTCGGCACCGACGAGCGGGGCGGCTTCGATCCCGACGCGGTCCGGTCGTCGACCACGGCGACCACTCCCACCTCGGCGGTGCCGCCGACCTCCGAGACGACGGAACCGACCACGACGACCACGGCCGCCCCGACGACCACGTCGGCTCCGGCTCCCAGGATCGCGCCGGCCACGCCGCCGACCACCGCCGCCGGTCCGGTGCGCACGGGACCGAACGGGACGGGCTCGGTCCCCGCCCTGTCGACCGGCTTCCGGGGCTGGCTGGCCCAGCTGACGTCGGTGCCCTACGACGCCGGCACCGACGGCCTGGCCGACGAGTGGAAGCGGCTGCAGGGGGCGGCGCCCGGTGCGGTCGCGCTCCGCAGCGACGACTGGTCGGCGTTCCGTGACGGGTTCTGGGTGCTGGTCGATCCGGGCCCGTTCTCGTCGCCGGACGAGGTGCGGGCCTTCTGCGCCCGCGCCGGCTTCGACGGCGACAGCGCCTGCCTGCCGAGAGAGCTGCGCGGCTGACCGGTGTGCGACGGCTGCGCGCCTGCACCGGCGCCGGGCCCGACCCGTCGAGGGGTCCTCGGTGCCGGGTTGGCGGCGGCCGCGCTGCTGGCCCTCCCGGCCCGACCTGCTGTCGCGCAGGGCTTCGCAATCCTGCCCCGGTCGGCCTGGGCGGGTGATCTCCCGGCGGGTCCCGTGGCGCCGGAGCCCGACGTCCGCACGCTCGTCGTGCACCACACCGTCGATGCCAACGGGCACGGCCCCGACGACGTCGTGACGCTGCTGCGTCGCATCCACGCCTTCCACACCGGACCCGAGAAGCGCTGGCCCGACGTCGCCTACAACTTCTTCGTCGACCGGTTCGGCCGCGTGTGGGAGGGCCGCTCCGGGAGCCTGGCCGGAGCCGTCGCCGGCGACGCCACCGGCGGCAGCCAGGGCTTCGACCAGAAGTGCGCGTTCGTCGGCGACCACCGCACCGAGCCGCCCACCCCCGAGGCGGCCGACGCGATGGCCTCGCTGCTGGCCCTGCTCGCCGACCGGCACGGCATCGACACGAGCCCTGGCGCGACCGCGACCTTCGAGTCGCGCGGGTCGAACCTCCACCCGGCGGGCGCCCTCGTCACCATCCCCACCATCACCGGGCACCGACGCGTCTCCCAGACCGCCTGCCCGGGCGACGCCGGCACGGCCCTCGTCGCCGACGTCCTGCCCGGCACCGTCACGGCCGTCGGGTCGCGGCGACCACCAGCACGACCGCCCCCACCACGACGGCGCCGCCCGAGACGACGACCACGACCGCACCGGCGACTAAGGCTCCCACGGCGAGCACCAGCGCCACCGCACCGGCGACCTCGACCGCGGGCGCGCCGCTGACCTCGGTCGTCGACGGCGGCTCCGGCGACACCCCCGTCGCCCTGCCCGCCGGGCTCGCCGCCGCCGCAGCGGTCGGGGCCGGGATCCTCGCCTTCCGGGCCCGTCGCGGCGAGGGCTGACCCCGGCGGGCACCGCAGGAGGGGCTGCTACGTTCCGACCCTCATGCGAACCGCCGTGCTCGCCTCCGGGAGCGGGACCCTCCTCGACGCGATCCTGACGGACGGCATCCCGGTCGACCTGGTCGTGGTCGACCGGCCCTGCGCCGCCACCGAGGTCGCCGAGCGCCACGGTGTCCGGGCCGTGTGCCACGAGCGCACCTCGTTCGGCCCCGACTTCGACCGCGAGGCCTACACGTCCGAGGTCACTGCGCTGCTGGTCGACGCCGGCATCGAGCTCGTCGTGATGGCCGGGTACGGCACCGTGTTCGGCGGGGCGGTCCACGAGGCGTTCCCGAACCGCATCGTCAACACGCACCCGGCGCTGCTGCCGGCGTTCAAGGGCTGGCACGCCGTGGAGGCCGCCCTCGCCCACGGCGTCAAGGTCACCGGCTGCACGGTGCACGTCGCCACCCTCGAGATGGACGCCGGTCCGATCCTCGCCCAGGAGGCCGTGCCCGTCCTCCCCGACGACACCGCCGCCGAGCTGCACGAGCGCATCAAGCAGGTCGAGCGCCGTCTCTACCCCGACACCATCCGAGCGGTGCTCGCCGACCCGAGCATCCTCGACCGCTCGCCACGTACCCCTGAGGAGTCCGCATGAGGGCGTTCCTGTCCGTCTACGACAAGGCCGGCGTCCCCGAGCTCGCCACCGAGCTGGTCGAGCTGGGCTGGGAGCTCGTCTCCAGCGGCGGCACCGCCACGGCCATCGCCGACGCCGGCGTCGCCGTGACCTCCGTCGAGGAGCTCACCGGTCAGCCGGCCATCCTCGGCCACCGGGTCGCCACCCTGCACCCGAAGGTGCACGGTGGGCTCCTCGCCGACCGCACCAACCCCGAGCACCTGGCCGAGAGGGACGAGCCCGGCATCGTCGCCTTCGACCTCGTGGTCGTGAACCTGTACCCCTTCGGCGCAGAGGGGGGCAGCGTCGGCGGATACGAGCTGAAGGCCGGCATCGACCTCATCGACATCGGCGGGCCCACGCTCGTGCGGGCGGCAGCGAAGAACCACGCCCACGTCGGCGTCGTGACCGACCCGGCCGACTACGCACCCGTGGTCGCCGAGCTGCGCTCCGCCGGTTCGCTGTCCGACCGCACCCGACGCTCGCTGGCCCGCAAGGCCTTCGCCCACACCGCCTCCTACGACGCCGCCATCGTCACCTGGTTCGACGAGTCGGCCCCGGCCGACAGCGACGAGGGCGACGCCCTCCCCGTCACCGTGCACCTCGCCCTCGAGCGCGTCGACGAGCTCCGCTACGTCGAGAACCCGCACCAGCGCGGCGCCCGCTACCGCGAGGTCGGCCGGTCGTCGTGGGTGGACGGCATCACCCAGCACTCCGGGCTGCCCCTCAGCTACCTCAACCTGTTCGACGCCGACGCGGCGTGGAACCTGGCACACGACCTGGCCCAGGTGTCGCCGGGCAAGGCGGCGGTCGCCATCATCAAGCACGCCTACCCGTGCGGCGTCGCCGTGGCCGACACCCTCGACGAGGCCTACCGCCTCGCCTTCGAGTGCGACCCCCGGTCCGCCTTCGGCGGCATCGTCGCCACCAACGTCCCCGTGGACGAGGCCACCGTCGCCCGCATGGTCGCCGCCGCGCAGGCCGACGTGGTCATCGCCCCGGGCTACGACGACGGCGTCGTCGAGTCGCTCATCGCCAAGCGCAAGAACACCCGCATCCTCACCGCGCCGGCGCCCGGCGAGCCGGGCCTCGCGCTGCGGCAGCTGAACGGCGCCTGGCTCGTGCAGGAGCCGCACCACTTCCGGTCGACGCCCGAGGACTGGCGTGTCGTCACCGAGCGCCAGCCTACCGAGGCCGAGCTGGCCGACGCCGCCTTCGCCTGGCGCATCGGCGGGTGGGTCAAGTCGAACTCCATCGTGCTGGCCAAGGACGGCACGGCGTGGGGCATCGGTGCCGGCCAGCAGAACCGGGTCGAGGCCGGCCAGATCGCCGCCGACAAGGCCGCCGGCCGGGCCGTGGGCGGGGCCTGCGCGTCCGACGCCTTCTACCCGTTCCCCGACGGCATCGAGGCCGCAGCAGCAGCCGGCGTCGCCGTGATCATCCAGCCGGGCGGCTCGGTCCGCGACGACGAGTGCATCGCGAAGGCCGACGAGCTCGGTGTGGCCATGGTCTTCACCGGCGAACGGCATTTCCTGCACTGATCCGGCGACCCGTCGGGGAGACTGCCGGCATGGTGGGACGCCCGTACGACGACGACCGTGACCTGGCGGCGGTGGCGCGCATGTGGCGCGAGATCGGCTGGATCGAGCCCGGCGACGAGCACACCGCCGCCCTGCGCACGTTCCTCGCCAACGGCGACGGCCTCGTCGCCGAGGTCGACGGCGAGGCGGAGTGCCTCGTCCAGCGGGCGAGCGGCACGATGCGCCACGGCAGCACCGACCTCCCGCTGTGCGTGATCGCCGCGGTCACGACCAGCCACGTCGGCCGCCGGCAGGGCCTGGCCACCGCGATGCTGGTGGAGGCCCTGCGGTCGGCGGCGGCCGACGGTGCGGCGGTCGCGACGCTGGGCATCTTCGAGCAGGGCTACTACGACCGCTTCGGCTTCGGCACCAGCACCTACGAGCACCGCCTCACGTTCGACCCCGCCACCCTGCAGGTGCCGGCGCCGGACCGTCCGCCGGTCCGCATCGGCCCCGACGACCTGCAGGAGCTGCACGCCCTGCTGACCCGGCGGCACCGGGGCCACGGCTCGGTCGTGGTCGATGCGCCCCGGTGGTTCGAGCCCGAGTGGGCCTGGTTCGACAAGCCGTTCGGGCTCGGGTTCCGTGCCGACGACGGCCGGCTGACCCACGCCCTCGTCGGCTCGATGGGTGGCGAGCACGGGCCGTACCAGGTCTCGATCATGGGCTACGAGGAGCCGCACCAGCTGCTCGAGCTGCTCGGCCTCCTCCGCACGCTCGGCGACCAGGTCAACCGGGTCACCATCAACGACGAGCCGTCCGGCATCCAGCTGCAGGACCTGGTGCGCGAGCCGATCCGCCAGCGGCGCGTCGCCCGCCTGGGGGGCGGGAGCGGTGCCCTGCACGAGGGCGGCGCCAACCAGCAGGACCGCATCCTCGACCTCGCCGCCTGCATCGGCGCCGTCCGGCTCCGCACGCCGCCAGTGCGGTTCGGCCTGCGCCTGCGCGACCCGATCGCGGCGCTCGGCGACTGGCCGGGCGTCGGCGGGGAGCACACCGTGCACCTCGACCGGTCCTCCAGCGTGTCGGCCGGGCTCGACCCGACCCTGCCCGTGCTCGACGCGTCCGTCGGCGCGTTCACCCGGCTGTGGCTCGGCGTCCGTCCCGCGACCGGCCTCGCCGTCACCGACGACCTCTCCGGACCTGCGGAGCTGCTCGACGCCCTCGACGAGGCCTTCCGGTCCCCGCCGCCCCGGGCCGGCTGGATCTACTGATCGGGTCCGGCGCCGACCGCATCGCACTCGGAGGGCGACGGAGCCGCTCCGTAGGATGGCGAGCCGTGACCGCACAGATGCTCGCCGGAGCCCCCGTCGCCGAAGCCGTCCTCGACGAGGTCCGGGCCCGCGTCGCAGCGCTCGGTGCGCACGGCAAGATGGTGGGGCTCGCCACGGTCCTGGTCGGCGACGACGAGGCGTCGGCGAGCTACGTGCGCAACAAGCACCAGGCGTGCGCCGCCGTGGGCATGCAGAGCCACAACGTCGAGATCGCAGCGGACGAGGACCCCCAGACGCTGCTCGACGCCGTCGACCGGCTCAACGCCGACCCCGCGGTCGACGGCTACCTGATCCAGTACCCGGTGGCCCACGGCTTCGACTTCGACGCAGCCATCAACCGGATGGACCCGGACAAGGACGCCGACGGGCTCCACCCCCAGAACCTCGGCCGGCTCGTGCTCCAGCAGGACGGACCGGTGCCCTGCACGCCGGCCGGCATCCGGGCGATGTTCGTCCACTACGGCATCGACCTGCGCGGCAAGGACGTCGTGATCGTCGGGCGGGGCCCCACCCTCGGCCGGCCGCTGTCCCTGCTGCTCACCCTCAAGGGCGCGGGGGCGAACGCGGCGGTCACCGTCGTGCACTCCGCCGTCGACGACATCGCCGCCCACACCCGCCGTGCCGACGTGGTCATCGCCGCCGTCGGCTCGCCGTCCGTCGTCACCGCCGAGATGGTCAAGCCGGGGGCGGTCGTGGTGAGCGGTGGCCTCTCGTGGGAGGGCCGCAAGCTGCTGCCCGACGTCGACGAGGACGTGAACGAGGTCGCGTCGTGGGTCACGCCCCGGCTCGGCGGCGTCGGCCCGACCACGGTCGCCATGCTCCTGCGGAACACGGTGGCCGCCGCCGAGGCGGCACACGCCAGGAGCAGCTCGTGACCCGCATCGCCGACCTGCTCGCCGTCGGGGGGCCGACCGTCTCGTTCGAGTTCTCCCCGCCGAAGGACGACGAGGACGAAGCCCGCCTGGCCGCGGTGCTCGACGAGCTCTCCGTCGTCGGACCCTCGTTCGCCTCCGTCACCTACGGCGCCCTCGGCTCGACGAGGGACCGGACGCGCGACGTCGTGGTCCGGTTCAACCGGGAGCACGACTTCCCGACCATGGCCCACCTCACCTGCGTGGGCCACTCGAAGCCCGAGATCCGGGACCTGCTCGACCACTACGCGGCCAACGGCGTCGAGAACATCCTCGCCCTCGGCGGCGACCCGCCCGCCGACGGCTCCGACCCGGGCGGCGACTTCCAGCACGCGATGCAGCTCGTCGAGCTGGTGCGGGAGCACCCCGCCGGCTTCTCCGTCGGCGTCGCCGCGCACCCGGAGAAGCACCCCAGGTCGCCGTCGCTCGAGACCGACCGGCGCTACGTCGCCGAGAAGCTCTCGCTCGCCGACTTCGCCATCACCCAGTTCTTCTGGTCGGCCGAGCCCTACGTCCGGCTCGTCCACGAGCTCGCCGACCTCGGGTGCGAGAAGCCGGTCATCCCCGGCGTGATGCTCTTCATCAACATCCACTCGATGCGGCGCATGTCCGAGGTGAACGACACCGTCATCCCCGACGAGCTGTGGGACCGATGCCTCGCCGTCGAGGGCGACCCGAAGGCCGTGCGCGTCCTCGGCACCGACGTCTGCGAGCAGATCAGCCACGAGCTGCTCGAGGCCGGCGCGCCCGACCTGCACCTGTACACGATGAACCGCTCGGTCGCCGCCATCGACCTGGTCCAGCGCATCGGCCTCGCCCCCGCCGCCAACCCTTCCTGACGCGCTGATCGACAGCGCACGGTCGATCCGCACGGAGCGAAGGCGGGCGACGGTCAGCCGTTGCTGTCAGGGGGGCCGCGTAGGCTCATCCCATGTCCGACGACCCAAGCCCGACGAGGGGCACGCGCACGTCGAACTTCGGCGTCGGCCGTCGGGAGAGTCACGACTCGGCAGCCTTCTATGACCGTTTCACGCCCCCAGAGCTGACCGCCGATTCAACGATCGCTCCGATCCTCGGCCGAAACCAGATCTGGCTCGGGGACGCGCGCGACATGGACCGGTTCGGCGCAATCAACGACAACTCGGTCGCGCTCGTCGTGACGTCTCCCCCGTACTTCGCTGGCAAGGCATACGAAGAGGACATGGGAGAGGGGCACATTCCGGCGAGCTACGCCGACTACCTCGAGATGCTCCGTTCGGTCTTCCATGAGTGCAAGCGGAAGCTGCAACCCGGGGGTCGCATCGCGGTCAACGTGGCGAATCTCGGCCGGAAGCCTTATCGCTCACTCGCAGCTGACGTGATCGGAATCTTGCAGGACGATCTGAAGTTGCTCCTTCGCGGCGAGATCATCTGGCGGAAGGCCGAGGGCGCCGGCGGATCCTGTGCCTGGGGCAGCTTTCGCAGCCCTGCCAACCCAGTGCTCCGTGACACGACCGAACGAGTGGTCGTCGCCTCAAAGGGTCGGTTCGATCGAGTGAAGGCTGCTCCGGAGCGGGAGCAACAGGGTCTACCCAGCGAGGTGACGATCACCGTCGACGAGTTCCTCGATTCGACACTGGATGTCTGGAACATCCCTGCGGAAAGCGCAACGCGAGTCGGTCACCCAGCCCCGTTCCCTGTCGCTCTCCCGGAACGGCTCATCCACCTCTACACCTACGAGGGTGAGCTCGTGTTGGACCCGTTCATGGGGGCGGGTTCCACGGCCGTTGCAGCCGTGAACACATCCCGCCAATACGTGGGCTTTGACACCGAAGCCGAGTACGTCGGTCTCGCCCAGCGGCGCGTGGCAGACGCCATGGCGCGAGTATCTGCATCCGCCGGCCCGCCCTCTCCCGTCGACATGCCGCCCCTAGCCGACCGAGAGGTCGGTCAAGGCCAGGACTTCCAAGCGCGGGCGAGCAGGGACGGGAAGAAGGCGCAGTCGTACGCGCGGGCGCTGCTGGAAGCGTGCGGATTCACCGAGATCGAGGAGAACGTGAAGCTCCGCGGTCTCGGCGTCTCCGTCAACTTCTGTGCAACCGCACCGACCGGCCGGCAGTGGTACTTCGACGTCTCTGGCGCTTTCAGTTCCAGCCGCCCCGGTCTGCGACGGACGGACACGTTGTGGAAGGCCCTCGGGCGAGCCTCCATCATTCGAAACGACAAAGGGAGCGCAGGCAGGCCGCTGGTCTTCCTGACGACAGATCGTCCTGCTGACAGATCGGCAGGAGCACGTGCGCTCGAGAATGCCATCAGCAACAAGCTTGTGAGCATGGTCGTGGAGATGGAGGACGCCGACGATCGAGAGCGGCTCCGCAAGACAGCGTCTGACCCGGACCTCGCCTGATGGTCCTCCGACACGTGGCGTACGCCGTGGTCACTGGCGACGATCCTGTCGTTGTCTTGGCGGATGACGAGGAGGTCCTGACACGGGCAGTTGCGCTGGAGGTCGTTGCTCGAAGCTCGGCCGTGGAACTGGGTGCCCGGGCGGAGTCGATTCGGACAGCGCTCCTGGAAGGGCGTTGGGTCGACGCCGTCGAGGGTTGGATGAGTGCGACCGGTGAGCGGATTGACGCGTACCCGAGCGAGCGCGTTTGGGACGAGACCTCGCTCGACGAAGACGTCATCGGGCTCGAGCTGCGCATGCGACGGCTCTTCAGCGACTGACCATGTCGTCGGCGCGTACGACACTCACGGAAGTTGCGACTGCTCTCGGGTGCCTCGACTTGCCGAACCTGGACTGGGCGGCGATCCAAAGACCGGCGATCGACGGCGTACATCCAAGCGATTGGGACCAGCTCGATCAGGAACTCAACCGGCCGACGGCACGGAACATTGCCGAGTCGGCCTTCGCCAACGGTCAAGAGTTCCTCCACCATCCCGAGGGGCTCCGAGGCCGTGCGCCCCTACGGATCGAATGGACGGGACAGCGAAAGATCCCGGGAGATCAAGCAATCCCGGCCGACTTGCGGATTGACCACGTCTACCTGGTGAGCTGCAAGTACCTCTCGAAGATCGTCTTGAACACTGCTCCGGCGCGACTCTTCGAGGCTTTGCTGCAACCGAGAGCGCCTCATCAGCGAGGTGACTGGTACGAGGAGGTTGCCGCAGAGGAGCACTGGGCCTTCGCTGCCGCCGCAGCCGGAGAGCTGGGTCTGCGGTGGCCTCGGGGACTACGCGCTCTCGACCCTGCGAGTCGGCTCGCCCTCAAAGCGGGAATCGGTCGTCACGCCCGATTGGAAGGGGACGTCGCCCATGCATATGCGGAGATGTGCTCAGCAGTAAGCGCCCATTCGGCGACCCGCTGGCGAGCGGCGCTCATCCGGTCTGGCCGAGGAGCCAAGGAAGACCTCCTGTGGCGCATGCTCCGGCTCGCATCTGCGACGTACCACGTGCTTGGCGTGAGCGCTGCGGGAGGATCGCTGCGCCTCCGCATCGACACCCCATGGGACTGGCGCCAGCGGTTCGACCTGCGGTCCTTCGACATCGAGCCCGACGACGCCGGCCAGCCCCAGGTCCGGTGGGCCGCCACCGTCACCGACCGGGATGCCGGTCACGACGTGGTCGTCCAGGGCCACGTCGAGGTCCGGTGGAGCCACGGCCGGTTCGGTGGCCCACCCGAGGCGAAGGTGTACCTGGACACCCCGCCCGCCGAGGTCCCGGGCTACGTCTCGCTCTGCTGAGCCGGGCTACGGCAGCCCAGCACCGGGGACGTCGACCTCGATGGCCTCGATCCGCCCGGCCCGGGCGCTCCGCGCCGCCACCGGCTCGCTGTCGAGCGCGGTGCACACGTAGAGCGTGCGCCCGTCGGGCCCACCGAGCATGCAGGCGAACGGCTGGCGCTCGTCGCTGGTGCGGACCTCGTCGAGCACCTCGCCGCCCTCGGCCACCCGCAGCACCTGGTGGCTGATGGGGGACGCGAGCCAGATGGCGCCGTCCGCGTCGAGGCAGATCCCGTCGGGCACCGCACCCCGCACCCGGGCCCACTCGCGACGGTCGTGCAGCGAGCCGTCGTCGCCGATGGCGAACGCAGTCAGGTGACCGGTGAAGGACTCGCCCACCACGAGCGTGCCGCCGTCGGGCGTGATGACGCAGCCGTTCGGGAAGAACAGCTCGTCGGCCACGATGCGAGCGTCGCCGTCCGGCGTCACCAGCACGAGCGTGGTCGTGCGCTGGTCGGCGTCGGGATCGTGGAGGTCGAAGCCGAAGTTGCCCACGTAGGCGTTGCCGTGGGCGTCGACGACCATGTCGTTGCAGTGGAACGGGGCCAGCGCGGAGAGGTCGGCGACCTCCTCGGTTCTACCGTCGCGCACGGCCAGCAGCCGGCGGTCGGTCATCGAGACGACGAGCAGCGTCCCGTCGGGTCGCCAGCCGAGGCCCGAAGGCTGGCCCGGAACCTCCACCACCACCTCGGTGGTCCCCGATGCGGGATCGAACGCGAGCACCTGGCGGGCGTGCATGTCCGAGAAGAAGAGCCGGCCGTCGTGCCAGCGGGGGCCCTCGGGGAAGCACAGGTCGTCGACCACCGTCACGAGGGCTGTCACGGCGCGGAACCTAGCCCTCGCCGTCGGCCCACCGGACGAGCAGCGCGGCGTCGGCGCCGAGCCGTCCCGCTTCGTCCCGGCCGATCCAGGTCGTGCCGGTGCTCGGGACCCGGTCCTGGACCTCGACCTCCCACGCTGCGGGGGACACCTCGGCCACGGGCCGGACCGTGGCCCCGACCGCCCGAGCCGCTGCGGCCAGCAGCTCCTCGGTCCACTCGACGGCGACCCCGTCGGGCACCGGGACCACGGGCAGCGCCCACCCGGCGAGCCCGTTCGGTCGGGCCAGCACCCGGCGGCGGTCCGGCGTCGGGACGAGGAGGCGCAGCAGGCGTCGGGGCACCGTCGGAGCGTAGGCAGCCGCCGCGGGGCGGGTGGCGGGTGGGGGAGCAGAGAGATAACGTCCGTTACCAATCCGCGAGTCCGATTTCCAACAGGGGGAGCACACCAACGTGCAGGCCTACGACAAGATCTACATCGACGGCGCCTGGGTGTCGTCCACCGGTTCC
>SXGQ01294069.1_pt1 | contig 12392 bp, 13 predicted proteins | sample 3178371 | NCBI WGS metagenome assembly SXGQ01 (sample SAMN11356859, study PRJNA531348) | freshwater metagenome | isolation source: freshwater sample F1-20 | place: China: Fuxian Lake, Yuxi | collected 2017-12-25 | reverse complement strand
TTTTGTGTATAAATTGCCACAATATCTCCTACTTTCAGATTTGGAGATATTTGTAAAACACCAGGAATTGCAAGTTGAGCCCCATGACACATTGCATCTACTGCTGAATCACGAATTACTACGGATTTTAATTCACTTAATGCAAGTTCTAAAGGTTTTATCATTTGCATTAGTTTACTATCATCTTTTTTTTCTTCCCAAATAGCAAATGCATCAGCTAGTTCATGTAAAGTTACTAATCCGTCTTTTTCATGAAATTGGTCTACTCTACTTCTTCGAAGTTCAACCATTGTTGCACCAGGACCTAAAACTTCACCAATGTCATAATATAATTTTCTAATGTATGTTCCAGCTTCACATAAGATTCTAGTTAAAAGTAATCTTTCTTTTTGTTCAATGATTTCTAATTCATAAATGGTTCTAGTTCTTGTTTGTCTAACTACAGCAGAACGTTGAGGAGGCTTTTGAAAAATTTCACCAGTAAACATTTCAATTATTTCAGCCAATTTTTCTTTAGATGGTAACGAGTGGATTCTACCTAATGCATGATATTCTTTAGGGCCATAAAGTAAAACACCCAAAGCCTTAGTTGCTTCACCCAATCCCAATGGTAAAACACCAGAGACTTGTGGATCCAGGGTTCCACTATGACCAATCTTTTCAAGTTTCAAAATGCGTTTTGTCCAGGCCACAGCTTCATGACTAGTAGGACCTGGTGGTTTATCCAAAAGAATAATTCCATTATCTAATAATTGTTCAATTGTACGTTTATCATAGTAAGTACCATAAGCATCATCAGTAATATCCTGATCAATTTCAATTAGATTTTCTAGTTGCTTAAGTGTCATAGTAATTTTCTCACCGTTTCAGTTGTAACATCAATTACTTGATTGGCAGTTAAAGTATCAGTATTAATAATTACATCAAACACAGATTTATCTTCACCAAAACTAAAACCATAAAGTTTTTTGTATAATGCTCTATTTTTATCAAAACGAGATTTTGTTATTATATATGCATTTTCTGAGCTCATGTTATCTCTGGATTGCATTCTTCTTGTACTACTTTCATGAGAACCTTCTAGCCAGATTTTTACACCATTGTTAATTAACCACGGTAAGGTATAACTTGTAATGACCATGCCACCTTTATTAAATAAAGCAATTAATTTTTTATCCAAATTTTCATCAAATTCAGAATTTTGTTCACGCTGATTTAAAAATATCATTCCTTCTTGAGTGTCCCACCAATCATCACCATCAGAATCAAAACCTTGTTCTTTAGCCATTTCTTTTAAAATGTCCCCACCGCTAAGATATTCTAAATTAAATTCTTTAGCTAGTCCTTTAGCAACAGTTGTTTTTCCGACTGCAGGAGGGCCAGATATAACAATAGATTTTGTCAACCTAGATCCATTGTGGTTTTAGTAAGTCTCATTATAATTCCACTAAATGCAATAGAAGCAAGAAAGTACCAAGCCCAGAGCATTAGATGGTTTTCTTTTCCATAACAAATGTGTGTAGTATCCAAAGCTTGTTGTGCATTACAAGTTAGTTGGAACATTTCTCCAGGAATCACATTTAGTGGTATTGGGGAAATGGCTACTGTGTACGTAAATAGTTGTGGCAATACAAGATAGAAAATTAGAATTAAAGGTACAAAAGTAATCAACATTGGTCTCATGTTCATCTGCATCATCTCCATAGACATTTTGTTCATGTACGAAGATTTTTTGTTTAGTTCTGCAGATTTTGCTTGATCTTTAGAACGCATTGCAGCCATTCTTTCTTTTTGCCAAGCTCTGGTTTCTTTCATGATTCTCTTTAGTTTAGTTTGATCAACCATTTTTCTTCTAACTGCAGAATTGAAAATATTTAGCATAATACCAAATCCAGCTACTGCAAACATTGACAGAATCAAACCTTTAATGATAGGATCATCACTACCAAGTGCCATCTGTCCGCCACCACCTAGAAGATCAGGAAGTTGTAAAAGTGTCGAGTCAATAAAGAGTAGAATAAAGTTAAAATCCATATTTTACAATCCTATTGCCTTGATTATTTTATCTGCTGCTTCAGTAATATTTCCCTCAGTATTAAGAACAAGTCTAACTGGAGAACCCGTAATTACAGAGCATGCAGAGATCATACCAGATTGAACATCTAGCTCCTTCTTAATGTTAGCTAGTGTTATTTTATCTCTATTTCGAGTTTCATCCTTCATTCTTCTATTGTAAATTTCTTCAGGTTTTGCTGAAACAGAAACAAAATTGTCAGGTTTAATAATTTTTAAAACATGTAGTGGAAGTCCAGGGTAATAACCTTCAGGAGTATTAATGAAAGCGTGAGTATCAATAATTACAATTTCCTCATTATGTTCACTAATTTTTTCTGCAGCAATTTTTTGAAGACGTTGTTGTTCAGTTACAGATAATTTTCTCAACTCATCTCTATCTTTTAATCCATTTTCTTTAGCAACTTCAAACATTAAAGTTCCATAATTAATTACAATTACATTTTTTTGATGATTCTTTAAAATATCAACCATAATCTCTAACAATGAAGTTTTCCCAACACCGGGGATTCCAACCATTATGATTTTTTTATTTTCTACCAAGTAAAGCACCCAACCGTGGCATAACAACTTCTACTTGTTCTCTAACTAATTGTGTGTAATAATTAATGAGAATATCTACCATAAGTAAAATTCCAATTCCAGATCCAAATACTCCTAGTACATCGGATACTCCTGCTAAGAGTCCTAAAATGATAGAGCCAATAATTGTAACAGATGGGATGTATTTGTTTAGTAACGCTTCAACTGGTCTGTTGGATCTTCTAAATCCAGGAATTTGTACATCAGCATCTAGTAAGTTTTGAGCTGCACTCTTTGGAGATAAACCACCAAGTGATACCCATAACCTACCAAAAAGAACTACAATTCCAATCATAAACAAAACATATCCAATAGCACGCATTGGATCGAGTGCTGCAACATCTAAACCACGAGGCGGGGTAATGTAGTAAATAATTCCACCAACAGGAGTAGAGGGGTTAGTAGGATCAAATTGAGCTATAAAATTCACAAAGAAATTATTATTTCTAGGGTTAAAGTTTGACCAAATCATTTGAAATACAAACACAGCGTTTGCAGTTAATGCAGATGCTAAAATTACTGGAATGTTAGAAACATACATCAATTTGATTGGATAAACTGCTGAAAATCCTCTATATTTTGTAGAAACAATTGGAATTTCAACTTTCATTCCTTGTACAAATACAAGTATCAGTAATATTCCAGCAGTAAGAAACAATCCAAAAATACTGGGCAATTGATTTGAACGGAATAGTACATTACCTATATCACCACCGCCAGTTAATGATTCCACAAGATATGGAATAACACCAACCATTCCACCATCACCAGCCGGTAACGGACTAAACATACTCCAAAGAATTTGTTGAGCAACACCTGCCATAATGAATAAACTAATTCCACTACCTAGACCCCAACCCTTTTGGATTAATTCATCTAAGAACATAATTAGGATAGACGCGGCCATCAATTGTCCTATTATCACATACAAAACATAAGGTTCAGATACAGCACCACCATAAACTGCTGCAGCATATACAATTGATTCAGCTACAATTACAACATAAGTAACTAATTTGGTAGCGGTTTGAAAGATACCTCTTTCTTCAGGTTTTTTAAAATCAAATTTTAAAATATCAGAACCTCTTAGCAATTGCATTAAGAGTCCAGCTGTAACAATAGGACCAATTCCTAATTCAACCAAAGTACCTTGTTGGGATGCAAAAATAACTCTAGCAAATGCTAGAAAATCAAATTCAGGAGCTGTTGCACCAAATAACGGAGTTTGTCCCATTACCATGTAAATAAGTAATGCAACACCACACCAAAGTAATCTAGTAGGTAATGGGATTTTTTTTTTAGGTTTTGGAACTTGTGGAAGATAAGGTTCTGCTTTGAAAACTATTTTTCTAATAATAGAAGTTAGAGAACCTTGAGCCATTTCTAGTTACCTAGGCCCCAATAGTTTTTTCTTCTTTTGTAGAATGGAAAATTTCTCCACCTACTGCTTTTAATTTTTCTTCTGCTGATGCAGTAAAATTCTCTACTTTTACAGAATAAGCATTAGTAATTTTTCCTCCACCAAGAAGTTTATCGTATCCTGCACTTTCAAGGTCTACTAAATTCTTCCCACCTACTGCTTTTCCAAATTTAGCAAATAGATCATCTAGATCTCTTATACTAGCCCATTTTTTTGTAATATTTGGATGTGGTACTGCAGGAGGTTCATGACCATAATGATCTGGTTCCTCTTTTATCATAGTACTTCTAAGATGTTTCTTCAAACCAGTAACTCCTAACCCACCCTTATGACCACTTGCACGGTGTTGACCTACTTGTCCCCAACCCATATGTCTGCCACCTCGCAATCTACGAGTTTTTCTTAATCTGGTTGCCATGTTAAATCATTCTCCTTACGACAGTATCAAGTTCTTTGTTAGCACCAAGAATACCTTTTTGTCCATATAATTTCTTAGTACTTCTTTTGAATCCTAGTACAGGAGGCGATAAAGCAAACCAAGGTTTTAGTGGAGATAATTTTGATAAAGTAGCCTTTCCATCAGCCAAAGCAGTTCCTAATTCTGCAGCATTTGCAAATCCAAGTTCTTTAAGATCCTTATCAGTAATTTTTTGATAACCATCCTTTCTGGCTTTCTTTTCAATAAGTTCTTGTGCTAAAGATGCATCAATTTCAACCCAAGAAACATAGTGTTGCACTTTTCTTAACATTCCTAAAGTATTGTCTTTAGCAGGTAAAATTGTTGCACGATATTTTTTATCTAATTTTAATAAAGTCATTGTATGAGTTGCCCAGTAGGGACAACCTGCTTGACCTTTAATTCTAACAACAAGATATGCATTTGCCATTTCTATCATCCTTGACTAAATGTCTGTCTAAGACAATTCAGTACTGCTTTTGATGTGGAATTCATTGTAGGAGTAGAACCTTTTGCGGTAGTCCATGCATCCTTTAATCCTGCTAATTCTAATAATCGTTTAACTTTTCCACCTGCAACAAGACCTAATCCACGAGGTCCAGGAATAATTTCAATAGTGACACTTCCACCCTTTCCTTTTACTTTGAATGGAACAGAATGTTTTTGATCACATCTGCATTCCCAACTACCACATCCCATTTTGATAGGACTAACATTTAGTAGAGCTTGACTAGTAGCTTTTTCAATTGCAATTCTCATTTGTTTAGATTTACCTTGACCAATTCCCAAATAACCATTTTCATTTCCAGTTGCAACAATTGCTTTGAATCGCGTTGATTGACCGTTTGTAGTCATTCTTTGAATTATACCAACATCCACAACTTCACTTTTTAAATCAGGTAATAATTTTTTAATAATTCCAGACTCTTGAATTCTTAATCCAGATTCTAAAATTTCTTCAATTGAAGTAATTTCTCCAGATGCAACTTTTTGTCCCAAAATAGTTTTTGGTACCCAAACTTCTTCTTCAGGTTCTCTACGAGCTCTTTTAGGACGTTCAGATGTTGCTCCAGCCGGACCTCTTCCATAAACTGGTGGACCCCTACTTCTTCCGCCTTGTCCGGGTTTAGATTGTGTTGATTGACTCATTTCTATTTGACCTCACTATCGATAGTTGATTTAATTTTAGAAATTTCATTTTTAACTTTAAGATGTTCACCATTGATTCTTTCTTCAGCAGGAAATGATTCAGAATCAGCTGGAACTGTAAGACCGGCATCAATTGCTCCTTTCAAAGCTGCTGCCATTCTTTGAGTATATCGTCTAGTACCAGTATACAAAATTGCATTTTTTGCACCTTTACCTAATGCCTTCTTACCTGCCAAATAACCTGTAAGATATGCAGCAGATATACTCTTTCGAGAACCTTTCCATCCTTTTTCAAGTAAGTATCTAGAATGGGCCGATGCAATAACAGTGTCACCAGTCATTCCAGGTTTAAGGACTTGAACTTGTGTATTCTCATTTGAAATATTTACAGTAATGAAATCATGCTTACCAAGTAACATGGTACCACGTTTACGATAATTTGTCTTTTCTTCTCTAAGTCTTCTCAATATTTTTGAATAGGCCATCTACAGGATCTGACTTTGAAACTGCTATTATATACGTTAAGCGTGAAGTAATGCTAAAAGTAATGCTTTCTGAGAATGGAGTCTATTTTCTGCCTCATCCCAAATTACAGATTGTGGTCCGTCAATTACAGATGAAGTAACTTCTTGTTCACGTTTTGCAGGAAGACAATGTAAAAAGATAGCATTTTTCTTTGCAAGACTCATTATTTTATCATTAACTTGATATTTTGGAAGGAAATTCTTGATTTTATTACTGTCTTTGTTATGAATTGAAGTATATGTATCAGTTACAACAACATCAGCATTTTTAGCAGCTTTTAGAGGATCAGTAGTTAATTCGATATCAGTTACATTTTGAGAAATTTTAACAGTGGATTTGTCAGGTTCAAATCCTTTTGGAGTTGCAATAGTCATTGTGACACCAGATAAAGCAGCACCAAAAATCATGGAATTACAAACATTATTTCCATCTCCAATCCATGCAATTTTTAATCCTTTGAGAGTTTTTTTCTTTTCTTTAATTGTCATAAAATCTGCTAAAATTTGACAAGGATGAAATGAATCAGATAATCCATTAATTACAGGAACGCTTGCATGTTTAGATAATTTATCAAGTATGGAATGATCATAAACACGAGCCATTATACAATCAGTATATTGTGAAAGAGTTTTTGCAGTATCTTCAATAGATTCACCACGAGATAATTGTGTATTATTTGAAGATAAATTAATTGCATGGCCTCCTAATTGATATATTGCGGTTTCAAAACTTACACGAGTTCTAGTTGAAGGTTTTTCAAAAATCATGGTTAGTGTTTTATTTTTTAATAACGGCTTGTTTGAGCCCATTTTCGATTGTTTTTTTAATTTAATTGAATAATCGATTAATCCCAAAAATTCTTTTGAAGTTAATTCCGATAAAGTAAGTATATGTTTTGTTTTAATTTTCATTTTTTTAACCTTCCAAATAATCCCCGTTTCTTTGTAGATTTTTCTTCTTTATCTTGTTTATGTATCTCCTCTTTATCAGATAACGTTACTTTTGATTCTCCAGGTTTAGGTTTACCATCGTTAATCCATTGACGAATTTGTTTAGCTAATTTGATAGCCTCGGTATCAGATTCTGGTGCAGGTATATCAAATAAATCAGAATATTTTGCAATTTCTTTATCCTGAATTCCATAGAATGGATCATCAGAAATTATTTCAGGTTCTGTTGTTGGTTCAGGTTCTGCTATTAAAGATTCTTCCAGTACAGATACATCATTTTTTTCTATTGTAACATCATTTAATGAACCAAATACATTTTCCAAAAATGTATTCTTATCAAAAGATTTTAAATCAGAATATTCTTGTCCAGTACCCAAATAAAGAATAGGAGTAGATGTCACTTTTACAATAGATAATGCAGCCCCACCTTTTGCATCAGCATCACTTTTAGTTAAAATAGAACCATGAAACTTAACGTATTTATGAAATTCACGGGCTTGATTTACGGTATCATTACCAGCTAAGGAGTCACCAACAAAAATAGTCATGTCAGGATTTACAACTTTAATGATTTTCTGAATTTGTTCCATTAAATTTTTACTTGTTTGCATTCTACCTGCAGTATCAATCAATACACAATCTGATTTGTGAGACTTTGCATATAGTACGGCATCTCTAGCAACAGCTGCAGGATCAGATTCATAATTTTGTGCAACAAGTTTTAGATTAAGACGATTAGCATGTTCTCGTAATTGTTCTATAGCACCAGCCCTAAAAGTATCAGCAGCGGCAATTACAACTGAATATTTTTTTTCTTGAAGTAAAGATGCAAATTTTGCTAAAGATGTAGTTTTTCCAGTACCATTAATTCCTACAAACACAATAAGAAAAGGTTCATTCTGTTTCTTTTTTTCATTAATTTTTTCAAAAATATTAATATCTCCAACATTATCAAATGAACTAGAAATACTAGAAATTAAATTATCCTTAACAAATTTTTCAATTTCATTTTTATTAACTTTGGCACCAATTAATTTTTCTTTTAAATTAGATTTGATAGAATCTATTACTTCACCAGCTACATCAGATTCTAAAAGAGAAATTTCAAGTTCAAAGAGTATATCTTCAATATCTTTTTGATTAAGTTCTTTTTCTCCAAGACTTTGTGCTACATTGGAAAACGCCTTACGAAGACTATCAAACATTATCTATCCCAATTCTGGTGATTGTTGAAATTGCATTAATTGATTCATCTGTTCCCTTCCTTGTTCTAATCTATTTGCAGCATCATGTTTTTTCGCAGCAGTGTCTTGTAAAGCAATTTCAATTTCCTTGATTCTAGCTTCAAAATAGTTAATTGCTGCAGGAAAATCTTTTTCTACTGCAACGCCTGCACCGATATTTACAACAATTTTGTTATTTGATGAGATTTTTGTTGGAATATATGCACCCATCCCAAGAGGAACCAGAGCATCAGAATCAGATTGATTGCCAAGTGATTTAATGGATTCAATTGCAGCAATTGCTTCTCTGAAAATACTTAGAAAAGTTCCTTCCCTTTGAGATAAATCAGAAAAATATGTTTCAAGCATTTGCATTTGTTGCATTAGTTGTTCAACCTGTTGTTCACTCATTTACAATGAATTATGTTTAGACGCTTATAAATTCATTCACGACATTATTTTAAAAAATTAAAAATAAATAAAAAAATAAAGATTTAACTTTATTTTGTTTTAGAGAATCTATCTTCTACTTCATCCCAATTTACTACATTCCACCATGCTGCAATATAGTCTGGTCTTTTGTTTTGATAGTTTAGATAGTATGCATGTTCCCAAACATCACAACCCAATAATGGTACTAATCCTTCAGTTCTTGGACTAGTTTGGTTTGGCATTGATTTGTATTCAACTTTTGATGTTGAAGGATTGTATACTAACCATCCCCAACCACTACCTTGAATTACGGTAGTAGTAGATGTAAATTTCTCCTTAAAGTCAGCAAAGCTTCCAAATGAATGATTGATTGCATCAGCAATTGATCCACCAGGTTCTCCACCGCCATTTTGTTTCATGCTATTCCAAAATAACCTGTGGTTATCATAACCACCACCATTGAAATTAACTGCCCCTCTTTGTGCTTCTGGTACTGAATTAATATCAGATAAGATATTCAGAATATCTTTTTCATGAATATTATTCGGACATGCTTCAAGAGCAGCATTCAATTTGTCAGTATATGCTTGATGATGTTTTGTATGATGAATCTCCATTGTTTTTGCATCAATGTGAGGTTCTAATGCATCATATGCATACGGCATTTTAGGAAGTGTGTATTTTCCCATCAAATAATTTAGATTTTTATTCAATTTATTGCTTTAGTAAGCAATTCATTTTTACTTGTGAAAAGAACTAAAAAATTCATGAAATTGTTAGTAATTTTTTCAATATTGCTAATTTTTACATCAAGTTTGATTGTATTACAATTAATCGAATCTGAAAATAAAATTACAACATACATTGAAAATAGCCTTCCATATATTGGAACAGAAATTCCAAGGATGGAAGGAATGGATGGAACTGGAATTAAAATAGCTGTAATCGATACTGGAGTAGATTTTAATCATCCAGATTTATTTGGTTGGGGTCCAGATGGAAAAGTAATTGGTGGATATAATTTCATACAACCAACTCAACTACCTATGGATACCAATGGACATGGAACCAAAGTTGCAGGAATAATTGCAGCAGATGGAAACGTATTAGGGGTTGCACCCAAAGCAAAAATTCTAGCATACAAAGTATCAGAGGATGGTGAAGGTGTTTCATCAGAATTAATTTCAGGAGCAATCCAAAAAGCAATTGAAGATAAAGCTGATATCATTAATATCAGCTTAGGAGTAAATAGAACAAATTCAAAAATAGATAATGCAGTTAATCATGCTTTAGATAATGGAATTTTTGTTGTAACAGCTGCAGGAAACGATGGACCAGGGTTAGAAACAATTGGAAGTCCGGGAAAAAATTTCAAATCAATCACAGTTGGTGCAACTTATAATAATTTGACTTCAAGTTTAATTGCTACATTAGAAATTGATGAAAAACAATTTACAGTAATTCCAATGGTAGGTTCATCAAAAACAGATAAACCAATTACAGGAAAAATAATAGCCGGAGATTTTGGTAAAAATAGTGACTTAGAAAATCTCGATGTTAAAGATTCAATTCTAATTGTTGAAAGAGGAAGTGATGTTGAAGGAGAATTATTATTTTTTTCAATTAAAGAAATGAATGCTGCAAAAGCAGGTGCAAAAGCACTAATTGTTTACAATAATGTACCAGGTATTTTTTTGGGAGAATTAATTCATGAATTTTCAGAACCAGGATATTTACCACAAATTCCCGTAGTTTCGATAGATAGAGAGGAAGGACTAGAAATTATTGAATCAATTGAAAAAAGAAATTCAGCAATAATTAATTTATTTTTTAATCCAGATTTTGTAGCACATTTTAGTTCAAGAGGACCAGTTTCGCCATTTTATATAAAACCAGATATTGTGGCACCAGGAGCATACATCAACACCACACAAATTAATTCTAGCTACAATTTGACAAGCGGAACAAGTTTTGCTGCACCACATGTTAGTGGAGCAGCAGCATTACTGATGCAAAAAAATCCAGAATTACAAAATCATGAGATAAAATCATTACTAGTAACCACGGTTCAACCAGTTTCTAATGCCTATGGACAAAAATTTTCTATACATGATTCAGGATCAGGAAGATTAGATATAGCCAGTGCATATAATGCAAAATTAATTATCAATCCAATAAATTTTGTCATTAATTTATCACCAGATCAACTCTTAATAGAAAAACAATTAGAAATAAAATTAATTGAAGGAACACTAAAAAATATGGATGTCATATTTGAAGGACCAGAGTTTATAGAATTTTCACATGACATTAAAAATGGAAATCTGCAAATTTTATTTAAAGTAATTGAAGAAAAATATGGAGAACATGAAGGGAAAATATTAATCAATCATGAAAAAATAAGATATACAATTCCAGTTATTATACACTATACAGAAGGTTCAGTTTCAGTATTTCAAGAAAATAAAAAACTATTTTTTGAAATAAATCATCCAGAAAAATGGAGTTTTGCAAAAATTATAATCATAAATAGTTTAAATGGAAATACAGATACAATCACAGCCACACCAGATAAAATACCAACATTAGAAATTTATGAAAATGGTGAGTATTGGATTGATGTCAAAATCAAAGTTGAAAATAATACATCAAATGTATTCAATACAATTAAAATTACTTCACTTTCAGACAAAATAGAGAAAATTGAATTAATTGATATTCCAGAAAAACAAATTATATTGATTATTTCAATATTAATTATTGCTATAATTATTGGATTGTTAATTAGAAGATAATTTATGTAAAATATTTTGGACCTGCTGTAATAATGTCTTGTGAAACATTTTCAAATTTCTTGAAGTTCTCAACAAACATTTGAGCTAATTTTTTTGCTGAAAGTTCGTAGGAATCTTTGTCAATCCAAGTATTTTTAGGATCTAAAATTTCAGAGGGCACGCCTTCAACTTCTGTTGGAATATCAAGATTAAACAAGTCATCATGACGATACTTTACAATATCAAGTGAACCAGAAATTGCTGCAGTAACCATTGCACGACTATATTTGATCTTTATTCTCTTACCAACTCCATATGGACCACCAGACCATCCAGTATTTACAAGGTAAACGATAGTATTATGCTGATTAATTTTTTCACCAAGTAGTTTTGCATAAATTGAAGCTGGTCTAGGCATGAATGGGGCTCCAAAGCACTGAGAAAAAACAGATTTTGGCTCTTTAATTCCTCTTTCAGTTCCTGCTAATTTACTTGTATACCCTGACATGAAATGATACATCGCTCCTTCTTTTGTCAATCTAGAAATTGGAGGTAAAACTCCTAATGCGTCAGCAGTTAAAAATACGATAACACGTGGATTTCCACCAACACTTGGGATTACTGCACCTGGAATAAAATCTAAAGGATATCCAACACGAGTATTTTCAGTAAATGAGTTATCATCATAATCTGGAACATTATCATTTAAAACAACATTTTCTAAAAGGGCACCAGGTTTAATTGCATTCCAAATTTCAGGTTCTGCCTCTTGACTTAGGTTAATACATTTTGCATAACATCCACCTT
>SXGQ01752174.1_pt1 | contig 12394 bp, 10 predicted proteins | sample 3178371 | NCBI WGS metagenome assembly SXGQ01 (sample SAMN11356859, study PRJNA531348) | freshwater metagenome | isolation source: freshwater sample F1-20 | place: China: Fuxian Lake, Yuxi | collected 2017-12-25 | reverse complement strand
GAAAAAGATGGCAAGTTGATCACGTTCATCGACACACCGGGTCACGCAGCGTTCACAAAAATGCGCGCTCGTGGTGCAGGCGTGACTGACATAGTTGTATTGGTTGTCGCTGCCGATGACGGAGTAATGCCGCAAACGATCGAGGCGATTAATCATGCCCGAGTTGCCGGCGTGCCGATTGTCGTCGCACTAAACAAAATCGACAAAGATAATGCTGATGTGCAAAGAGTTTTGGCGGGTCTTGCCGAACAACAATTGACGCCAGAAGCATGGGGCGGTGACACAATCGTTGTTGAGATGTCAGCGCAAAGTGGTTTGGGCGTCGACGATTTGCTCGACCAGTTGAATGCCGTGGCTGAACTCGAAGAGTTGACCGCGAACCCGACTGGTCGTGCCAAAGGCGTGGTGCTTGAGGCACAGTTAGATGTTGGTCGCGGTTCAGTGGCGACAATCTTGGTCGACAAAGGTGTGCTCAAAGTCGGTGATCCAATAGTCGCGGGTGCTGCGTGGGGCAAGGTTCGTGCGCTGATCAACGACCGTGGCGAACAGGTTAAACAAGCAGGGCCTTCGACGCCCGTGCAGGTGCTCGGTTTGTCGGCTGTGCCTGGTGCCGGTGAAGAATTCAGATCTGCCCCTGATGAGCGAACCGCACGTACGGTGGCTGGCGCGCGCGAGCAGCGATATCGCACGATGAACCAACGCGGTGATGCCCGAGTTCAGCGCGGAGTGAAACTCGAAGATATTTTCACCCATATTCAAGCGGGCGAAGTAGCGACGCTTAACGTGATCGTCAAAGCAGATGTACACGGATCTCTCGAAGCAGTAACCGAGAGTTTGCGCAAACTTGAGCGAGACGATGTTCGTGCGGCGTTCGTGCATCGCGGTGTCGGCACGATCACAGAGAACGATATTTCATTGGCCGCGGCGACGAATGCAACTTTGATCGGCTTCAATGTGCGACCAGATCGAAAGATTCGTGAACTCGCTGAAAAAGAAAATGTAGAAATTCGAACCTACGAAATTATTTATAAACTTCTTGAAGATGTCGAGAAGGCGATGAAAGGAATGCTCGCCCCAGAATTTGTCGAAGTTGTGACCGGCGAGGCCGAAGTACGAGAAATATTCAAAGCCCCGAAGGTCGGCGCTGTCGCTGGTTGCTCTGTGGTGTCTGGCGTAATAACCCGCGGATCAAAGGTGCGCTTCTTGCGCGATGGCTCAATCATCTGGAAGGGCAACATAAACACTCTGCGCCGTTTCAAAGACGATGTGCGCGAAGTGCGTGAAGGCTTTGAGTGTGGCGTGAGCCTGACAGACTTCCAAGATTTGAAGCCAGGCGACGTAATCGAAACTTATGATCTCAAAGAGGTTGAGCGAGCCTAAGTTTGCACGAAGTGTCTAATCTGTATACATGGCAGATTTAGAATTTTTCTTTGATCCGGGTTGTCCATGGGCGTGGGCGACTTCGCGTTGGGTGACGGAAGTTGTCAACACTCGTAACTATGAAGTGTCTTGGAAATTTATTTCTCTGTCAATGATCAACACTGATCGCGGGTATGCAGCCAACGATGACTACCACAAACTAATTCATAATTTTGGTCTGGCTGCCTTGCGTGTTGCCAGCGCGGCTCGTGCCGATGCGGGCAATGAAGGAGTATTCAAGTTTTATACGGCTTTCGGCACGTCATTTCATAATCAAAAAAAACGCGAAGGTTTTGATACCGACAAGCACAAGCTGTTGACAGAAATCTTGCAGGGCGCCTCACTGCCAACCGTATGGGCAGACTCCTTTGAAGACGAGACCCACACGCCTTTGATTCGATACGAGACCGATATGGCACTATCACGCACCGGAAAAGATGTCGGCACACCGATACTTACTTTCAAGCCTGGATCACCTAATGAGGGAAGTTTTTTCGGACCAGTGATTTCAAAAATACCACGAGGTAGTGATGCCGTGAAGCTTTGGGATGCGATCGAGATGATTGCGACGACTTCGGGCGTTGCCGAACTCAAGCGTTCTTTGCGCTCACCCCTTGATTTGAGTTAGAAATATGGACACGATGAAAGTTGTTTATACACCGGCGCACTTGTTGCATAATCCAGAAGTTGAGATCGAAAGGTCTTCGGCTCACTCGCCATTTGAACATACGGGTCGAGCAGAGAAGATTCGTGAAACTTTGGCAGCCGACAAGGCGTTTGAATTTGTATCGCCAACAGCATGGGGCACCGATCCGATCACGAAAATACATAATCCAGGCTTGTTGAAGTTCTTGTCGACGGCATGGGCTGATTATCAGCGCGATGTAAAAGAAGTGCGCGAGGTTGTGCCCGATATATTTTTTAAATCAAACTTGCGTGAAAAGATGGGTTCACGCACCGAACCCGAGTCGGTCAACGGCAAATTGGGCTGGTGGTGTTTCGAGACCACGACACCTTTGACCGTGGGCACTTACGAGGCAGCCCGCGGGGCGGTAGATGTTGCTTTGAGCGCGACGAAAATAGTTCAAGATGGTGAGCGATTTAGTTATGGTCTGTGCAGGCCACCAGGTCATCATGCAACAACCGATCTATATGGGGGATATTGCTTTTTTAACAACGCGGCGATTGCGGCACACCATGTGGCCAGTACCACTGGCACCAAAGTAACCGTGCTGGATGTCGACTACCACCATGGCAACGGCACTCAACAGATTTTTTATGAGCGCGATGATGTGCAATTCGTTTCGCTGCATGGTGACCCCGCGCGGGCATACCCCTATTTCACCGGCTATGCCGAAGAAACTGGCTCCGGTAGAGGATCGGGCTCAACGCTCAACTTGCCACTCGCGGCACGCACCGACGACGACACATATTTGAAATCTCTCGAACGCGCGTGCGAAAGTATCAAAAAGTTTGGACCGTCAATGGTCATCGTTTCTTTGGGTCTTGACACGTTTATCACTGATCCGATAAGTGATTTATCCTTGACCACGCCAGGCTACGACAGGTGTGGCGCGCTGGTTGGTGCGCTCGGTTTGCCAACGGTGGTTTTGCAGGAGGGTGGCTACGACGTCAATGCTCTCGGCGTCAATGTGCAATCTTGGTTGCACGGCTTGGCACGTGCTAGCTAACTTCTGACCCGTAAGTTATTTTTAGCGTTCGCGCAAATACTTCTCGAATGACGCTGCGATTTCGTCACCGCTCGGGATTGGTCCTCCGAAATTAATTTCGGTTGTGCCATTAGCAATTTGCTCGTCAAAACTTTGTTCAAGTTGAGTCAACATTTGTGAATGATCATTGTTTCCGGCAATCAATTGGTCGAGCCGCTCGCGTTGAGTATTGGCCTGTTCACGCATCTCGGAAACATCAATCGAGATACCGCCAGTATCGCAGAGCGCTGAAAGCAGGGCGGCTGATGCAGCAGGGTAGGGCATCGACGCAACATAGTGAGGCACGCGAGCCCATAATCCGAGAGCCTGAATCTTGCGATCGTGAAGCGAATGCTCGATCGCCGCAGCCATACCAGCAGGCACATCAACCGAACTTTTAATGTAGGGCAAATTTGCAACAAGTTCTTTATCGGGTGAGGTGCATGAAATGTAGACCGCACGAGTGTGTGGGGTCGCGTACGGATAGGCCCCGATACCGATCATTCGTCGCACACCAAAGTCGACACTTATGTCAGCCAAGGTCTCGGCAAACAGATGCCAGCGAGTGTCGGGCTCTGGACCAGTTAACAACAAGACGTCTTTGCCATTGATATCTTTGCCGAGTGAGATCTCAGGAGTAGACCAAATCAATTTTGTGTTTACGCCCTCGCGCAACTCCATAATTGGGCGTCGAGCTCGATAGTCAACAAAGGTGTCGTTGTCGAACGAGATTATCGTTTTGGCTTTTGTCTCTTTTGAGATGGATTCCATTGCGTTTGCCGCGGCCGAACTCGTGTCGATCCATCCCGACATCATCACAACCAAAAGCGGATCATTGATCTCTGGCAAATCACCAAGAATCGTGTATGACTTTTCCATTTGCAGATCAGTTTAGACGCGACAGTGCAACTTCGGCGCTATTTGCGGCGGCCTCGGTCTGCAACTTGAACGGCTCGAGTTCTGCGGTGGTTTTTTTGCCGAGTGCACCACCCAGGTAGCGTGCGTAAACACCTTCAACAATGCACGCAAGTTTCCAATATGCAAAGGCGCGATAAAACTCAATGTTTGAAACATCTCGACCGGTGATCTCTGCGTAGCGCGCGATTAAATCGGCGCGATTCAAGAAACCTTCAACTGTCGTGTATTGCGACATCCATGGTGATGGTTCGTCACCAGGGCCCGTCCAATAGACGGTCAGCAGACCTAGATCTGCAAGCGGATCACCCAGCGTGCATATCTCCCAATCTAAAACGGCTTGAATTTCTCCTTGAGAACTGACAATGCAGTTGTCTAACCGATAGTCGCCGTGCACGATTGTTGCAGGGCCTTGCTCTGGAATTCGCTTTGCCAGTTCTTCGTGCACGCGATCAATCGACGAAAGTTCACGCGTTTTTTGGGCGTTCCATTGCCCATACCAGCGCTTGAGTTGCCGGGCGATGTAACCCTCGTGGCGGCTGAAATCTTGCAAACCAACCGCAGAGACATCTACGGCGTGAATTTTTGTCATGGTTTCAACCAGTGATTCGCTGGCACGAGTTCGAGTCTGATTGGTCAAGACTTTCTCGGCGATTGCACTATCGCGAATAATGTATCCATCAACAAAATTCATTACATAAAATGGTGCGCCGTTGACTTCGATGTCGTTGCACAACCCACGGGTGCGGGGCACCGGAACGTCTGAATTCTGTAGTGCATCGATCATTCGGTGTTCGCGTCCCATGTCGTGAGCGCTTGCAAGACCGTGGCTTAGTGGTGGACGACGCAACACATAATGATTTTGTTTTGAATCGCGCACCGAAAAAGTTAAATTTGAATGTCCACCAGCGATGAACTCGAACTTAAATGGGCCGCTGGCACCTTTGACATTGGCTTCGAGCCATTTCGTAACTTTTGGTGAGTCAATACCAGCGCTGACGGTGTCGCTCATTGCCAATCAACCTAGCCAATTTGAGATATGTTGTGCCACTTACAACAACACGGTCTTGGCAATAACTAAGCAGTATCGTTTGAAGCATGGCGATTGATGTATTGGACGAGACTTTTCAAAAAGAAGTAATTGATAAGTCAATGATCTTTCCGGTGATCGTAGATTTGTGGGCTCCGTGGTGCGGGCCGTGTAAAACTCTCGGTCCGATTCTTGAGAAACTAGTTGCAGCAACGAAGGGCCAAGTCATTTTGGCGAAAGTTGATGTCGATAAATGTCCCCAGATTGCCCAGGCATTTCAGGCTCAGTCGATACCCGCCGTGTATGCGATGAAAGATGGAAAAATTTTGGACGGTTTCGTAGGCGCACAACCAGAACATGTCGTGAGTGAGTTTGTAAAAAGACTTCTGCCAGAGGTTGTTGCCGTCGATGTAAGAGCGTTGCTGGCAAAGGGCGATGAGGCAAGTCTGCGCAAGGCATTTGAGGCTGAGCCTGCAAATGAGGCGGTGGTGATTGCACTGGCTGAGTTGCTTGTGTCTCGCAAAGATTGTGCGGCGGCGCTTGAAATTCTCAAGACAATCCCCCAGTCCGATCGAGTGCGCGTGGCTGTGGCTGCGGCGCGAGCGGCATTTGTACCGGTTGACGATTATGACGGGGTGCTGACACAGTTGTTAGAGCGAGTGAAGTCAGACGAAGAGGCGAAAAAGAGCTATCTCGATTTGTTGGAAAAAATGGGTCCAAATGATCCGCGAACCACTGACTACCGCAAAAAGTTGACCGCAAGACTCTTCTAAGAAACCGATTTTTGTTAAGCCTGAAGTTGAGGCTTTTGCCCACATTGGGTTATGAAATCAGTCCAATCAACTTTTAAAAAACTACAAACCACAATCAATTGGTTCGGTCTGTCGCGTTTAGTTGGCTCTCTCTTGAGTCTGATCACCGTCGCCTTGGCGGGTTGGTGGCTGTTGAGAGTTCCGCCACCGCCACCCGAAGATTCGATACCGATCGCGAGCACGGTTACGACATTGAGCCTCGCGACATCCCCGCCGACGACTTCACTTTTTTCAAAAATAACCGTTCATATTGCCGGGGCAGTCAAGACACCAGGGGTTTATCAGTTTCACATTGGTGCACGCATAAATGATGGTGTCGTTGCTGCCGGCGGCGCCACTGCGCAAGCAGATCTCAATTCTGTAAATTTGGCGATGTTACTCAGCGAGGGCGAGCAGATTTATATTCCGAAGAGAAACGAAAAACCGCACATAGTTGTTCAACCAAGATTCACAAATCCGACTGGTTCAAATAAAGCGACGGACAAACCATTACAAATCAGTATCAACATAAATACCGCGACTGCGATTGAACTTGAACAACTTGCAGGAGTTGGGCCGTCCACGGCGAAGGCAATAATCGCATTTCGCGAAAAGAACGGTGCCTTCAAGACCGTCGAAGATTTATTGAATGTTCGTGGAATCGGTCCGGCTAAATTAAGCGAAATCTTGCCCCAGGCACGCGTGAACTAGTGCTTCAGATAACCCCGAGCACGGCCGCCGCGAGAGCGAGTGAAATTAATGATCCCAAGACGATGCCAATCGCCAACGGACGAAATTCTCGAAGCCATTCTGGCCAACTTGAAATCGTTGATTGAATCGCGCGTCGCGCGGCGTAATGACCGATAGCCCACCACAAAGCCAGGCTCGAGACCACGCTCAAGAAGTAACGGACAAATCCGCCGACTGCAGGAACGCCGAACAGCGGCAAAGTTGGCAAGGCGATTACGGTCAAAGCAAAACCCAGAATTCCGGTGATCGAGCCTGGTAACACGATCAAAAACAAGCCGACAATCAGAACAGCAATTGAAAGCGCGACTGCAAAAAGTCCTCCCATTTTGCGAACGGTGTCGCGGTGGGCATCGATTCCGTCGAGCACGGCAGGCAATGTCTTTTGCGCTTTTGGTTTTGGGACTTTTGCCATGACTCAATCGTACGATCTTCGGCGTTCTGATTGGTTCATCGTTGGATTGGCAGTTTCAACCGTGTGCGCCACTCGCGCCGCAGGGAGAAGTCTCTTGACGGTCGCATGCGGCGTGTCTATATGTTTTGTGATTGTTGTATCGATGATCTCATTAAGAAGCAAAGCAAAATTATTCGTGATTTTATTTGCATTCATTTTTACTGGGTTCATGAATAGTTCACGGGCGATCGCCGAACTGCAGCGCGTTGAACTGGGTCAATATTCGGGAGGGGCTCGAGTAATCACTGATCCGCAACGAGTTGGGGCGGCAACACAAATGATCCTTGATATTTCGGGTGACAGATTTGTTGTCTATGCCTTTGGGCGACCCTCGTGGCGGTTGAGTAATACAAATGTGGGCGAGACAATTTTTGTGTCGGGCTGGCGAAAAAAACTCTCGCCGATTCAGGCTCAACGATTAGTTTCGAAACACATCAAAGGTAATTTTGAAATTGAATCTGTCGGAGAGCAAAAATATATTGCGTCACCTATTTACCGCAGTGCGCAGCATGTGAGACGGCTCATATCTAGTGGAGCCAGTTCGTTTCCGTTAGATGAGCGATCACTGTTCACGGGACTCGTTGTTGGTGATGATTCAAAACAGCCTGAACAAATGATCTCGGCTTTTAGAAAATCAGGGCTCGCACATCTTGTTGCCGTTTCAGGGCAAAATGTCGCATTTGTGCTCACTGCGCTTTCACCATTGATGCGTCGGTTACGAAATAATGCGAGATTAGTCGTGACAATGGGTGTTTTGATTTGGTTTGTCGTGATTACTCGAGTTGAGCCGAGTGTGATTCGCGCGGCAGTGATGGCAGGAGTGGCAACACTTTCGATTTCACTTGGTCGGCCGACTCGGACACTGCGAATACTCGCCATGACGGTGATTATTACAATTTTTCTTGATCCGTTACTTGCATGGTCCGTGGGCTATTACATGTCGGTCGGTGCAACAACAGGACTTTGTTTACTGTCGGGTCGACTTTCGCGAGTGGTGCCTGGTCCACGCTGGTTGGCATCACTAATCGCAGCGACCATTTCTGCGCAGATCGGTGTGGCACCTGCAGTAATTTTTGTCTTTGGGGTTCCTGCGGCAATCGGAATTCTCGCCAACGTTTTGGCTGTTCCAGTGGCTTCGCTTGTCATGCTCGTGGGTTTGCCTTTGTCTTTGTTTGCCGGTGCAATCAGCGAAACCGCGTTTTCTGCATTCGGCACGATTGTTATGTGGCCGGTGCTAGTTGGCGTGCGATGGGTCTGGTGGGTGGCGGCGCTCGGTGAACGCCTGAGCGTCACCGGCTTTTCAAATTTTGCAATGTGGATCACAGTTTTGGCGATGATCTTGTTGTTGCTACACAGAGATGCGAGAGTAGAGGTGTGACGATTCATTTGATAACAGGCAGCGATCCGAGGTTGGTCTCTGACAAAGTCACCGAAATTACTCGTGGATTAATCCAATCGATGAACTCACAAGAGAATCGAAGCACGATTCTCGAGACTCACGACGCGGGAGCGTCCTCGGCAGATCTTCGTGAGAACGCCATCCGCCAGGCAATCGCTTCGGCAGAAACAATGTCACTGTTTGGCGAAGAACGTGTGGTCGTGATCCGAGAAATTTCCGAAGCGACTGTGGGCGAACTCGCACCACTCGTTAAATATCTTGAGCAACCATCCGATAGTACGCACCTGGTCGTTAGCGCCTCGGGCAAGTTGCCGAAATCTATAAGCGATGCGCTCAAACGATCTGGCGCCACGATTGTCGCAACCGAGCCACCGCAGCGTCGCCAAGAACTTGTGACGTGGTTTTTAGAGAAATTTGCGGAGTCGCAGTTGACGGTTGATGCAATTGCCCTAAACGAAATCATCGACTGGTTGGGCGAAGATCAGGCGCGATTGCCTGGATTGATCGACACATTGGTCTCGGCCTATGGCACATCCAAAAAATTGACAAAACAAGATGTGTCCGTGTTTCTTGGCGACGCGGGCAGTGTCAAGCCATGGGATCTGACGGATGCAATAGATGCAGGTGATTCGCCGCTGGCATTGGAGATGTTGACGCGAATGGTGCGCAGCGGAGATTTTCATCCACTGCAAGTGATGGCGATTTTACACACACATTATTTAAAGTTGATGCGTTTAGATGGGCCAGAGATTCATAGTCCCGCAGATGTGCTGACTTTAATTGGCGGTAAAAGCGAGTTTCAAGGCAAAAAGTATCTCACCCAGTATCGGCGCATTGGAGGTACCGGAATATCTCAAGCGATGCAATTACTGGCTCGGGCAGATGTTGACTTGCGCGGTGGAAAGGACCTTGGCGAAGAGTTGACTATGGAGATTCTTGTCGCTCGATTGAGTCGCTTGGTTTCTTCGACCAAGTCGAATCGAACGAGCCGAACTTTTTCGCCGAAGCGAAATTAGAAGTTATTTAGCGGCGGCTGCCGTGGCGTTCAATTTGCGCATCAAGCGGCTCTTGCGTCGGGCTGCCTGCTTAGGGTGAATGATTCGCTTTCGTGCTGCGGTGTCAAGACGCTTAACGGCCAAGCGAAGTGCCTCGGCGTTTTCAGGTGTGCCTGCGGTCTCATTCGCGGCCTTGACTCGTGAACGTAGTTCACTTCGGACAGCCTTGTTACGGTCGTTCGCTTTGGCGTTGGTAATGATTCGCTTTTTCTGAGATTTGATATTTGCCACGTCGCAAGGCTAACAGCGAGTGAGCGCGTGCCAAACACGAGCCGTGTAGAATTTGTTGTCTTCATGTTCGTCTTATTTGAGACTTGCCTCGTGAAGATCAGAGTCTTAAAAGAAATGGCCTAATGGATTTAGCTTCAATACGAAATTTCTCGATCATCGCCCATATCGATCACGGTAAATCAACGCTTTCTGACCGAATTCTAGAGATGACCAACGCAGTTGAGGCGAGAGCGATGCGGGCTCAGTATCTCGACACGATGGATCTCGAGCGCGAGCGTGGCATCACGATCAAAGCCCAAAATGTCCGCGTTGATTGGAAGGGAAGCACGCTTCATCTCATCGACACGCCGGGTCATGTTGACTTCGGATACGAGGTGAGTCGCTCGTTGGCGGCGTGCGAAGGTGTTGTTTTGGTGGTTGACGCCGCCCAAGGAATTGAAGCGCAAACATTGGCTAATTGTTATCTGGCATTGGAGAACAATCTTGAAATTGTCGCCGCCTTGAACAAGATTGATCTTCCGGCTGCCGATCCAGATCGGTACGCGATGGAGATCGAAAAAGTTCTCGGTATTCGTGCCGAAGATATTTTGAGAATTTCGGCCAAGACCGGTGACGGTGTGCCCGAATTGTTGGATGCGATCGTCGAAAGAATTCCTGCGCCAAATGGTGACCCAGAGGCTGAACTGCAAGCACTGATTTTTGACAGTCAGTACGACCAGTACCGTGGCGTTGTTTCGTCAATTCGAGTGATGAATGGGCGAATTCGTAGCAACGACAAGTTGCGTTTCATGCAAACTAATGCCGTGCACGAAGCACTTGAGGTCGGCGTGCGTCGGCCGGTGCCAACTCAAGTCGATGAACTTGGGCCCGGTGAAGTTGGATATTTGATCGCCGGAATCAAAGATGTGGGTGAAGCTCGGAGTGGTGAAACTGTGACCCACGAGTCGCGGCAAGCATCTGAACCACTTGCCGGTTACAGCGACCCTAAGCCGATGGTCTTTTGTGGGTTGTTTCCGATTGATGCCGATGATTTTGAAACATTGCGTGAGAGTTTGCAAAAATTAAAACTTAATGACGCCTCGATAAGTTATTTGCCCGAGTCTTCGGGCGCGCTTGGTTTTGGTTTCAGGTGCGGCTTTCTTGGTTTGTTACACATGGAGATCGTCAAAGAGCGCCTTGAGCGTGAATTTAATCTGGCACTGATCGCAACTGCGCCATCGGTGCAGTATCAAGTGACAAAAACAGACGGCACTCTTGAAATTGTCGACAATCCTGCCGAGTTGCCACCAACTGTGTATATCAAGTCGATCCAAGAGCCGTATTTCAAAGTGAACATTATTACCCCGAAGGATTACACGGGAACCCTGATGGATCTTTGTCAAACTCGTCGGGGCGAACTCGGCAAACTTGAATATCTTTCGCCAGAGAGAGTTGAGTTGCACTATCTGATTCCACTCGCCGAAGTAGTAGTTGATTTTTTCGACCAAATGAAGAGCCGCTCGCAAGGCTACGCAAGTCTCGATTATGAACTTGATGGATACCGCGAGTCAGATCTTGTCAAAGTTGATTTATTTCTAAATTCGATTGCCGCCGACGCCTTCAGCACAATTGTTCATCGAGACAATGCCTATGACTACGGCAAACGGATGTGTGAGAAACTCAAAGAATTGAGTCCACGCCAAATGTTTGATGTGCCAATTCAGGCGGCAATCGGTGGCAAATTTATTGCTCGCGAAACTGTAAAAGCCAAGCGAAAGGATGTTTTGGCGAAGTGTTATGGCGGAGACATCTCTCGCAAACGCAAACTTCTCGAAAAGCAAAAAGAGGGCAAGAAAAAGATGAAGTCAATTGGTCGCGTCGAGATACCCGGTGATGTATTTATCTCGGCATTAAAACTCGACGACTGATTGTGCAGTAATTATGTCCGACAATCGTGGCGGTATTTTCCGTTCGCTTGAATACTTCAATGCCAAGATTTTCTTTGTAAGTCTTCTGGTTTCAAATATCGGTAGTTGGTTGCAACTTACGGCTTCGTCTCTGCTGCTCTATCGTTTAACCGGAAGCGCGGCGGATCTCGGATATAACGTCGCGTTTCAGTTTTTGCCGATGTTGTTCTTCGGTACTTGGTGTGGGGCATTGGCTGATCGACACAATCGTCGGCGAATTGCGATGATTACCCAAAGTGCGCTCGCGGCTCAAGCATTTTTATTGGGTGTGCTTGATTTGACGGGATTAATCAACGTGCCGATTGTTTACGCTCTGTCTTTGCTCTTAGGAATAATTGGCGCGTTTGACAACCCTGCCCGCCGTGGGCTGGTTACCGAACTTGTGCCTTCTGTTGATTTGCCCAATGCAATGTCTTTAAATACGGCGGTAATGACGGGCTCGCGTGTTTTCGGTGCGGCGATCGCAACTTTGCTCATCGGCCCACTGGGTACTGGCTGGTTATTCATACTCAATGGCTTCTCGTACGCGGCGATGATCTACGGCATATATGGTCTGCGAAAGTCTGAAATGTATCCACCGATGCAACGTCCGGCAGGTGGTTCGCCCGTGCGCGAAGTATTTAAATATGTGGCAGGCAATCGCCGATTGCTGACGATGTTCTCGGTGTACGTCATAGTCAGCACATTTTCGTTCAACT
>SXGQ01219662.1_pt1 | contig 12394 bp, 8 predicted proteins | sample 3178371 | NCBI WGS metagenome assembly SXGQ01 (sample SAMN11356859, study PRJNA531348) | freshwater metagenome | isolation source: freshwater sample F1-20 | place: China: Fuxian Lake, Yuxi | collected 2017-12-25 | reverse complement strand
CAGCGGCTCGCGCGCGTCGGCCCGGTGGCCCGCCCGCCGCAGGGCGCCGCCGAGGTCATACAGCGCCCACGCCGTGTCGAGCGCGAGCGGCGTCGTCCGCAGCAGCGCGACCGCCTCCCGCGCCGTCTCGATGCCCTCGTCGCCCCCGACCACGACCGCACGCGCCCTGAGCGCGACCCCCTCGCCGCCGCGCATCCCCGCGGGCCGCGCGACCTCCAGATCGCGATCGATGAGCGCGAGCGCCTCGTCGGTCTCACCGCGTGCCGCCAGGAGCCGCGCGAGCCGGAGCGCCCCACGCGTGGCCAGCGGGGTCTTCCAGCCGCGCTGATCGGTCAGGTCGATGGCGAGCCGCCAGTCGGCCTCGGCGTCCGCGCGCCGGTCCTGCATGTACCGCACGAGTCCACGCGCCGAGACCGCGAAGGGCCCGGCGATCGTCGCGGAGGCGCCCGCGGCGTCCAGCTCGGCGACGGTCGCGTCCGCGTCGTCCAGGCGATCGGCCTCGAGCTGGAGCTCCGCGGCGATGGCGGTGAAGGCATCCCCGGGGACGAAGAAGCCCGCCTCGCGCGCGGCCGCCAGCCCGCCCTGAGCGACGGCGGCACCCGCCGCGACCGATCCGAAGGTCAACTCGTAGTAGGCGCGCGCGTGGTCGAGGAACAGCATGGAGCGCGCCGATCCCTCGCTCCGGGCATGCGCCTCGCCGGCTTCCAGCAGGCGCCGCATGAGCGCCGGGTCCTCGGCGTACCGCACCGCGTGCATCAGCAGGTTGTAGGTGCTGTTGCCCGGCCCGACGTCCCGCAGCAGCCTGCCGTCGGCGACCGCGCGCTCGGCCCAGTCGACGATCTCGTCGACCGGGTGCGGGATCGCGCCGATGTCCTGGGCGATGTGCGCGACCATCACCGGCGACGGGTCCGGGTCGGCGAGCCCGGCGTCGAGCAGCTCGCGGCGGCGGGGGGCCAGCGCGGTGAGGAAGACGGAGACCTCCAGCAGGCTGGACTCCAGTCGCATCGCGAGCACCGGGTCGTCCGCCTCGGCCGCGCTGCGTTCCAGGTCGTCGAGCGCGGCCGGCGGGTCGGTGTAGATCTGATGCGAGGCGAGTGCGGCGCGGGCGCGGGCGGCCAGGTCGGGGGGCAGCCCCAGATCGAGTGCCTCGCGCAGCCGGTCGGCGGTGGACGGCTCGTTGGTGCGCAGCTCCAGCTCGCCGAGTTCGAGCAGGACCACGGCCCGCTCAGCGCGCGCGGGCGGCTCGGCCAGTGCGCGCTGCAGCTGCGCGACCGCGGTCTCGGCCGCACCCTCGGCCGCAGCCCGCCGCGCCGCGGTCCGCAACAGCTCGACGACCTCGGGATCGCCCTCGGGCTCGGTGGCCAGGAGGTGCACCGCGATCTCGTCGGGACGCCCGCCACGGGACCGCACGCGGGCGGCGGCGCGCCGGTGGAGCTCCGCCCGTTCGCCCGCGGGGGTCACCCCCGCGACGGCCTCGCGCATGAGCGGGTGGACGTACACCCACCCGTCGGGGTCGAGGAGGTCCGCAGCGACGAGCTGGTCGGCCGCGGTCCGCGCCTCGGCGTCGGTGAGCTGCGCCACGTCGGCGAGATCGTCGAGCGACCGCCGGTCTCCGAGCACGGCCGCGGCTCGTGCCAGGCGCCCCGCGTCCGAGCCGAGGGCGCCGAGGCGCCGCTCGACGACCGCCCGCAGGCCGGACGCGCCCAGCTCCGCGAGATCGCCGGTGTCTCCCGCGCGCCCGCGCAGTCCGCGGTCGGCCGCCTCACGGGCCAGCGCGCGCAGCAGCAGCGGGTTTCCGCCGGTCGCGGTCGCGCAGGCGGCGACGAACGCCGCCTCGGGTTCCTGCTCGAGCCCGGCTGCGAGCAACCGTCCGGCCGCGCCGTCGGAGAGCGGCGCGGGGTGAAGGACGTGCGCCACCGGCCCCGCCGCGATCGCCGCGAGCAGGTCGGTCTCCGCCCCCGGCTCGGCGGGCCGCAGCGTGCCGACCACCAGGACCGGCACGCCGTCGAGCCGGCGTCCCAGGAACTCGAGCAGGCGCAGCGACGCGCGGTCACCCCAGTGCAGGTCGTCGATGAGCAGCGCCACCGGCGACTCCTCGGCGAGGTTGACCAGGAGCCAGTACAGGCCGTGGAGGACCGCGTAGCCCGGGTCCTCACCCGAGAGGTCCGCGCGCGGATCGAGCACGACGTCCGCGCGCGCGGCGCCGCCCGCGAACAGTCGCGCGCGCCGGTCCGCGTCGGCCGTGGCGAGCACCGGGCCGAGCAGCTGGTGCACGAGGCCGAAGGGGAAGTCCCGGTCGAGCTCCGATGCGATGGCGCGCAGCACGACGATCCGCGGGCGGCGCTCGGCACGCTCGCCTGCAGCGCGCATCACCGCGGTCTTCCCGATCCCGGGCGGGCCCTCGATGAGCGCGACCGAGCCGTCTCCCCCGGCGGCCACCTCATCGAGGAGGTCGTCGAGCCGGCCGAGCTCGACGTCCCGCTCCAGCAGCGTCTCCGTCATCCTCGGCGCGCGAGGGTCGAAACCACTGCTTCGTAGACGCCGGCGCCGTTGCGCTCTTCGGCGACGTGGATGGTGCCCGGCGCGCCCGCCGTCATGCCCGGGTCCTGCGCCAGGCCGTTCGCCACGAGCCAGAACGCGCCCACGACAGGCGCGACCGCGAGGTCCTCGCGCGAGTCGCCGACCGCGATGCAGTCCTCCGGCGCATAGCCGCGGGCCCGCTGGTGGCGGGCGACCGCGCGGGCCTTGCTCACCCCGCGCGGGACGAGGTGGTAGGCGCGCAGCTCGTCGTCGGCGACATCGAGATCGACGCCGCGCGCGTGGATGGCGCCGTTGTCGACCAGCCGCAGCTGCTCGTGCCCCTCGGCCGTGAGCAGCGCGTCGGCCTCGGCGGCGTCCACCCGGCCGCGGAAGAGGTGGGAGACCTCACGTCCCTCGTGCCAGGGCGCGTGGAACTCCAGGCGGCCGGCGAAGCGCTCGAGCAGCAGTTCGGGCGCGCCTCCGGCGGCGACCTGCTCGGCGATCGTGCGCCCGTCGGGCTCCAGCCCGTCGCACAGCCAGAACGTCTCACCATCGAGGACGAGGCCGCCCCCGGCCTCGAAGATGTACGACGGCTGGCCGAGCAGCCGTGCAGGCTCACGGACGGTGACCTGGCGCCGCCCGCTCATCAGCACGACCTCCGCCTGCACGCGCAGGCACGCCTCGACAGCGCGCAGCGACAGCAGCGACGGGTTGCCGTCGGCGTCGTGGACCAGGGACCCGCCGCGACCCAGCAGGGTCCCGTCGAGGTCGACGTACAGACAGCGCATCGCGACCACGCTATCCGTCCGCGAACGCTGAGCGCCGGTCCACCTCGAGCGCGCCCCGTCCGACAGAGAGGTCATGCGATCTCGCTGCCTCGCCGTCGCCCTCGCCGTCGCCGGCCTGCTCTGTGTGAGCACGGCGGCCGAGGCGCGCGCCGTGCCGTGGGGCGGCACCGGCGCCAACGACCTCGGTCCGGCGTCGCTGCTGCTGTCGGCGAACGACGGACGGGTGTCCGTCTCGAGCCTCCAGGTCGTCATGGCCTGCACCGACACGAGCGACGGCACCGAGTCCAGCCGTGCGTTCTCCGTCTCGAGCAACATCCGCGTCGCGCTGCGCCGCAACCGCTTCTCGTTCGACTTCACCGCGACGTCGGGCGGCCGCGTCGGGCGCGTGCGCCTGTCCGGGACCCTGGGGTCCAACGGCAGAGGCACCGCCCGCGCGACCGTCGATGCGACGGGCACGGACGAAGGCACCGGGGGCATCATCGAGCGGTGCCAGTCGGCCGTGAACTTCCGGTTGCGCCGCGGCCGGGCCTGACGCGGACCGCGGGCTACTCGAACTCGCGCAGGTACCGCTCGAAGGTGCGCATGTGGTTCTCCTCGTCGCGGAGGATCGCGATGACCATGTCCTGCGTGGCCCAGTCGACGCCGTCGGTGGCCTCGATGATGCGCGTGTAGTGCTCGATCGCGCCGGCCTCGGCCTGGATGACGCCCTTGATGACGCCGATGACGTCGGTCGGGTCGTCGGACGGCTGGAGGTAGCTCATGTCCGGGGTGAAGTCGAGCGACCCGGGGGGCGTGCCGTAGAGGTCCTTGATGCGCTCGGCAAACAGCTTCGCGTGCCCGAGCTCCTCGGTGACGTCCTCGCCCAGCGCCGCCGCGATCTCCTCGGCGCGGATGCCGTCGAGGTGCTGGGAGATCGACAGGTAGTTGATGACCGTCTCGAGCTCCATCCAGTACGCGCGCGTCAGAAGTTCAACGATCTCCTCACGCTTCTCGGTGTTGGCGTCGGACAGGATTCCTGCGGCGGCGTGATGCGTGGTCGGCACGGTGGCAGCTCCTCTGCTCGGGGGTCTCGGAGTCGGTCCTGCACTCTATCACAAGTGACTTAGAACAACTGTGGACTTAGGGTAGCCTCACAGTTGCGCTAACATCCTTCCCGTGGACGCGACGATGGAAACCCAGCTTGCCGGCGCCCTGCGCGAGCGCGGACAGCGCGTGACGCCGCAGCGCCTCGTCATCGCGCGGGTCATGCAGCAGCTCGACCGTCACGCCACGGCCGAGATGGTCTTCGGCGAGGTCAGCAGCCAGATGCCCGGGGTCTCCCTGCCCACCGTGTACGCCACGCTGGACCTGCTCGAGGAGCTGGGGCTCGTGCACCGGGTCGCGACGGAGGGCGGCACGGTCGTCTTCGATCCCCGCACCGACAACCACCACCATCTCGTGTGCCGCGCGTGCGGGGCGATCACCGACATCGACGCGCCGGTGCAGCCCGACGCGGTGCTCACCGCCGCCCGCGACGCCGGGTTCGCGCCCGACCACGCGCAGGTCACCGTGCGCGGCCTGTGCCGCAACTGCGCCCCTTCGTGACCCCGCCGCCGGGCTGAGCGTCACATCATGGTCGCCCCAGCGACCAGTATGTGACGCTCGACGAATCGATGGACGCGGAGTAGGGTCTGGCCGGCGTGTCCAGTCGCCGCGTCCTGCTCGCCGTCGCGCTCCTCGCCCTCGCGGTCGGGACCGGTCCTGCGCCCGCGAGCGCGGCGACGACACTGCCCGAGCGCGCGTCCCTGGTCCTCCCCCACGCCGGCGAACCCGCGCAGCTCCCCGCGTCCGCGACCCAGCGGCGCCCGCGTGCCCTTGCCACCCCGGGCTACAAGCCGCCCTCCCGCGTCCCCCGCACGAAGGCGCCCGCGCCTCCCTCCGCCCCCGTGGCCATCGGCGCCGGCATCTGGCCGGACGTGCACGTCGACCCGGCCGGCACGTCGCACATCGTCTGGAACGAGGACCAGATCGGCGAGACACCGGACGTCACGCACTACTGCCGCCTGCCCCGCGGCGCGACGGCCTGCACCAACCCGAACCCGACGCCGATGCCGATCTCGGTGCCGTACTCGTCCGACGACGCCGGGCCGAAGATCACGCAGATCGGCAACCAGCTCGTGGTGCTCAGCCACCGCTACCCGTCGATCGTGCGCCACCCCGACGGCGAGGACCGCGACCGCACGACGTACGCCTGGACGTCGTCCGACGGCGGGACGACGTGGACCGGCCCCGGCATCGTCGGCACCGTCCTCCCATCGGGCGACGCGGCGCTCCTCGGCGGCCCCAACCCGCGCATCGCGGTCATCACCAGCGCGTTCACCGGCGGCACCCTGCTGCAGGTCATCGACGCGGGGAGCTTCACCTCCCAGAGCGCCGTGCTCAGCACCGGGACCGACCTCTACGAGGGCGCGGTGGCCGCCGAGGGCGAGGGCATCGTCGCCGCGTTCTCGGGCCCCGTCGGGCCGATCACGCTGCGACGCTGGAGCGGCGCCGGGAACGTCAACGACTCCGGGACGTGGACCAGCGCACAGGTCCCCGGGGATCTCCCCCGGCTGGCCGGTGGCCCGGCGGGGACCTACCTGCTCGCGCGCGAGGGCGCGTGGAACGTGCGCAACGTCACCGGTGGCAACCCCGGCGCGCCGACGGTCATCAGCCCGGGCGACGTCGCGCAGACGCGCGCCTTCACCCAGGACCCCGGCGGCACGCTGCACGCCGCGTTCAGCCAGGGACAGGGGCCACAGCGGATCTCGGTCGCCTCCAGCCCCGGGGGCGGCGGCATCTGGCGCAGCTACGAGGCGGCCGCGGCCGACACGATCGACCAGCTCGACCTCGGCGCCGCGGCCGACGGCGGCGGCGTGCTCGTCCAGCGGCGCAACCCGACCGGCACCTTCTCCGGCGAGATCGCCGTCAGCGCGTTCGGGTCGCTGGCGCCCACCGGCCAGGCCGGCGCGGGCGGGCTGGCCGGCAGCGGCATCCCCGGCGGCTTCGCCGGCTGCAAGGAGGCCGGGTTCGCCGACGTCAAGCTCGCGCCGCTCGCCGGATGCCTGCTGGAGAGCAACGACCCGGCGTTCCCGGGCGCGCTGGTCTCCACCGGGGAGGTCGAGTTCCTCGGCCTGATCCTGCGGCCGGTCGGCGACACGAAGATCGTCTTCGACCCGCGCAAGCGCACGCTGAACACCACAGGCCGGGTGAAGATCCTGCTCCGCGGCCCGGCCATCGGCGAGATCGAGCTCGCCGACCTCAAGCTCAACGTCCAGCTGGGCTCGAACGCCGGGCAGTCGCTCTTCAAGGGCGTCAAGCTGCCCAAGGGCCCGAACATCAAGGGCTTCCCCGTCGACGCGGACTTCGACATCAAGATCGCGGGCAACGGGGTGAACATCCCGGTGTCGCTGAAGCTCCCGAAGGCGCTCGGCGGCATCAGCGCCTCGGCGACGCTGCGCGCGGAGATGGGCCGGGGCGCCGTGCTGCAGTCCTTCGCGTTCTCGGTGGGGCGCATCCCGCTCGGACCGCTGGAGATCGAGGCCCTGAACGTGAGCTACGACGGGTCCGCCAACCGCTGGAGCGGGACCGCCGGGCTGAAGCTCCCGCTGGGTGCGCTGAAGCTCAGCGTGTCGTTCGTGGACGGCCGGTTCGACCGCGGCGAGGTCGACCTGCGGTTCCCCCGGCCGGGCATCACGGTGTTCCCGAAGGTCTACTTCCTCGGCGTGACCGGCGCGTTCAGCCCCGACCCGCTGAGCGTCAGCGTCGGTGCATCGTTCGGCGCGATCTACACCCCGCCGCCCGCGGACGTCTTCGCGGTGGAACTCGACGGCCGGCTGACGTTGACCGTCGTCAACGGCGGCGCGCAGTTCCGCTTCGACGGGGTCGAGCGGCTGTTCGGCATCCAGGTCGGCACGGGCACGGCGCTCGCGACCGCCGACGGGTACGCCTCCGTCAAGGGCCAGTTCGGGATCGACCTCGAGGTCGTGAGCCTCGACGGCAGCGCGTCGTTCTGGGTCGACGGCCCGTCCGCGCAGTTCGCAGGCACCTTCGACACGTCGACGCGTGTGTTCGGCATCCCGATCACCGGCGCGAAGGGCACGCTGTCGACGAAGGGCGTCGCAGGGTGCATCCGGGTCCCGGTGCCCGCGCCGCCCGACACCTTCGCCCCCGGCTATGCGGGCGTGGGCTACCGCTGGGGCGGCCCCGGCGAGCTGATCTTCGGCGACACGTGCGACATGTCCGCCTACCAGGTGCCGCCGCCCGTCGGCCGGCCGGCGCAGGCCGGCGCTCCGCAGTCGGTGACGCTGGGCAGCGGCGTGGAGACGGCGAACGTCCTCGTGCGGGGCGAGAGCGCCGCGCCGCTGGTCGACGTCATCGCGCCGGACGGGCGACGCATCACGCCGCTGGGCTACAAGGCCCCGGGCGGCGATCCGGTGGTCTCGGCGGTGCCGACCGGCAAGGCGACCGTCGTCGTCCTCACCAAGCCGCCCGCGGGGACCTGGCAGATCGTTCCGCGGGACGGCTCGCCGCCGATCACCGGCCTGGCGATCTCCCGCGACGTCGAACCCGTCCGCGTCACGGGCAAGGTCGAGCGTGGCGCGACCGGCCGCGTCCTGCGCTACCGGGTGACCGGGCCGAGCGGCACGCGGGTGCAGCTGTCCGAGCGTTCGTCGGCAGGCGAACGGCCGCTGAAGACGGTCGGCCGCGGCGCGGGCGTCCTGCGGTTCGCGTCCCCTCCGGGACCGGCCGGGCTGCGGACGATCATCGCGACCCCGGTGGGCGAGCCGAGCCCGGCGAACGCCCCGAAGACCGTCACGCGCTACCGCACCGCGGCCACGTGGCGCCCGGCGGCCCCGCGGCGGGCGACGATCCGCGGCGTGCGGGTGTCGTGGGCGAAGGTGACCGGTGCCCGCCGCTATCTCGTCCGGGCGGTCCTGCGTGATGGCCGGACGGTGGCGCGCACGACGACGGCGTCATCGCTGAAGGTCCCCGGCGCGACCAAGCGCAACGGGGTGCGCAGCGCGACGGTGACGACCATCGACCGCTACCAGCGGACGAGCGTCACCCGGCGGGCGACGGCGCGCAAGACGCGCTGATCTCGCGCTCGGCATCCCACGAGGCGAAGCGCCCCTCGGGGGTGTCCAGCCACTCGCGCAGGTCGCGCTCGAAGCGGTACCAGCGGCGCGCGCGCACGCCGGTGCGGGGAAAATCCGCCTGCTCTTCGGTGGGGAGCGCTGAGGAGTCCATCGCGTTAGGTCACCCTAACACATACCTCCCGGGTCGGGAATGCGACCTGGCCCAAGGGGTAGGTTGGCACAACGGTGCCAGAGCCTGACGTCATCGACTTCGGCGGAGAAGTGCTGACCGTCGTCCGCTCCTCGGCCGAGGAGCTGGTCCTCGACGCGACGTGGTCGCCGGGAACCCCGGCGCCGCCGCCGCACCTGCACCCGCGCCAGGCCGAGCACTTCCTGATGCTGGAGGGTGAGCTGACGGTCGACGTGGACGGCACTGTCCGTGTCCTGAGCGCGGGTGACACGCTCGACATCCCTGTCGCCACCCGTCACCGGATGTGGAATCCCAGCACCGTCCCGGCCCGGGCGACCTGGACGACCACGCCGGCCCTGCGCACCGAGGAGCTCTTCCGCGCCCTCGCCGAGGTCGGTGGGCGCCGGGCGAACCCCGTGGCCGCAGCGGCGGTCCTCATGCGCCACCGCGACGAGATCCGGCTTGCGCTGCCGGGGCCGGTCGAGCCCGTGGCCGTGCACACGCTCGGCACCGTCGGGCGCATACTCGGACGCTGAACCGGGAAAGAAACGTCCCCAGAACCGGGGAGGGGGAGTACCGTTAGCCGAGACGACGCGTATCGCCGTACCGACGCCGTGGAACTCGACCACCTCACCGCCACCGGTCAGTTCGAGCACGCCCTGCTCGATGCCCTCTTCGACGATGCCCCCGTGGGGCTCGGCGTCTTCGACCTCGAGCTGCGTCATGTCCGGGCCAATGCCACGCTCGCGCAGATGAACGGGCTGCCCGAGTCCGACCTCATCGGCCGCACGCCGTCGGAGTTGCACGGGGAGCTCGGCGTGCAGGCCGAGACGCTCTACCGCCAGGTGCTCGACTCCGGGGTGCCGCTCACCGGAATCGAGGTCTCGGGCGCCACGGGCGCGGCCCCCGGTGACCCGCGGCACTGGAGCCTGCACTTCTTCCCCATCAAGGTCGCGGGCGCGACCGCGGGCCTGTGCGTCCTGGTCATGGACATCACCGAGCGCCGGGTGCTCGAGGACCAGCTGTCGCACCGGGCCTCACATGACCCGCTGACCGGCCTGCCGAACCGGATGTGCGTGGGCGAGCAGCTCACGCGTCTGCTCTCGCGGCGCGCACCCGCGCCCGACGTGGGCGTGATGTTCGTCGACGTCGACAACTTCAAGGACGTCAACGACCGCCACGGGCATTCCGCCGGAGACGAGGTCCTCCGCGCGGTCGCCGAGCGCCTGCCGCAGGTCGTCCGGCCCTCCGACATCACCGGGCGCTGGGGCGGCGACGAGTTCGTCCTGCTGGTCGACGACGTCACGGGCGGCCAGGTCGACGCGCTCGTCGACCGTGTCGATGTCGTCATGCGCGCCCCGGTCACCCTCGGCACGGACGTCGTCCACCCCCGGGTGTCGGTCGGCGCCACGATCGCCCGGCCGGGCGAGGGACCGGACGTCGTCCTCGAGCGCGCCGACAGCGCGATGTACGCCCGCAAGCGTGCCCGCGTGGAGGGCGACGGCGCGGCCTGAGTAGCCTCGGTCCCTCGTGGCCGTGACCGAGCGCATCGACCCGTGGCAGAAGCTCCTCGACGCGGGCGAGGCGGACGGACGGCTCGTGCGCCGCGCCTACGAGGGCGCCCGGGCCGCGGTGACCGCCCCGATCCCCCCCGACCTGCACCCGGACGTGCGGGCGGCGCTGGGGCGGTCGGGCATCGACGCGCTGTATGTCCATCAGGCCGACGCGCTCGAGGCCGCGTTCGCCGGCCCGACGATCATCACGACCGGCACCGCGTCCGGGAAGTCGCTCTGCTTCAACCTGCCGACGCTCGACGTCCTGTGCAGCGACCCCCACGCGCGGGCGCTCTACCTCTACCCGACGAAGGCGTTGGCGCAGGACCAGGCACGTGCGCTCCATGCACTGGGTTTGAACAGACAGGTCCGTCCGTCGATCTACGACGGGGACACGCCCCGCGAGCAGCGGACGGCGATCCGTCGCAAGAGCAACCTGATCCTCACCAACCCCGACATGCTGCACGTCGGGATCCTCCCCAACCACCGGGTGTGGGGCGACGTGTTCGCCAACCTCGCGGTCGTGGTCGTCGATGAGGCCCACGTCTACCGGGGCGTCTTCGGCTCGCACGTCGCCAACGTGCTGCGCCGCCTGCGCCGCGTGGCGTCCGCCTACGGCACCGAGCCGCGGTTCCTCATGGCCAGTGCCACGATCGGCAACCCGGTCGAGCTGGCCGAGCGGCTGACGGGGATCGAGGAGTTCACGCTCGTCGACCAGGACGGCAGCGCCCACGCGCCACGACACATCGCGATGTGGAACCCGCCGCTGGAGGACGAGGCGCTCGGCCTGCGCCGCAGCGCGCTGGCCGAGACCGCGGACCTCCTCGCCGAGCTCGTCGCGAGCGGGGCCCGGACGATCTGCTTCATCAAGTCGCGCAAGGCGGTCGAGCTGGTCGCGCGGCTGGTGTCCATGAAGCTCGCCGACACGCACCCGCACTTCGCCGACAAGGTCGCCCCGTACCGCGCCGGGTTCACCCCACAGCAGCGCCGGGAGCTGGAGGCGCGCCTGGTCAACGGCGAACTGCGGGCGGTCATCACGACCGACGCGCTCGAGCTGGGCATCGACATCGGCGCGCTCGACGCCGCCGTCGTGACCACGTTCCCGGGGACGGTCGCGTCGCTGCGGCAGATGTGGGGGCGCGCGGGGCGCCGGACCACGGGCCTCGCGGTCTACGTGGCGGGAGACGACGCGCTGGACCAGTTCTTCTGCCGGCACCCCGACGCGTTCCTGGACCGCGCGGTGGAGTCGGCGATCCTCGACTACGAGAACGAGCAGATCCACCTGGCGCACCTGCTGTGCGCCGCCCACGAGGGCCCGCTCGAGCCTGCCGACGCCGAGACCCTCGGCCCGCGGTGGGAGGCGCACGCCCAGTCGCTCGTGGCCACCGGCGAGCTGGTCGCGCGCAAGGGGACGTACGTCCTGCGGGCGCCCGAGGACTACCCCGCCGCGCGGGTGTCGCTGCGCAGCGCATCACCCGATTCGTTCGCGGTCATCGACGTCGCGAGCGGCGAGGTGCTGGGCTCGGTCGAGGCCGCGCGCGCGTTCTCCACGACCCATCCGGGCGCGGTCTACCTGCACCTCGGCCGGCAGTACGTCGTCCGCGAGCTGGACATCGAGACCCGCCGGGCGCTCGTCGAACCGTTCGACGGGGACTGGTACACCCAGCCCAAGCGCGAGACGCTGACCTGGATCGACAAGCTGCAGGACCGGCGGGACACGATGGGCGTCACCCTGTCGTTCGGGCTGGTGTCGGTGACCGAGACCGTCATCGCCTATCAGCGCAAGCGGCTCTCCGACCACGAGATCATCGACCTCCAGGGCCTCGACCTTCCCGAGACGACGTTCCAGACGCAGGCCCTCTGGTACGAGCCCGACGAGGACCTCCTGCGCCACGAGTTCCCCCTCGACGTCCTCCTCGGCGCGCTGCACGCCACCGAGCACACGCAGATCGCAGTGCTGCCGCTGCTGGCGATGTGCGACCGGTGGGACATCGGCGGCCTCTCAACCAACGCGCACCCGCAGACGGGCATGCCGACGATCTTCATCTACGACGGGCACCCGGGCGGCGTCGGAATCACCCGCGTGGGCTACCACGTGTTCGAGACGCTGGTCGCCGACGCGCACCGCCTGATCGCGGACTGCCCGTGCGAGAAGGGCTGCCCGAGCTGCGTGCAGTCGCCGAAGTGCGGCAACCTCAACGAGCCGCTGCACAAGGCAGGGGCGCTGGAGATGATGGGGCGGATGCT
>SXGQ01021182.1_pt1 | contig 12394 bp, 10 predicted proteins | sample 3178371 | NCBI WGS metagenome assembly SXGQ01 (sample SAMN11356859, study PRJNA531348) | freshwater metagenome | isolation source: freshwater sample F1-20 | place: China: Fuxian Lake, Yuxi | collected 2017-12-25 | reverse complement strand
TGGAGGGCGTGAGCAACGTGCTCACCAAGGTGATCGAGTGGGGACGCCTGGCGTCGTACCTCGAGCAGTCCACGCGCTACGTGCCCTACACCGACATGGTGGACGGCCGCTGGAAGTACGTGCGGCCGCCGGGCATCTCGGCCCACCCGGACCTGCTGGCGCGCTACGAGGCGGTGCTCGACGACGCCTTCGCCACTTACTCCCGCCTTTTCGAAGCGGTGCTCGAGCACCTGGTGGCCGGGGACGAATCGGGCGATGACGACGCGGCGGTGCGCAGGGCGCTGCGCGCCCGCGCCCTCGACGCCGTGCGCGGGCTGCTGCCCGCGGCCACCACCGCCAACCTCGGCGTGTACGCCTCGGGCCAGGCATGGGAGCAGCTGATCATCCGCCTGCGCGCCCACCCGCTGGCCGAGGCACGCGAGGCGGGCGACCGGGTGCTTGTGGCGCTGCGCCAGGTGATCCCCGACTTCCTCACCCGGGTGGACCGCCCCGACCGCGGTGAGCGCATGGGCGCCTACCGCTTCGCCACCGAGGATCGCGCGGCGAGGATGTGGGAGGCGCTGGCCGGAAGCGCGGAGACGCCAACCCCTGTGACAGTCACCGTTCCGGTGACAGTCACCTCCTCTGCGCTCCCGGGCGTTCGGCTGGTGCAACACGACCCGGACGGTGAGCGGCGCGTGCTCGCGCATGCGCTGTGGCCGGAGTCGGGACGCACCATCGACGAGGTGCGCGCGAGGGTGGACGCCCTCGACGACTCCGCCGTGCGCGCCGCGCTGGCCGAGTGGGCCGCGGGGCGCGCCGACCGTCGCGAGCGACCCGGGCGCGCGCTTGAGGCCACCTCGTACCTCTTCGAGGTGACCTGCGACTACGGCGCGTACCGCGACCTGCAGCGCCACCGGATCCTCACCCTCGAGGCGCAGCCCCTCGGGGCCGACCTCGGGTGGGAGCCGTCTCCCGACGTGGAGGCCGCGGGGCTGGCCGAGGAGTTCGCGCGGGTGAACCACGCATCGGCCGAGCTCTGGCGCGACGTGCTCGCCGTGGTTCCCGAGGAGGCGCCCTACGCGGTGACCATGGCGCACCGCATCAGGTTCACGATGCGCATGAATGCCCGCGAGGCGATGCACCTCATCGAGCTGCGCAGCCAGCCGCAGGGCCACGCCGCCTATCGCCGCGTGGCGCAGGACATGCTCGTGGCCATCCGCGACGACGCCGGGCAGCCCGGCATCGCGGGCCTCATGGAGTTCACGGACATGTCCGGCGAGGGCGGCCGCCTGGCCCAGGAGCGGCGCACGGAGGCCAAGCGGGCCGCTGATACCGTGGATTCCTGATGGCCGCTGATTCCTCACCGATGCGCCTTGGTGGCATGGCGCTTGCCAATGGCCTCATGGTGCACGGGCCCAGCCAGTGGGCCGCCGCCGTGGTGGATGATGACGGCCGCACCCTCGTGGCATCGGGCCCCCGGCCACGGCTCTCGGTGGGACCCCTCGGTCGCATTCCGCTGGCCCGGGGCGTGGTGCGCATGGCCGAGATGCTCATGGTGGTGCCCGCGGTGCGCACCGGCATGCCCGAGGCGCGCCTCGCGATGGAGGATGCCCCCATGGCCCCCGTGATGGCGGGGTCGATGGCCGCCACCGCCGCGTCGCGTCGCCTGCTGCGCTCGGGCCTGGCGCAGGAGGCCGCCGCGGCCGTGCTGGGCCTCGCGCCCTCGCTGCTGATGCTGCGGGCGTCCGATGCGTCGGCGTGGCACGCGGTAGAGCACAAGAGCATCGCGGCGTACGAGCGGGCCGGCGAAGCGGGAATCGCCGACAACGCCGCCGAGCCCAAGGAGCACACCCGGTGCGGCAGCAACCTCGTGCTGCCGCTCATGGTGGCCACCGCCGCGGGCAACCTGATCGCCCGCCGCCTTCCCTCGCGGCGCACCCGGCTGCTGGGGCGCGCGGTAGCCATGGCCGCGGGCATCGGCGCCGCGGTGGAGGCCTTCGCCTTTGCCGAGCGCAACCCGGGCCACCCGGTGTCGCGCGCGGTGCACTGGAGCGGCCACGCGATTCAGGCGGGGTTCGTCACCCGCGAGCCCGACGAGCAGCAGCTGGCCGTGGGACGCGCGGCGATGGAGGAGATCCTCCGCGCCGAGAGGTCGGTGGGGGCCGCCGCGTGAGGGCTACGCACCGCGGCATGGCTGCCGCGGCAGCGACTGCGGCGATGGCCCTGGCGGTCGCCGGCACCGCCCAGGCGCACATCAGCGTGAGCCCCGGCACCGCCGTGCTGCGGGAGTCGACCGAGTTCACCATCCGCGTGCCGGCCGAGGGCGGGCTCACCACCAACCGCGTGCGCGTGACGTTCCCCCCGCAGGTGACCGTGTACGCCGTGGCCGACGCCCCCGGCTGGACCACGCGCATCCTGCGCAGGCAGGACGGCCGCCTGCGCGGCGTGGAGTGGACCGGCGGGCTGATCCCGCCCGATCAGTACGCCGACTTCACGGTGCTCGGCACGCCCTTCGAGGAGGGCACGAGCGTCTGGAAGTCGGAGCAGGGCCTCGCGAACGGCCAGGTGAAGCCGTGGACCGGCCCGCCCGAGGTCGATGGCCAGGCGGCGCCCGAGACCGGCCCCGGCGCGCCCGGGCCCGCGGCGGCCGTGGTGATCTCCGCGGAGGCCGTGGAGGCCGGTGGCGGATCGGATGGCGGCGCCACGCTGTGGGCCGCGATCATCGGCATCGCCCTCGGCGCCCTGGTGCTCGTGGGCGTGGGCATGGTGTGGGCGTCGCGGCCTGCCGAGCTGCCGCCCGACGGCCCCGACGACGCCCCGGGCCGATGACGAGCAGTGCCGGCCGCACCCGCCTGGCGCCATCCACCTTCCAGCTGCCGGTGGATCGCATGCGCGACGGCTACTACAGCGATGCCTACTTCACGTTCACCCGGGACGTGCTCGAGAGCGACGGCCACCATCCGCGCGTGCTGATGCAGGTGTTCCAGCGCGAGCAGGCGGTGCTGGGCGGCGTGGACGAGGCGCTGGCGATCCTCGCCCTGTGCTCGGGGCGGCGCGTGGACGGCGCATGGATCGACGCCCACGACGACATCACCGCCATGGCCCTGCACGACGGCGATGAGATTGCCCCCTGGGAGACCGTCCTCTCGATCGAGGGCGACTACTCGCTGTTCGCCCACCTCGAGACCCTCATCCTCGGCGCGCTGGGCCGGCGCACGCTCATCAGCCGAAACGTGCGCGCCGTGGTGGAGGCCGCCCGCGGCAAGCCGATCCTGTACTTCCCGGCCCGCTTCGACCACTGGCAGGTGCAGACCGGCGACGGCTGGGCCGCCCACGTGGCCGGGGCGATCGGCGTGAGCACCGACGCGCAGGCATCGTGGTGGGGCGGCCGGGGCATGGGCACCGTGCCCCATGGGCTCATCGCGGCATATGGCGGCGACACCGTGCTGGCCGCGCGCAAGTTCGCCGAGCGGTTCGCGGGCGAGCTCAACGTGATCGTGCTCGTGGACTTCGAGAACGACTCGGTGCGCACCGCGCTGGAGGTGGCCGATGCGCTGGGCGATGACCTCTGGGGGGTGCGCCTCGACACCTCGAGCACCATGGTGGATCGCAGCCTGTGGCAGGAGATGGGCCGGTTCGACCCCACGGGCGTGGGGCCCGAGCTCGTGCTGAAGGTGCGCGAGGCGCTCGACCACGCCGGCCACGGCAAGGTGCGCATCGTGGCCTCCGGCGGGTTCGACGCCGACAAGATCGACGCCTTCGAGCGCACCGGCGTGCCCGTGGACGCCTACGGGGTGGGCTCGAGCCTGCTGCTCGGCAGCAACGACTTCACCGCGGACGTGGTGCGCGTGGATGGCCGCCCCTGCGCCAAGGTGGGCCGTGCCGAGATGCCCAACTCGCGGCTCGCCCCCGTGGACCTGGCGGTCCGCTGACTCCACTAGCCTCCCGCGGGATGCATCTCGGCCTCATCCACCACGTGGGCTATGTGGTCGCCGACCTCGATGCGGAGATCCCGGCCTACCGGGACGGTCTCGGCATGGAGGTGGGCGTGCGCGAGGTGATGCCCGAACAGGGCGTGGAGGCCGTCCTCCTGGGGTCCGGACCGTCATACGTGGAGCTCATCGCCCCGGTGACGGAGGACACAGGTGTGGCCCGCTTCCTAGCCAAGAAGGGCCCGGGCATGCATCATGTGGCATTCGCCGTTCCCCATCTGGAGTCCACGCTGCGTGAACTCGCCGATGGAGGCGTCGAATTGATTGACACCGTGCCTCGGCGCGGGCTGGGCGGCCACATGGTGGCCTTCCTGCATCCCCGGTCGACGGGCGGGGTACTCACCGAACTCGTCGAAGACCATTGAGTGCTGCACCAACCACGCCGGAGGCCTGACGCGTGAAGATCCGATACCTCGAGCCGAAGCCCCGCGGGGCCACGATCTACGAGATCGCGAACCTCCCCAAGTTGGGCCTGCCGCTGCTTGCAGCCATCGCCCGCAACACGTACGACGACGTGGACCAGCACATCTACTGCGAGCTCATCCGCGGCGTGGAGGTGGACTGGGACGACGTGCTCACCGCCGACCTGGTGTGCATCTCCACCACCACCAACACCACGCTCGAGGGCTACCGCTACGCCGACCGCTGCCGCGCCGCGGGCATCCCGGTGCTCTTCGGCGGCTCGCACGTCACCTTCATGTCGCATGAGGCCCTGCAGCACGCCGACTACGTGATCCGCCGCGAGGGCCACGTGGGCTTCGCCCAGTTCATGGAGTGGTTCCGCGGCGACCGCGACCCGGCCGGCCTGCACGAGATCATGGGCCTGTCGTTCATCGAGAACGGCCAGCAGGTGGACAACCCCGAGGCGCCGATGGCGTCGGGCGAGGACCTCGACAACCTGCCGTTCCCCGCGCTCGACCTGCTCGAGGGTCACGAGCGCATGGTCACGCACCCGATCATGATGAAGTGGGGCTGCCCCTACGACTGCTCGTTCTGCAGCGTCATCAAGATGTTCGGCCGCAAGCTGCGCACGCGCTCGGTGGAGAACATGATGACCGAGCTGCGCGGGGTCAACCCTGAGCGCGTCTTCTTCTACGACGACATCTTCATCGTCGACAAGAAGCAGTCGAAGTCGCTCTTCCGCGCGATGATCGACGAGGGCATCACGCCCCAGTGGACCGCGCAGATCCGCGCCGACTCCATCTACAAGAGCAAGCAGACCCTCGAGCCCGACCACGAGCTGCTGTCGCTCATGCGCGACTCCGGTTGCTACATGGTGTACATCGGCTTCGAGAGCATCACCCAGGAGGGCCTGGACGCCTACAACAAGAAGCAGACCGTCGAGCACATCACCACCTCGATCAAGCTGCTCCACGACTACGGCATCCGCGTGCACGGGATGTTCGTGGTGGGCGCCGACACCGACACGCCCGAGACCGTGCGCGCCACGGTGGACTTCGCCATCGAGCACGGTGTCGACACCCTGCAGATGATGATGCTCACCACGCTGCCGGGCACGGCGTTCGATGCCCAGATGCGCGCCGAGGGCCGGGTGCTCACCGACGACTACTCGCTCTACGACGGGCACCACTGCATCATCCAGCCGAAGCTCATGACGCCCTACCAGCTCCAGATGGAGACCTGGAAGAACATGCTGCGCTTCTACTCCAAGAAGACGCCGTGGGAGCTCGGCAAGAAGGAGATCCGCGCCAACCTGTGGCAGTTCCTGCGCCTCCTCACCGAGGTGAAGTTCATGAAGAACCTGCCCAAGGCGATCCGCCTCTGGCTCACCAACCGCCCGTCGGAGAGCTTCAAGCTCATCCGCACCACCATCTCGCGTCGCGGCATGCGCACGATCTACGAGACGCTGGGCGTGGCGATCTTCCGTGCCTACGGCCGCAAGCAGCTGCTGAAGTTCACGGACCAGCCCGAGTCGATGGTGCACCTGGACGAGATCCGCCGCCTGCCGGCGTGGACCCCGCCCGCGGAGTCCGAGCCGCAGGGCCAGGAGTCGGACTCGCTCAAGGTGCTCTCGTGAGCCGACGCATCGAGCTGGGCCTCGAGGGCGGGGGCGTGCTCCTCCTCACCGTGGAGGATGACGCCGTCCCCGCCCTCCGGGGCGCGCTTGGTGGCCATGGGTTCCACGAGGTGGCGTCCGAGGAGGGCGAGAACGCCATCGACCTCGGCAAGGTGACGTACATGCGGGTGCTGCCGGGCGACGCCAACGGCCGCATCGGGTTCGGCGGGGCCTGATCTGCAACTCGGGCTCGTAGGCCTCACCAACTCCGGCAAGACCGCCCTCTTCAACCTGGTGACCGGTGGGAGCGCGGAGGTCGCGCCCTACCCCTTCACCACCCGCGAGCCCAACGTGGGGGTGGCCAACGTGCCCGACCCGCGCATCGACGCCATCGCCGACGTGCAGGACATCCCCAACCGCGTACAGGCGCAGGTTGAGGTGGTGGACATCGCCGGCCTCAGCGAGGGCGCCGGGCAGGGCGAGGGCCTGGGCGGCGCGGCGCTGGGGCGCATCCGCGAGCTGGAGGCCACCGTGCACGTGCTGCGCGGCTTCGCCAACGCCGAGGTGCCGCACCCGCTCGAGCGCGAGGTCGACCCGCTGGCCGACGCCAAGGCGGTGGACGACGAGCTGATCCTCGCCGACGCCGGCCAGGTGGAGCGGCGCATGGAGAAGGTGCAGAAGGGCGTGCGCGCCGGCGATGCCGACGCCAAGGCCGAGGCCGCGGCGCTGGAGGCCATCACGGCCCAGCTCGAGGCCGGCCTGCCCGTGCGCACCATGGACGACGCCGACGCCATCGCGGTGGCCCAGGGCATGGGGCTGCTCACGGCCAAGCCCGTGCTCTACCTGGTGAACACCGACGACCCCGGCGACCCTCCCGCCGACGTGGCGGCCTACGCCGCCGAGCAGGGCGCGCAGGCGCTTGCGCTGCCCGTGGGCGTGGAGCTGGAGCTCGCCGAGATGGACCCCGCCGAGGCCGCGGAGTTCGCCGAGGAGATGGGCCTGGGCACCACGCGCGGGGCAGACGCGGTGATCGCCGCCGGCTACCGCCTGCTCGACCTCATCACGTTCTTCACCGGATCCGGGCCGCCCGAGGCCCGCGCCTGGCCGATCCCCCGCGGCACCCCGGCCGACAAGGCCGCGGGGAAGATCCACAGCGACATGGAGCGCGGGTTCATCCGCGCCGAGGTGGTCGCGTGGGACAAGCTCGTGGAGTGCGGCTCGTTCGCCAAGGCGCGCGAGGTGGCCCTGGCCCGCATGGCGGGCAAGGACTCCGTCGTGCAGGAAGGCGACGTCATGCAGATCCGCTTCAACGTCTGATCCGCCGGCATCTGACGCCGAGCACTGAGGTGCCAGGGCTGCACATGACGTGATCTGTCATCGCCGTGCACGCGAGTCACGGTCAGACGTGCCATACTCGATCGGCGGCTCACCTCCCCGCGCAACCCCCTAGGCAAGGCACCCCATGGCCCGCCGCGTTGTCCTGCTGATCGCCGCATTCCTCCTCCTCACCTCCGCGCTGCCGGCGAACAGTGCCCAGGCCGCGAACACGCAGGTGCCGTTCTTCGGTACCTCGGTATCGGAGGGAGACTCGCTGTCGTCCCTCGACATGGGCAATAACCTGAAGCTGAAGAACGTCAGCGTCTCGTCGGTGACGACTGCCGGGGGCGGCTCGACCTCGACCATCTCGGCAACCGGGTCGCTGTACATCGGCAGCGACAGCAGCCCGCTGTCGGTGTCGGTGTCGTATGCCAACACGACGACGCGATTCATGAACGTGACCACGACCAACGGCAGCTGGTCGATCGCGATCGCGAGGAACAGCGCGGGCAGTGATTACGCGCCGCACTCGGGATCCGGAGTCAACCTCAATGGACTGAGCGGCAAGCTGTCGGGATCGCTCACCAACGGCTCGGTATCCAGCGGATCGCTGAGGGCGTCGCTCACCATCACGGGCGTCAGCTACGGCGGCGCGATGTACAGCGGGACGGCAGCGGTGTCGTCCACCGGAATCCAGGCAACTGTGGCCGTCGACGATCTCAGCGTGAACGGAACGTCGGTGGGCTCGCTGAACATCACGGCGTCGAGCACGACCAGCACCGTGTCTGCGTCGGTCACGTTCGGCACCTCTGGCAACACGATCAATGCGGCGCTTTCCTACACCGACAGCAAGAACTGGTCAGTGACACTCGCGAGGAATGGGGCCGCGGGCGCCGCTGCGGCATCCGGCGCACCCATCAACTTCAACAATGTCAGCGGCACGATCGCCAGGACGAAGGGCGCCCTGAGCACGGCCCTGAGCGTCACCGGCGTCACCGTCGGCAGCGCGACGTTCGACGCCAACCTCGCTGCCTCATCGGCCGGCCTCATCGCATCGGCCAGCGTGGGCGACCTGACGCTGGCGAGCGGGTACACCATCCAGAACGCCTCAGTCACGGTGTCCACCGTGTCGAACACGGCATCCATCTCGGGCGCACTCGTGGCGAATCCGACGACGGTGAACGTGAGCGCCTCGTACACGGACACCAACGACTGGTCCATCTCGATCGCCGCCAATAGCGCAGGGGCGGGCTACGCGGCGCCAAGCAGCACGACGCTCGACATCAACGACATCAGCGGCACCGTCAACGACGTCAACGGCAACATCAGCTCGGCGCTGACGGCGTCGGGGGTGGCGCTGGGTGATGGCACCTTCGACATGGTCGCCACCTTCAATGCCGACGGCACGTTCACGGCCAGTGCATCGGGCCAGAGCCTGACGATCGGCGGAATGCTGCTGAACTCCGCCGCGATCACCCTGTCGACGGCCACGCCCGAGGCCGACATCACCGCAGACTTCACCACGGATGCCGGCACGTTCTCGTTCGACATCGGCGCGACGGCGCTGAGCGGTGGTGGATACAGCCTGCACATCGCCGGGTCTGCGGCCGACCTCGCCGTGAGCAGCACGTCGTCCGACTTCGCCCTGCAGTCGTTCGGCTTCGACACGACCGTTGATGTTCCGGCCACGGGCTGCACGTCGTGGCATGCCGCCGTCAATGGCTCGCTTCTGATGCGGGGGAACACCTACACGCTCAACAACGCCGAGATCGCGTTTTCGTGCAACACGCTGACCAAGTTCGTGTTCTCCATCTCCGTCACCCACAAGACGAGCGACATCGAGCAGATGACCGTGACGCTCACGATCAGCTGGCTGACCTACGTCTCGGGCACGCCCACCCCGTATACGCCCACCTTCGGCGAGAAGAGCGAGTACACCAGCAAGGCTCCCTACTCCGGCACCGCCATCAACTACTACTCGGGTTTCTTCGGGACGGCGGACGTCAGCTACGTCTATTTCTTCAACAAGGGTTCCTTCAACAAGCACATCACGTTCGGGCTGGGCTTCACGGTAGGCGTGTACCAGCAGCTGGTGAAGACCGGCACGGGCACGAAGGCCACGTACTCAGCCGGTGCCTGGGATGTCGAGATCGGGGCAATGGGGTACTTCGACGCCAACGAGCGCATCAACGGGGACATCATCTGCGATCTCAACGTGGCACCGAGCAACGACTTCGTGTGCAGCGGCAGCATGTACGTGAACCCGTCCAACGCCGGCTCGTACCACGAGCATATGAACAACATCTGATGCAACGGCCTCTCAGCGTCATCACCACCGGGGCCGCGCTGGTCGGCATCGCCGCAGCGGGAGGCCTGGCCGTGACCATGGTCAATGGCACAGGCGCCGAGCTGCCATCAGCTGCCTACCAGGCCTGGTGCACCACGTCGAAGTTGTGCACGTACACCATCGCCGACTCCTCGGGCATCCGCGACCTGCGCACCGGCCGCGCCACTTGGGTCGGCGTGGACGAGGAGCTCCCGCCATCTGAGGCACGCCTCGCCGGTGGCCCCATCGCCCACTACCCCACCATGCTCTCGGGAATCGCGGTTGCCGTGAACATCCCGGGCATCAAGGGCCAGGGCGTCAACCTCACGGGCGAGACGCTGGGCGACATCTTCTCGGGCACCGTCACCAACTGGAATGCCGGGCGCATTCGGGCCACCAACCGCCACCTGCGACTGCCGGCAAGCCTGCCCATCACCCTGTGCGTACCACGCAGGGCATCGGGCGAATCGTGGGACATGAGCGAGTACCTGGCGAAGGTGAGCCCGACGTTCAGGAAGCGCGTGGGCAGTGAGTCACTCAAGCCGAGGTGGAAGGGTGACGTGGTGCGCGTGAGCCACGTGTCGCAGATGGGCGAGTGCATGGCTGCCCGAAAGGGCGGCATCACGTTCCTGCCGGTGGCCGACGCCATGCGCGAGGGGCTTACCCACGACATCGTTGCCGTGGGCAAGCGCGAGAAGGTCACCATCAAGGTGGGCAACACGGGCAAGACGAAGACCGTGGTGAGGCACGTGTTCATCCACCCCACCGAGAAGGCCGTCCAGAAGGCGGGTCATTTCGCCGCCACGAACGAGAAGAGCGACCTCACGGTCGATCTGACGAACAGCGCGGCGCCGGGGGCCTACCCCATCACCATCGAGGCCTACGCCGTCGTGCGGAAGGATCGCAAGATGAGCGCGGCCACTCGCAAGACACTCGCGTACTTCCTGAGCCCCAAGGCGCAGGCGATGCTGCCGGGGCTTGGGTACGCACCGCTACCGAAGAGCCAGCTGGCTCAGGCGCGGCAACAGCTGAAGACCGCCAGGTAGGAAGTGCCCCGGGCCGCCGCTCACGGCCCGGCGAGCTAGTCGTCGAGGGCGCTTGCGCCCTCCATGCGGGCCTTCACGCCGGCCTCCATGGAGTTCGCGCGCCAGAGCGCCACGGCCTCGGCCGACGCCTGGCCCCCGTGCTGGCCGGCGGGCGGGCCGTGGTGCCAGGCGATGGCGTGCAGCAGGGCGAGCCGGTGCGCGTCGTCCACGCCCGACGCGCGGGCGGCCTGGTCCACCATCTGCAGTCCGATGGCCAGGTGCCCCAGCGCCCTGCCCTCGTCGGTCTGCTCCACGGTGGCGGAGCGCACCTCCCAGTTACGGGTGTGGCCCACGTCGTGAAGCAACGCGGCGGTGACCAGCAGGTCGCTGTCCAGCCTGGGGTGCCACGTGCAGAGGCTCTGGCACAGCATTGCCACGCCGACGGTATGCTCCACGAGGCCGCCCAGGTAGGCGTGGTGCCCCGACCGGGTGCACGGCACGGTGCGCCAGGCGTCGGCCAGCACGGCGTCGCCCGTCATGCGGTCGAGAAGCGACCGCAGAGCGGGGTCGTGCACCTCGTCGGCCAGCCCGAGCACGTAGCCCCACATGTCCTCGGGGTCGCGGTGGCTCCTCGGGAGGAGGTCCACCTCGGCGTCGGCCGCCTCGGCCGGGCGCAGCGAGCGCACGCGCAGCACCGACCGGCCACCGCGGTCGGTGACCTCGCCGGTCACCCGCACGCGGTCGCCCTCCTCGAACTGCCCCGCGAACCAGTCGGGCTCGTCGAAGATGACCGCCGAGATGGTGCCGGTGGCATCGCCCAGGGTGAGCGCCAGGTAGGGCGAGCCCTTGCGGCTCATGCGCCGCTCCTTGCGGCGGACGGCGAACACGCCCTCCACGGGGCGCCCGGGCTCGAGGGTGGTCACGGCAGGGACCCTAACGGTCCTGCGCGGGGCAGATCATGTTGAAGTCGCACGTGCGGCACGCCCAGCCCGGCGTGGGCTCGAACTGCCCGGCCGAGATGGCGTCGGCCACCTCGCGCACCTGCTCCATGGCCTCCGCGCGCTCCTGGCCGTCGGGGCTCACGGGGCGGGTCTCGGCGTCGAGCACGTACTCCAGCACCGCCCCGCGCGGCTCGATGCCCCAGGCGTCACGGGCGCCTTCGATGTAGATCATCAGCACCAGGCGCCCGGCCTCGGTCTCGCGGAAGGGCGCGCGGCCGCTCTTGTAGTCGACCAGCTGGTGGCCGCCCTGCGGGTGGGAGTCGATGCGGTCGATGCGCCCGTGCACCACGTGCGGGCCCACCTTCAGGCTGAAGGCACGCTCCACGCCCACCGGGCGCACGCCGCTCTTCCTCACCCGGTCGAGGTACTTCGGCACGTTCTCGCGCACCCGGTCCATGGCCTGCTGGCCCACGGCGGTGTCGGCGGCGCCACGCCGCTTCATCTCCACGGCGAAGCGGGCGATCACCTTGTCGGCGCCATCCTCGGGCACGCCCTCCCGGAAGCAGGCCTCGAGCGCCGTATGGATGGAGTTGCCGATGGCCCGGTTGGGGTCCCACTTGGGCGGCACGCGGTCGACCGATGCGAAGCGGTAGGCCAGCGGGCAGCCCATGTAGCGCGCGATGTCGGTGGGACTGAGCTGCAGGCCCGGGCGCGGCACGCGGGGCTCGGGCGCGGGCGGGTCGGCCGCGGTGGGGCCGGCCAGCACGTCAGCGCGCGCCGCCACCAGGGCGCGG
>SXGQ01707551.1_pt1 | contig 12395 bp, 6 predicted proteins | sample 3178371 | NCBI WGS metagenome assembly SXGQ01 (sample SAMN11356859, study PRJNA531348) | freshwater metagenome | isolation source: freshwater sample F1-20 | place: China: Fuxian Lake, Yuxi | collected 2017-12-25 | reverse complement strand
TAGAAACAAAAGCATTTATTTCATCACGTTTAAAATCCACATTAACATTATACGAATAGTCTCTTTCTCGAATTTTATGCATATATATTTTAAATAAAAAATACTTGCTTTTTTCAAGGCAATTATTGTACGCAATTTCATCATTATCTTCATCATTATCTTCATCATTATTAAATAATTTCAACTTTTTAGCGGTTTCACTAAAAAATTCTTCTTCATAATAATATAATTGTATTTTTAAAAAAATTATTATTAATTTCACCTTATCTATTTCTTCTATAATATCTTCTTCTTTAATATCTTCTTCTATAATATCTTTTTTGCTTTTTTTAATTAATAAGTTTATTGAATTTGAATAGCTTTGAATGTATAAAAGTTTCTTAATATCATCGGATTTCTTTCTTTTTTCATATATTCTAAGTTCATAAAAATCAACATCACTAATTTTATTCGATTCTTTTATAAAGGTTTCTATATATATTTTTGTTGTAGCATCTTTTTTATTCTTCCATTCATCTATTATAATTTTGTATAATTCATCTATAAGTTCTTTAGGTTCTTTAATAGGTTCTTTATCAGTTTCATTATTTATTAACAAGAGATTTTTCAAGGGAGAGGTAGGATACAAGGGAGGACCCAAATAGTATGCCGCTAAAGTAATATTTTGTAACAATTCTTCTTTAAAAGAAGGATATATTACTTTAAAATAAACAGCATATAAAATATATTCAAAATAAGAAAACCTTTTATCATTATTTTCATTCTTTTTTTTTAACATTTCAGAACCTGTTTTAAAAAATTCTAATACCTTATCTTTTTTTTCTGTAAGTAATTTTTGAAAAATATCTAAACATTCTTTTTTGAGGACATCCCCGAACATTTTAAGTCTATCGTTTCTTTCATAATCATCAATAGATGTATCATTTATAATTTTTTTTGTTAATTGTGTGATAATATTTTCTTTTCTTTTTTTATCATCATAAGGAAAAGATTCTATTCCTTCTATTTTGTTATGTATAAATATTTCGTATTTTTTTTTATCATCATAATCATCATAAGTAAGATTAATAAAAATTATTGATATATCTTTTTCTTTATCTTCATTTTTATCTTGATCATAATAATAATAGTCTATACTTGAAAAATTGAAAAACCTAAAATCCTTACTTTGTTTCTCTCTTGAATCCTCACTTGAATAATCCCTTGAATATATTAATTTATTATTTATCTTATTTTCTCGAATTTTATAAATATTTAACGATGGTTTAGTTTTTTCATATTCAAATAAAAAAAATCTAGACGACTCTGACTCTTCATTATTTTTATATTGAATTCTTACTGTTAAATTTGCTATGCCTTCACTCTGGTCTTCTTCGATTTTTTTGTTTAAATAATTAATAATATTTTTGTTATTAATGAGTTCTTTATTTTTATACGATTTATATTTCAGATAACGAGCATTATGTTCTTCTTTTAATTTTTTTATTCTTTCATAATGCTTAGTATTTAGAACATAACTCAAGTAATCTTCATCTATGTTATCTTCTTCCTCTATGTTATCTTCTTCATCTATGTTATCTTTTTCCTCTATGTTATATTCCTCTATATAATTTACTAATTCTATTAAAAATTTATCGATATATTTTGGTTCAATTAATGAATCATTGGAATAAGACATTTTTTTTATATATTTTATATAATAGACAAGATTATAATTTTTTTGTAGTCTTTTGTCTATTATATATTATATACAATAGGCAAATTATAAGACTAGTATCATAATAAAATCCAACCATTTGATGAGGAAAAGTAATATATCTATAATACATAATGTGAAAGATTTATAATAAAAAAAAGTTATGTTTTATATTTCGGTGTTTATTTCCGTAAAAATTGATTGTTTTTAATGAAGATTCCCACTAACATATTTATTATAATTAGATAGTAGAGATGCCCGTAAAAACTAATGTCAAAAATTCTAATCTTTATTCAACTTATTCAATTCCAAATAATTATAAGGTGTTGACTAATACTGATAACAAAAAATTAGATTTATTGTACAAAAATTGGACTATCAAATTAGATAGATATACCGATAAAATTAATATTTCTCTCTTTACTCGTCAAGAACTTATCCCTTATAATTCTTATTTTGACCCAAATTTCCAATCTGCTTGGGAAAATAAAGTTTATAATTTACATTTACCTCCTGATTTCTCTGAGTTCAAATCTATATCATATACTGATATTGCCAATGGCGTTTATTTATCATCTGGGGATAAATTGTTGAAAACTAAAGTATCCCAAGAAACAGAAAATAATTATATAAATGCTCTCAAATCTCTCAATACTTTCAAAAATTTAGATGATTCCACGAAAAATATTAATCTCGATTGGCTCATCAAATATGAACGTCTCCTAATTCCCGATTTGATTAAACAATCTAATGATAATGATTGGTCTTTAGGCACTTTCGCTTGTAAATTTAAGGCTATCTCGCGTTTCCTTAAACTTATGCTAGGCGAACTTCATGAACTCAAAATTAAATATAGTATGTTGTATGTCTCCCTCGATTATATCATTAAACTTGAAAAAGGGGCTAATTCTTCTGGCGGTGATGATATTATGCCGTTTGATGATTTATTGATTATCGTGGATTATTTAGAAAAATCTTTCACTAAATACCTCGATGATAATCTCAATATCAAAAATGCCTCTAAAATTAATAGTGCTTGGAAAGCAAATTTAGATTTCCTCTCTGTAGCCGTCATGGTTTGGGATTATCCAAGTAGGTCTGATAAGTATGACACTGTTATTATTAAAAACCCCAATGAAGCAATCAAGAATACAACATATCTCGTTTGTGATGATTCTAATCCTCCGTATTGGATTTACAGAAAAAATGTTAAAGATATTGGTAGACCTTTAGTTATCGTAAAACTTGAAAAAGAGGGTTTGAATGGTCTCCAATCTCGTCTTATTGATGCTATCAGTCTAAGTCTTAAATTATTTCCTCGCAATTATCTTTTCGCCTCTAAAAGTATTGATTGGAAAAAATCACCTGACGTAAATGTTATCAAAAAAGCCTCTAATGTCTCAGGATGGATTCGTAATATTAAATCACTTTCCGCTATTCATACACAATTCCCTAACATCTCTCTCAAAACTCTCGGTATCAATCTATTTAGAAGAAGTTTTGTTACTCATTTTAGTGATTTAATGAATAATAATGAAAAAAGAAAAATGGTTCATGCTATGCTCACAAGTTTCGCTAAAATTAATACCTATTACAAAAGAAACTTTGATACAGACAAAAATAATAATAAAATTATAATTAATAATCATCATAATGTCATCAATGTTCCCGACGAGGTAAATGAAGTTATTAATGAACCCGTTAATGAACCCGTTAATGAACCTGCGAATGAAGTTATTAATGAACCCATTAATGAACCCGTTAATTTACCCGATAATGAACCCATGGTAAATACTGAACAACCTAAAAGACCTATGACTAACGCTGAAAGACAGCGGATATGGTACGCTAACAATAAACTAAAAGAAGATTACAAAAAAGCACGTGAAAAAATTGAAAATACAGATGAAAGAAAGGCTCGTCGTTATGTTAGAGAACTCAATCAAGGTAAAAAAAGTATTAATGAAATAACTAGAAATACTATAGCGAAATATCAAATATCTTTTGTAAATGGAACGTACATTTCAGGCATTCTTTAAGATAATAACATTTCTTGTATTTTACTTGTGATACCTATTGTACTTGTTATATATATTATCTATTTTTAATTTATCGATATATTTGATGTATCAATAGGAATATTTGATGTATCAAAAGGTATATTTGATGTACCTATCGATATATTTGATGTACCTATCGATATATTTGATGTTGTGATAGGAATATTTGATGTATCAAATGGTATATATGATGTATATATAGGTATATTTGATGTTTCAATAGGAATATTTGATGTTTCAATAGGAATATTTGACGTACGTATAAAGATATTTGATGTTATTATAGATATATTTGATGTTGTTATTGAGATATTTGACGTTCCTATAAAGATATTGGATGTTGTTATAGATATGTTTGATGTTATTATAGAGAAGATATTTGATGTATTCCTAATTAGATCTTTATTATATGTTATATTTGATCCTAAATTTTCCAATCCAATATCAATATTATCTATTTTTTCTATTAAATTTTTTACAGCCCCATATAATGTATAATCTATTTGCGTCGTATTTAATGTTAATATATCATCTATTGTTTCATTTGTATTCAATATCATCTTATTAACTTCGACAGCCTTTGGATATACCTCGCGTACCTCTTGGGCTATAAAACCTAATTGATGTTTATCATTTGTATTTACACAATTATCTTTAAAATTAAAATTATATAATTCAATTTTATTCACATTTTCTAAACATTTCTCGTAAGATGCTTTTACAATATTCTCTTTTATTCGTCGGTCTGATGTTATTGACCATGTAATTAATGTAGAACCCGTATATCCTCCTATAGATGAATAAATAGTACCACGTACATCTAGATTATACTCGGGACTTGTTGTACCAATACCAACATTACCCATGTGATATACATTTGGATTATTTGAAGTATATGTCCATTGAGCCCCTTGTGTAGTTTTTATAGGATTTAATAGATGATAACGTAGAGAAACTGTAGAAGTTGATGTATTTGGTAATGGTATTAGTCTATTTGATGTATTTGTTATAGCGGGTAAAACAGAAGATGTTGTAACACCAACTGAAATATTATAATCCCCTTGTAATATTAGATTACTATTATTATTAACATCAACTAAAGTACGAAAAGGAAAGGTTAATGTACATGAATTTGTAGCAATAAAATTTAATTTTTTATGTAATGTTCCTTCTACAACAGCATCATTTTTTTCATCGCCTCCAATATTCCATTCCGCAAAATGTAAATATCCGCCAGCATAACTTCCAATTGTTGATAATACAACCATAGTATAATAACGATACTTTGGTAAGTTTGAAGTTAAATTAACTATAGTATATTGTCCTTGAGTTATAGATAGTGATGTTGTTTGGTCGTGTATCTGCGTCCAAGATGAATGATTATTATCATTCCAACAAGAAGAATCATCGCTTGCGAATATTTTAAATGCTTTTGGAAATCCAGGATCAAATCCCTGGTCTCCACTGCGTGGTGCTATTCTCATTCTTTTTGGATATATAGACCTACCAAAATCTACACCTATTGCTATACCAGCAAATGTTTTAAATCTTGTAGCACCTGAGTATGTATTTCCTGTGCCTGTATATGCTACTAGCGAATGATAATGATCGCTGTTATTTATTTTATGATTAAATAAGAAATAAACATATTTAGTAGTTAATACATTGTCAGAAACTTTTACAGTAACAGTATAACCATTATCAGTCCATGTTGCCGAGTTGGTTGCAGGCACTCTTGGGTAATAAGCATCTGTGACTATAACATATGGATTAAGTGTAGGCTCTCCATATAAATTACTAGTTGTACCTACAGTATCTCTAATAAATACATCACTCTTAACTGTTTCGATAATATAATTACTGCCAGTATTATATTGAACACTTATATTACTATTATTCAAACTAATAGGCATATGCTCTATATAAATACTTATAAATATTTATAGTCATAAAAAACAAGAAATTTGATTAAACTCTTATATTGTAATATTATATACAGTTTTGATTTGTTCCATTTTTATCTTAATATTTTCTAATTTTTGTATTAGACATTTTACAGCACCATACAATGTATAATCTATTTGTGTTGTATTTAATGTTAATAAATCATCTATTTTTTCCTCTAGATTCATTATCATTCTACTAAATTCTACCGCTTTTGGATATACTTGTTGTACCTCTTGGGCTATGAAACCCAATTGATGTCTATCATTCGTATTCACATAATTATCCTTGAAATTAAAATTATATAATTCAATATTTTTAACATTTTCCAAACATTTATCATAAGATGCTTTTACAATATTCTCTTTTATTCGTCGGTCTGATAGAACTGACCATTTAGTTAAAGCACTTGATGTATATCCACCCAAAGATGAATATATAAATCCGCGTACATCTAGAGTATACTCTGGACTTGTTGTACCAATACCAACATTACCCAAGTGATATACATTTGGATTATTTGAACTATATGTCCATTGAGCCCCTTCTGTAGTTTTTATAGGGTTTAATAGATGATAACGCAGCGAAACAGTAGAAGTTGTTGTGTTTGGTAATGGTATTAATCTATTAGATGTATTTGTTATAGCAGGTAAAACGGATGAAGTTATAGCACCGACTGAAATATTATAATCCCCTTGTAATATTAGATTACTATTATTATTAACATCTGCTAATGTATGAGCAGGAAAAGTTAAAGTATATGTGTTTGGTATAGCAAAATTCAATCTTTTATGAAATGTTCCTTCTTGAATAGCATCTATCTTTTCATCGCCTCCTATATTCCATTCAGAAATCATCATATATCCTCCTCCATAATTTCCTACTGTTGATAATACTACCATAGTATAATAACGATACTTTGGAAGATTTGCAGCAAAATTAACTATTGTATATTGTTGATTTACATAAGAAAGAGATGTTGTTTGGTCGTGTATCTGTGTCCAAGAAGAATGATTATTATCATTCCAACAAGAAGTATCATCAGAAGCAAATATCTTAAATGCTTTCGGTGCTCCATTTATAAAATCATTACCATAAAAACCTACTTGAAGAGGACGAGGTGCTATTCTCATTCTCTTTGGATATATAGACCTTCCAAAATCCACACTTATTGCTATACCGGCAAATGTTTTAAATCTTGTAGCACCTGCGTATGTATAATTGGTACTTGTAAAAATTTGTTGCGAATGATAATGGTCGCCTGAAGTTATTATATGATTAAATAATAAATAAGAAGGTTGGTTGTTATCATGAAGTGGGTCGGAAACTTTTACACTAACAGTATAACTATTATCAGTCCATGTTGCCGCATTGGTTGCTGGTACTCTTGGATAATAAGCATCCGCGACTATAACATAAGGGTTAACAGTAGGTTCAGCAAATAAATTACTAGTAGTACCAATAGTATCTCTAACATATAAATCACTCTTAACAGTTTCAATAATATAACTACTACCAGTATTATATTGAATCTCAATATTACTGTTATTCAATATAATAGGCATATACTCTATATAAATACTTATAAATATTTATAGTCATAAAAAACAAGATAAAAATATTAATCAACTACCCTTTAATTTCCTCCTTATTTCTAAAATACTCCTTTTTAATATTACTAATCCGCGTATTCATTTCATAATAGTAATATAAATATACACATATCCCTAGGAAAATTACAAATATTAAATAGATATTATCAATTTCAATTATATTACTATTTTTACTCTTTTTACCTCCAAATTTCAACTCATTCTTTTGTTCATTTATAACTTCTCTTATATTTAGATAATTTATAATCTCTTCATTACTGAAATCCTTCAATAATTCTTTCATATTCTCTACTTAATATAATTCCTCCATATTTAATTCTTTATAGAATACATTTAATTCTTCCAATGCTATTTTTTCAAGTTCCTCACGTGTCTTCTTTGAATGTTTAGACATTTTCTTATTATTAATCTCATCTGTTATCTTGAGAGCGTTTTCACTCATCTGTTCTAAGTATCTTCTATTAGCCTCTTCTAATCTCTCTTTATCGCCAATAGCATTCTTATATTGTTTAGATAATTCTTTTAATTTTAAACAGGTATTTTTAAGTGTAATAATCATAATCTCGTTTTTATCATTAGCCTCTTCAGCATCCGTTAATTGTTTTTCATAAGATGCTATAGTTTTTAGAAGATTCTTGTATTGTGCTGAAGATAATATAAGTTTTTCATCTTCCTTCTCTTTTACATCTGCTAATGTAGTTACTCTACTTCTACTACCCATATTACCTTATTTTTACTTTATTGTTATATTATTATTTTCACTTTTTAATTTTAAATTTCTCTTATTCTTAGATTTCGCTAAAATATTATTAGAATGTTTCAGTATTTCATTTAATTCATCATCTATATTTCGCACGTTTTCTGTAGTACACTTTTTTATTTCAACAGTAGGTGGTTCATCTAAAATATTTATAGGTTTTATTGTTATATTATTTTTAACTTTCTTTTTTACTTCACTAATCGCTGTATCTATTGTAGGCTGAACAATAGCCAGCAAGGGTTGTTGAGGGATTACTTGAGGGACATGTTTATTTTCTGGTTCTTTCGCTGGAATATTAATATTATTACAGTTATAAACACAATTAGTTTTAAATATCCGCTGAGCCCTTGATATTCTAGGACGCTCTAATTTTAACTCTTTTTTTAGGATTCTAAACGTATGACTTGTTATATCATATTTAATTAATAAATGTTCAACTTTCATAGCATTATTATAATCTTTAACAAATTCACTTAAATCTAGGTGTTCCATTTACTATATAGTTATATAATAATATGTCAATAACTTACGATTAACTTTTAAATACATAATATATTATATTATATTGAAATATTAATGTACATTATACGATGTTTTTTTAATATGCTATTAATTAATCAATATATTATTTATAATATATGAATATGTAATCAAAACAACGCTAATAATATATCCGAATATATACATTGTATAATGAATAATATATTTAAAACACGCGAAAAATTTATTAATAGATAAATTTGAGGAAAAAATATTCAAAAAGTAAAAATTACAATAATTATAATACTTAATTATAATAGATTAAGAAAAAAATTCAATATGATAGAAAAATGTTCTATTGGTAATATGAATAATAATCTTCAAAATATAACATTAATAATTCTAATATTGATATTAATCATAGTAATCTTATTTTACATTAGAAACAGCAGTTTAAAACATGATGAATTAGTTGAAAAATATACTAATACAACATCGATAGGAAACAGTATTCCGGATCAATCTCATACTACGGTATTGACAGAAGTTAATAGACTAAGTAATTTTCCATCGGGGGGTACTATTGTAACATTGAGAAATTGCCAAGTAGCATTTAATAATGATAAAACAAGTAAATATGAATATGCGGATGAATGGAAAGAAATAGAAACTATAAAAGAAGGATCAACTTCTACTACATATACTCCCGTACCTGTTAAAATTATTGGTAAGGATAACACAACTAATGAAACCGATATTGAATTTGTAAATTTTGGCGAAAGATCTAGATGTTTTAAAAAAATGGATTCAACTAATACAGATACCTATAAATATAGATATAAAGACAATGCTTTGATAAAATATGATAATCAAAACTATGTATCTTTAACGTCAAATGTAAATGGTGTACCAACAAGTAATTATTATATGGAAATGAAATTCGATATTCCCAGTAGTACAAATAATTATAATTATTTTGCGAATGTAGAACAATCTATATGTTCATTAAACTATTCTACCAGTTTGGGCGGTAGTACTAATTTAGGAGATACTAAGTTATACAGATTAAAATTAAATTCGAACAATATAATTGAAAAACTAGAAAAAATAAATATAAATCCATCAAACAATCATATATTTTCTAATGTCACAGATATAGATCTTCCATCATTATTATCAACAAATAAAACAAGTAGTTATGTTTATGAAAATGGTAAATTTATATATAAAGTTATATCAAGTGTCACAGGAGGTGCTACAGGTGTTAATAATATTAATGTTGATATATATAATTTTAATAGAGAACTATTTTGTAATAAAGATCAAGGAGAAGTAAAATATAATAATATAAAATCATATAAGATATTTGGAAATAAACAATTTGACGTAAATAAATTGATATTATCATCATCTGCTAATAAAAACGTGGATATACCAAATACTATTTTCGCAAATGCTCGTGCTACAGCATACGATAATAAAACGAAAGTGTTAGATCATATTAAAGAAGTATTAAATACACAAATTGATACAGCAAATTCACCTGTTCGTACTGATATTTCAACAGCACAAAGAAAAATAGACTCTGCTGAACTAGAAAGAGATAATTTTTTAACAAGCATTAATTCAAAATCAAAATATATAAATAAAATTTTAACAGAAACTGATGAAACTAAATTAAATTTTTTACTACCTGATGATAATATAAGATTAAATAAATTAGGGTTTTCTTCAACTGATGTTTCTGATTCTGAAATAATAATAGAAAGTACAGACGAACCTGTATTTTCTTTGATTAAAAATAATGAAAAACAACACATATATATAACAGATATATATACGGATACCACAAATCCATATACAAAAACCTTTTCGCAAGATACCATATGTGATATCTTAATAGTAGGAGGTGGTGGTGGGGGTTCCGTAGGACACGGAGGAGGCGGAGGAGCTGGACAATTAGTTTTTATCAATAACGCTATTTTAAATGGAACATATACAATAAAAGTAGGTAAAGGAGGTAATGGTTCAACAGCTTCCGGAGACTCTAGAACTATGGGAACAATAACAAATGGTACGAAAGGAAGTAATAGTCAGTTTGGAAGTGTAATAGCAGAGGGTGGAGGAATTAGTGTTGATACTACTTTAAGAGACGGAGGGTCAGGTGCTGGTGGAGATGGACATCTTCCAGACGGAGGGGTAGGTGGTAAAGGGTTAAAAAATACAATAGTTGATACTTTTTCATCTGGAACTGTTTATAGTAGAGGTAATGATGGTGGTGATGGTTCTGCTGTTTCAAGTGGTAATGTAGGTCAAGGAGGAGGTGGAGGAGGTGCTGGAACAGCAGGAACAGCAGGAGGATATAATACTGATAGTGATATAGGACATGGTGGAGATGGTTTATCGGGTATAAGTGAGATTAATTATGATTTCAAAACTAATTTTGGTAATTATGGCAAATTAGAAGCAGATGGAAAATATTGGTTTGCTGGAGGTGGTGCTGGCGGAACATATTATCAATGGTCTTCTGTTGTTAGTAAGGGTGGCAGAGGCGGAGGAGGTTCCTCGCCAGCAAGTGTAGCGTATACAAAAATAAACGGGGAAAATGGTGTAAATGGTACTGGTGGTGGAGGTGCTGGAGGAACTGCTTGGTGGGGTAACGGTGGTAATGGTGGTTCAGGTATTGTTATTATTAGATATAGAAATGAGCCAAAACAGGTTGGTAATGAAAAAGAAATTACATTAACATTTGATAATGAAAATAATGAGTCATATTATCCAATAGAACCTTCTACTAATTCTGCTACATGGACTGATAATAGTTATACTGTTAGCGTAAAAATTACTGATACCCCTTACTATAATTATGTTTATCAATTATTTAATCATAAAATAACTTCGCGAGACCATTATCATTCGCAACAAATTTTTACAAATGTTGATAATACTTATAGTGGTTCTACAAGATTCAAAACATATGCGGGTATAGCAATAAGTATTGATTTAGGAAGATCTATATATCCAACAAAAATGAGAATAGCACCGCGTCCTCTTCAAGAAGGGATTTTAGAACAAGAATTTCAAAAAGGTTATCCTAAAGCATTTAAAATATTTGCCTCAGACAATGCTTCTTGTTGGAATGATAATGATCATTCTTCTTGGATGCTAATACATGATCAAGCATCATCATTAACATATACAAATGAACAATATACAATAGTCAATTTTAGAACAAATCTACCAAAGTATCGTTATTATACAATGGTTGTATTATCCACAGTAGGAAGTTATGTCGGAGGATATTTGCATTTTGCGGAATGGAATATAGCAGGACGTATCGATAATATCGATAATATATACAGAGTAGAATTAGTTAAAGATACAAATGTTAAAATTAACAATACGTCATTAACATTATTAACAGGTGGTTATAATATTGTAATGGGTTCATCTTCGAGTAAAATTATAAAAATCTCAAATAATACTGAAATTGGTTCTTATAATTATATTGATGAAAATAAGGTTATATTTAAATATGAAATTAGTAGAAGTTTAAATGAAATAAATAAACTTGATACTAATTTTCCAATAATATCTACAAGTGTTATAAATAGTAATGGTTATTATTTGTTAGATAACAAAAGTATTAATAAAATTAAAAAATACAAAATATTTATTTATAAAATAAATGCTACTATTCACGATATTGAATTGTATTTTAACAATAATGACATTATGACTAAAATGAATAAAGGAACTGACTATATAAGTAGAAGTACAGAGGATTCTGGTACTATTATACTATTTAATTATTATATAACTATTAATAAAAATATACAAGG
>SXGQ01689674.1_pt1 | contig 12396 bp, 18 predicted proteins | sample 3178371 | NCBI WGS metagenome assembly SXGQ01 (sample SAMN11356859, study PRJNA531348) | freshwater metagenome | isolation source: freshwater sample F1-20 | place: China: Fuxian Lake, Yuxi | collected 2017-12-25 | reverse complement strand
GTTTTCATTTCGCGCTCCTTGTGTTTTCAATTACCCAAAGCTCCACTTGGTGTGACTCCTCGTGCCTACCTAGCAAGCGTAGGCAGTCGGCCATAGCCATACCGCTGTTATACATACGCTGAAGTACCTCACGCTTTTGTTCTTCGGTCATTTCATCGCTCCTAATATTGTTAGGCTCACCGGGGTTGCTTTTGGTTTGTCTGCCGCAGGGTTGTGGGTGCTGCGCTTGCAGTAATGAATTGATATGGCCCCTTGCCATACTCCTGCACTACACACCACGATTTGCGTTCTTCACGCGCCAAGTCCTCACCGCACGCTAGGCAGGTGGAATAACCAAGTGAGGCTCGCTCGGCGGGGTAATCATCCCCGCACATACAACAGGTTCTCCAAGCTGGATCAAACATTGTGTACCCCTAATATTGTTAGGCTGATTGCCGTTGTTGCGGTTGCTGTGTTACTGAATAGCGTAGCCGTTGAGGAAGCGCACGGCGTCAAGCACAGAGTCGAACTCAAGCACGGTTAGACCGGCGAGGTCGCTGGTGTTGTCATCATCAAAAGTAAAGTCGGGATCAACGATGCTGGAAGTCAAGTAGGCGGTGTCGTCAATGTAGGGGTCGGCAGGAAGGTCGAGGTCGATGGGAGTGCGGTGGTTGCGCACGGCTTGGGGAGTGAGGTGGCGGGTGTAGCGGTTCATGCGTAGCTCCTTCGTGGTTTGTAACTGTGTGTTACTCTGTGATGCCTAATATTGTTAGGCGGCGATTCGTTGAAAATTTCATTGTTTCTTATTATTGTACCACGATAAAGTTAGAATGTCAAGCCCTGTCCAGGTCGTGAGTTGGATCGGGGTGTTCGTACTGCAAAGTTACGGAAAGGGGCAGGAAGGGGCTGTTACGGGAATGGGCAGAGTTATAACATGACTTGACATTGCGTAACAACCTAAGCGCTTGATTCTGTTAGGTAAAAGTGGGGTTGAGATGTTATTGTTATATTGTTATAGAATAAAAAAAAGAGGGGCTTCGTAGAGACTTGACAAAGTCAAGTGGGGGCGTACTTGCTCGGATGCTCTTTGTCAAGTGCTTCCCTAAAACCTCTTTGAAATGCTCGTAACATTGTAACAATGGGAAAATGTTGAGTGAAATCAAGCACTTAGCAATGTTACGCTCGTAACATTACCCGTAGCAGCATAACATTGTTAGGGTCGACCCTGTACCACAGCCTTTTCGCTACCGCCCCGCCGGGAACTGGTGCATACCGAGGCACTTCGCACTACCACATAACAAAGCAACCGCCTCTCGCTACCGCCTCGACGGGAACTGGTGCAGCACACCCAAAGCAAGAACAGAAAAACGAACACAAAAAAGCCTTGCCTAACAATGTTAGGCAAGGCCAAAGAAAAAGCCCCGCGTTGCGGGGCTGGGGGTCAGTGGACTTGGAGTCGGTTCCAATACTTGAGCTGAAGGTAAATCAGCTCGCGGTGGGCTCGTTCGCGTTCCGTGGGTACTAGCCTAACCGCATTCTCGCGCACCATGCGCACCAGGTATTGTTTACGGGTTTCGATTCCAGGGAGGGTTAGTTGCTTCATTTTACTGGTGTCCTAATATTGTTAGGGGCCGGTTTCCCGGCCCCCAGGGTTTACAAAACTACCGTCAACCTCCACTTGCAGAATAATTCGCGGCTTGACATTTTGTTCGCTTCGCAGAATCGTTCTATGATCGCTTCGCACTCATTTTGTTCAATTGACGGGTAGGTGACAAGGGTAGCTAGGCGGGATTTATTATTGTCCCCATATTGGTTGGGGGCAAAAACTTCGCGGCTAATCGTGAGAATTCCGTATTCGGTGTTCATTTTACTGGTGTCCTAATGTTGTTAGGGGCCGGTTTCCCGGCCCCCAGGGTTTACAGGCTATTCAGGTCCACGCCCAGATCAGCGAGTGCAGCACTAATGTGCAGGGCCGCCTTGCGTTGCGGTTCCGTGAGTTTTTTGGCCTCACGCTTGCACATTTTATGCAGACTAACCAAATCCTCCACTAGCCGCAGTTGGGAAGACCGAGTGTTTTTCTTGCCTGAACCCTCGCCCTCGCCCTCGGCGGTTTCGCCCTCGGCGGTTTCACCTGCGTCTGCCCGGACAATATCGGCTGCGTAACCCTTGATTTGTTTCCACTTGACCGAGGGATTAGAATGGCCCTTGGACTCTTTCAGCGCGGTGTACAGACTGTCTCGCTCGGCGCGCATCGCATCGCCATCGGCGCCCTTGTGATCGTGTGCCATGGTGATCCATGCCGTGCCAAATCCTTGGGCATCGAAAAACGCTACTAGGTTGGCCGCGTATACGCGCCCGGCCCCGTAGGTGGAGGATAACGCGCCGACGAACGCGTTGCGGGATTCGGCGACCTTTTCCGGGGTCACGCTTGCCGGGATAGTAACGATAGAATCCATGATTCTAGCTCCAGTAACAACCCTCAGGGCCCGGAGGGGACCGGGATAGCCGGTTTGTTTTTTCCTGCTATGCCTATATTATATCACAATGTTACGGTATTTTCAACTTTGGTGATAACAAAATATGGGTAACATTGTTAGGGGCCGGAAGGGGTGAAAACCGAAAACCGAGGGGGGGCCGCCACCCCCCACCCCCCAAAACCAGGGCAAGGGACCCCGGCGCCCACATACACACTAATTTGCACAACCAATCCCGCGTTTTTAGTTTCGGTCTAGTCGGTAGTACGGTTTGTCAGCAGACCCCCCCTCCCCCCTTCTCTTTTTCTGTACCACTTGGCCAACACTGTTTTCCTGAGACCCACCCCCATAGGAGTCCCACGCTTTACAAACCCCCCCACCTACATTACATTTGCACCAACTTCCGGTTAACTCCGTGCGCACATGGTTGAACTACAGCCAACATCAGACCACCCTATCCCCTTCGATCTGTCCGACGAGCAGCCTAAAACGCACAAGGACGGCATCGCCATTGCGGTCAATACCGTAGACATGATCGAGGAGCTCGGCGCTAGCCTCGACTACTCCAATCAAGACCTGCACAAAGCAGAGGCTCTGATCAACGGAGTGGAGAAATCCTCCGAACCACGGCACCTAACTATCCCCTCGGAGGCCAAAGCCGCCTCCGTGCTCGTGCGCAAGTTTGATTTCCAGACTTTTGTTGACGCTCGGCAGGCTCGGAACTACATAACTAACAAGCTGCTCCAGATTTCAGACTGCGGTGACCCCAAACTAGAGCTCAAAGCGCTTGAACTGCTCGGCAAACACAGTGATATAGGCATCTTTACCGAGCGCAGCGAGATCACCATCACGCACAAAACCTCCACCGACCTGGAAAACAGCATCAAAGAGCGCATCAAGCGCCTGCTCAACGCCGATGTGGTCGATGTGGAGCCTTTGATCAGCGAGTTGGAAGACGAAAAAGCCCCTGTGCTGGAGCAAAACGAGCCGCAAGAGGGAGAAACCGAGCAGCAAGAGGGAGAAAATGGGAGCAATTGACTCCGTCTCGCTTAAAGACGTACCCAAAATCATCGACAAGCTCTCAGAGGCTGAGTTGCGGGTGCTGGAGGCGGAGCTAACTCGCCTTGAAAAGCTTAAACAGCGTGAACTCTCGCAAAACAAGTTCATCAAGTTCGTAGAGAAGGTGTGGCCGACCTTTATTTCGGGCAGACACCACACGATCATGGCCGATGCGTTCGAGCGCGTGGCCAAAGGCGAGATTAAGCGGCTCATCATCAATATGCCGCCCCGCCACACCAAGTCTGAGTTCGCCTCCTACTTGCTTCCGGCGTGGTTCCTGGGCAAATTCCCGCACAAGAAGGTGATTCAGACCAGCCACACCGCTGAATTAGCCGTGGGCTTCGGTCGTAAGGTGCGAAATCTCGTGGACAGCGACGTTTACAACAGCATCTTCCCGTCTTTGAGCCTCCAAGCCGACAGCAAAGCAGCCGGGCGGTGGAACACCAGCAAGGGCGGTGACTATTTCGCTATTGGTGTAGGCGGTGCGGTGACGGGCAAGGGCGCTGATCTGTTAATCATCGATGACCCGCACTCAGAACAAGAAGCAGCGCTCGCTCAGGTCAACTCAGAGATATACGATAAGGCATACGAGTGGTATACCTCAGGGCCACGGCAGCGTCTCCAGCCGGGGGGCAGTATTGTCGTCGTGATGACTCGATGGAGCCAGAAAGACTTGACCGGGCAGGTATTGAAAAGCTCTGCCCAGCGCGGTGGCGAGGAGTGGAAAGTCATTGAGTTCCCGGCCCTCATGCCTTCGGGCAATCCGCTGTGGCCGGAGTTCTGGAGCCTCAAAGAACTAGAGGCGCTCAAGGAAGAACTTCCGGCGAGCAAGTGGAACGCACAGTATCAGCAGCAGCCCACGTCGGATGTCTCCGCAATCGTCAAGCGAGAGTGGTGGCAGATATGGGAGCGAGACGACCCGCCCCGCTGCGAGTTCACCATTCAGTCCTGGGACACAGCGTTCTTGAAGTCTGAGCGCGCCGATTACTCCGCTTGCACGACGTGGGGTGTCTTTTATCAGCCTGACGACACGGGCGACATGCAGGCCAACATCATCCTGCTCAACGCCTTCAAGAAGCGCATGGAGTTCCCTGAACTTAAGCAGCGGGCGTTTGAAGAGTGGAAAGAGTGGGAGCCCGACTCCGTCATCGTGGAAGCCAAAGCTGCTGGCTCTCCCCTTATATTTGAGTTGCGCCAGATGGGCATACCCGTGCAGGACTTTGTCCCTAGTAAGGGTAACGACAAGATTGCCCGTCTGAACGCCGTGGCCGATCTGTTTGCAAGTGGGCGTGTTTGGGTGCCTAATCGGAATTGGGCTGAAGAGTTGGTCGAAGAAGTCGCGGCGTTCCCAAGCGGGGAGCATGATGACATGGTTGACTCAATGACCCAAGCCCTGCTCAGATACAGAAAAGGTGGGTTCCTCCGTCTGCCGACTGACGAGCCTGACGACATTAAGTGGTTCCGGGGGTACCGGAAAGAAAAGTACTACACCGTTTAAGGATGCATCATGGCAACAAGTGGAATTGACAAAGCTCTGTACGGCGCGCCTCTTGGCCTGGATGCAGAAGCTGCAATGATGGAGCCCATCGAGATTGAGATTGAAGACCCCGAGTCAGTAACTATTGGCATGGGCGACATTGAGATTGAACTCACGCCTAGCAAGAAAGGCGAAGACGACGAAGACTTTGACGCTAACCTCGCCGAGTTCGTCGACGACAACGTGCTCCAGAGCCTGGGCAGTGACTTGGTGGATGACTTCACCAAAGACATTGGCGACCGCAAAGAGTGGGCGGAGACATACGTCACGGGTATGAAGTTACTAGGGCTCAAGTACGAAGAGCGCACTGAGCCGTGGCAAGGCGCGTGTGGTGTGTTTCACCCGATGCTGACTGAGAGCGTTGTGCGGTTCCAGTCCGAAGCCATCATGGAGACTTTCCCGGCGGCAGGCCCGGTGAAGACTCAGATCATGGGCAAAGACACACCGCAGAAAGACGACGCTGCTGTTCGCGTGCGTGACGACATGAACTATCAGCTTACCGAGGTGATGGTCGAGTATCGCCCGGAGCACGAGAAGCTGCTGTGGAACCTGCCAATCGCGGGTTCTGCGTTCAAGAAGGTCTACTACGACCCGAGCCTAGGCCGTCAGGTAGCGATGTTTATTCCCGCTGAGGACATCGTGGTGCCGTACGGAGCGTCAAACTTGGAACGCGCTGAGCGCGTTGCGCACGTTATGCGCAAGACCAAGAACGAGATTACAAAGCTGCAAGAAGCTGGCTTCTACAGCGACGTGGACTTGGGTGAGCCGACCAAGGAGTTGGACGACATCGAGAAGCAAAAAGCCGAGGAGCAGGGCATGACGGCCATGCAAGACGACCGCTTCCGCTTGTTAGAGATGCACGTTGACTTGGATTTGTCAGGCTATGAGCACACCAACAAGAAGGGTGAGAAGACTGGCATAGCACTGCCGTATGTTGTGACGATTGAGAAGGGGTCTGGTAAGGTACTTGCAATCCGCCGCAATTGGTATGAAGGGGATCGACTGCACACCAAGCGCCAGCATTTTGTACACTATCAGTACATCCCTGGCTTTGGGTTCTACGGCTATGGACTTATTCACCTTATTGGTGGTTATGCTAAGTCTGCAACTATGCTTATCCGGCAGCTTGTTGATGCTGGTACTTTGGCTAATCTGCCGGGTGGACTCAAGTCTCGCGGACTGCGTATCAAGGGAGACGACACTCCAATCGCCCCCGGAGAGTTCCGCGACGTAGACGTGCCGTCTGGCTCAATCCGCGACAACATTCTGCCGCTGCCCTACAAAGAGCCGAGCCAAGTTCTCTACACACTGTTTGATCGCATCGTGGCTGAAGGGCGGCAGTTTGCTTCCGCTGGCGACATGAAGGTCAGCGACATGAGCGCCAACGCGCCTGTTGGAACGACATTAGCCATACTGGAAAGAACACTAAAAGTCATGGGCGCTGTGCAGGCTCGTCTGCACTACGCCATGAAGCAGGAGTTCAAACTCCTGAAGGTCATCATCGCTGACTACACCCCCGAGGACTACGACTACGAGCCTGAGGACGGTGAGCGTTCTATCAAGCGCGCCGACTACGACATGGTGGAGGTCATCCCCGTGTCTGATCCCAACGCAGCCACTATGGCGCAGAAGATCGTGCAGTATCAGGCTGCACTGCAACTTGCTCAGACTGCGCCTCAACTCTACGACCTACCACTGCTGCACCGGCAGATGATTGAGGTGTTAGGCATTAAGAACGCCGCTAAGCTGGTGCCTGTTGAGGACGACCAGAAGCCCGTTGATCCGGTCCAAGAGAATCAGAACTTCTTGCGCCTGAAGCCTACAAAAGCTTTTATCGAGCAAGATCATACGGCCCACATAGCCACCCACATGTCGATGTTGCAGAACCCGGCCATCATGAGTCTGGTGCAGAACACGCCAATGGGTCAGCAGATTACGGCCGCTGCGATGGCCCACATCAACGAGCACTTGGCATTCCAGTACCGCAAGGAAGTAGAGAAGCAGATTGGTTTGCTTTTGCCAACCGAGAAGCAATCCGAGAACATGGCCCCCGAAGTGGCCGCACAAGTTGCGCAGCTTGCTGCGCAGGCGTCTATGGCGCTGTCCCAGCAGGCTCAGGCTCAGGCTGCCCAGCAGCAGGCCCAGCAGCAGATGCAAGACCCCATCGTTCAGATGCAGATGCAAGAACTTCAACTCAAGCAACAAGACCTTCAACTCAAGGCGCAGAAACAGCAAATCGAAGCCGCTGCTAAAGCCGACCATATCGAAATCGAGAAGGAACGGATCGCGGCCCAGAAGGAGATTGCTGCCATGCAAGTCGCGGCTACAGCAGCCGCTGCAAAGGACAAGCTGCAAAAGAGTCAGCAGCTTGAGGGGGCCAAGCTTGGCGCAGACATCGCCAAGCATCAGGCGCAGATGGCTATACAAGCCATGCAGCGTCAGGCTCAACGTCAACAGCCACCTAAGAAGGACAAGAGTTGAACGAGTTAAAAGTTCTGGCGCACGTAGCCAAAGAGATCGACAAGATGAGGGCCGACAACATCGCTTTTTTAGGCGCTGGTCGGGCCATCAATTTTGACGAGTACCGAAACGTCTGCGGGGTCATCCGAGGTCTGAGCCTCGCAGAATCAATCATTAATGACCTCGTGCAACGACTGGAGCATGCTGATGACTAATTTTGCGGGTGCCGTAGACCTCGCGCCGCTGCTGAACAAGGCCGCTGAAGAGAAGGCCAAGCAGTTGCCTGATCCCAAGACCTATCACCTACTGACTGTTGTCCCCGAGGCAATGGAGGAGTATGCGGATAGTGAAGTAGGGCTGGTCAAAGATTCCAAGACCATGCGTTATGAGGAAGTACTCACTCCTGTTCTGTTCGTTGTCAAGCTTGGCCCTGACGCGTATGCAGACAAGACTCGGTTCCCCAGTGGACCGTCGTGCAAGGTTGGTGACTTTGTTATTGTCCGACCCAATTCAGGCACCCGCCTGAAAATTCATGGCCGCGAATTTCGCATCATCAACGATGATTCGGTCGAGGCTGTTGTTGAAGACCCGCGCGGCATTGCCCGCGCTGCATAAGGAGTAAGCATGGCAACAACGGAATACAAAGGCGAAGAGTTTGAGTTTCCTGACGAGAAGGAAGCCAAAGAAGTCGTAAAGAAGCAAGCCGCCGCCGATGACGAATTTGAGGTGGAAATTGAAGACGACACCCCTCCTGAAGACCGTGGCCGTAAACCCGCCGCTGCGCCTCCTGACGAACCAACCGACGACGAACTTTCTTCGTACGACGAAAAAGTTCAGGCCCGGATCAAGAAGTTTACCAAGGGGTATCACGACGAGCGCCGCGAGAAAGAAAAAGCTTTGCGTGAACGCGAGGCGGCTGAAACCTACGCCCGTCAGATTATTGAGGAAAACCGCCGATTGCAGCATCAGTTGGCGGCTAGCTCTAGGGTGTTTGTTGAGCAGTCGCAGAGCAGCGCGAACCTTGAGCTTGAAACCGCCAAAAAGAAATACAAGGACGCGTACGAGGCCGGAGATTCTGACGCCCTGGTCGATGCCCACACAGAGGTAGCCAAGGCTGCTTTGCGCCTGGAAAGGGCTCAGGATTTGAGGCCTTTACAAGTACGTGAGAATGAGGTACAAACTCCGCAACGTAGCAGTGCACCGCAGGTTACTGATCGTGATCAGCGGTGGATTCAGACGAATACGTGGTTCGGCACCGATTCAGAAATGACAGCTTCCGCCCTCGGGTTGCACCAAAAGCTGGCCAAGGATCGTGGCGAAAATTTCGTAGGGACTGATGACTACTACAAGGTTGTTGACGCTACTATGCGTCGCAGATTCCCCGAGTATTTCGGGAGCGATGATGAACCGGCTCAAGAGGAAGAACCTCCGCGCCGTGCAACAAAACCTTCTGCGGTAGTGGCTCCGGCTACCCGCAGCACACCGCCTAATCGCATCAAGCTTAAGGCATCCGAAGCAGCTATCGCAAAGCGTCTTGGGGTTCCGATTGAGTTGTATGCAAAACAGGTTGCTCAACTAAAGAGAGGTGAATAATGGATCAGGCTAAAGATCAAACCCGTCTGGCTCGTGAACTGGATACTCGTCAAATGACGATGCGCCCCACCGCGTGGCGTGCTCCTGAAACGCTGCCGACGCCTGACCCCCGTTCTGGCTGGTCGCATCGTTGGGTGCGCACTTCTACGATGGGCACTGCTGATCCTGGCAACGTCTCCTCTAAGTTGCGTGAGGGATATGAGCCCTGCAAAGCAGAGGAATATCCCGAGATGATGATGCACGCGTCTACCGAAGGCCGCTTTAAGGGCAGCATTGAGGTGGGCGGACTGTTGCTTTGCCGCATTCCTTCGGAGTTCATGGAACAACGTTCCAAGCACTACGAGAACCAAAACAAGGCTCAAGTGGAATCGGTAGACAACAACTTTTTGCGCGAAAGCAATCCTAAGATGCCTCTTTTCTCCGAGAAGAAATCAAAGGTTACTTTCGGTTCTGGTTCTTAAATCTAGGAGTCTTTCATGGCTTACCCGACCGTTGACAAGCCCTATGGCTTGAAGCCGATCAATCTGATCGGTGGGCAGGTGTTTGCCGGAGCAACTCGTCAACTTGTCATTGCAAATACGACTGGTACCGGCTACGGCACCAGCATTTTCTATGGCGATGTTGTCAAGCTTGTTGCTGGTGGCACCATTGAAAAGGATGCTGGCGAATCTACCGCCACTCCTTGTGGTGTGTTCCTTGGTTGCCAATTCATCAGTGCAACCACGGGGCAACTGACTTTCTCGCAGTACTATCCTGCGAGCTTGGCAGTCAAGAACGGTTCCATCATCCAGGCGTTTGTCGCTGACGATCCTGATCAACTGTTCAAGGTTGTTCTGGTCGCTGGCGCTACCGAAGACGGTAACGGTCTGACCCCGGCTTTCCTGGGTCGCACTGTTATCGGCACCAACGCTCAACTCGTGCAAAACACGGGTTCTACTGTTACTGGTGACTCAACTATCGGTGTTTTCACGGACGGCAATACTGGCACTGCCACACTGCCTATCCGTATCATCGACGTTGTTCCTGATACCGCCAATACTTCTGGCAACTTCTGCGAGTTGATCGTTAAGTTCAACGCGCCGAACGTTACCAGTCAGGTTGTTGCTGGCGGCCATCAGTACCTCAACCCGACTGGCGTCTGACCGAAGGAGTAATACAAAATGGCTATTTCACGCGCACAACTGCTGAAAGAGCTGCTCCCCGGCCTGAACGCCCTGTTCGGTCTGGAGTACGCTCGCTACGGCGAAGAGCACAAGGAAATCTACGAAACGGAGACTTCCGAGCGCTCGTTTGAAGAGGAAACCAAGCTGTCTGGCTTCTCCGCCGCTCCGGTGAAGAACGAAGGCGCTGCCATTGCCTATGACAATGCGCAGGAAACTTGGAGCACTCGTTACACGCACGAAACCATTGCTTTGGGTTTCTCGATCACTGAAGAGGCGATCGAAGACAACCTGTACGACAGCTTGTCTGCTCGTTACACCAAAGGACTGGCTCGTGCTATGGCCTACACCAAGCAGGTCAAGGCTGCTTCGGTGTTGAACAACGGCTTCTCCGGCAGCTACCCTGGTGGCGACGGTGTTGCTTTGTTCTCCACGGCTCACCCCCTGGTGTCTGGTGGCACCAACAGCAACACGCCCGCTACGCAGGTCGATTTGAACGAGACTTCTTTAGAAGCCTCCGTCATCCAGATCGCCGCCTGGACGGATGAGCGTGGCTTGCTGATCGCTGCCAAGCCCAAGAAGCTGGTGATTCCGCCCGCACTAATGTTCGTTGCCAAGCGTCTGCTGGACACCGAACTGCGTGTATCAACTGCTGATAACGACATCAACGCTATCAAGCAGATGGGTGCAATTCCCGAGGGTTACACCGTTAACCACTTCTTGACTGACAGCAACGCTTGGTTCCTTTGCACCGACGTTCCAAACGGCATGAAGCACTTTGTCCGTACGCCCCTGTCCAACTCAATGGATGGAGACTTCGACACTGGCAACGTGCGCTACAAGGCCCGCGAGCGTTATTCGTTCGGCTGGTCTGATCCGCTGGGGATGTTCGGTTCTTCGGGTTCGTCCTGATCTACTGAGCAAAAAAGGGGGCTTCGGCCCCCTTTTCTTTTTTCTTTGGCGGGTGTATAAACCCGGTAAGTCCAAGACTTCCCACTGCTTGCTGACCGGCTTGGCGGACTGACCTCACAGACAGCGAGCGCAATTGAGGAGCCTTCAATGGCACGCACTACCTTTAATGGGCCGGTTGTTTCGCAAAACGGTTTCATCCAGGGTCATCAATTCACTTCGGCTAACGCCGTCGATGCTACTGGCACCGCTACTGCGGCCCAGGTTGCTGACGGATACATCACATCTACTTCGGCTGCTGCGACCACCATCACGTTGCCTACCGGCACCGCTCTTGGTAGCTTACTGGGCGCATCTCGCGGTACTGTGTTGGATTTGTTCATTGACAACACCGCAGGCGCAAGCACGGTGACGGTGGCAGTCAATACAAACGCTGTGTTGTCTAGCGCCGCCGTAGACACCGCTGCTTCTTTCGGTGATCTGACGATTGCTTCCGGTGCTACGGGTATTGCCCGTTTCACCTTGATGTTCTCCAGCGCCACTGCTTACACGTTTACTCGTACGGCTTAACAGGAGCGCATCATGACGATGCAATATGACGTAAAAGCCGCTCACGCGGACGCTACGGGCACACTTGTGTCTGGGCGAAACCGTTTGAAGGGCTATCAATGCCTTTCGGGTGGCACGGCGGGCGATGTCATCATTAGAGATGGGGGCGCAAGCGGAGCAATTCTCTTGCAGTTCAATATATCGACCAACCTAGTTGCGTTCGGGTTACCAATTCCCGGCGAAGGCATTTTGTTTGTCACCGACATACATGTAACCCTACCAGCCGCCGCGAAAATCACGGTGTTCTATGGCTAAGTCAGAAGCATGGCAGCGCAAAGAAGGCAAGAATCCGAAGGGCGGCTTGAACGCCAAAGGGCGCGCCTCTTACAACAAGGCCAACCCGGGCAAGCCGGGGCTGAAGGCTCCACAGCCGGAGGGCGGCCCCAGGCGAGACTCTTTCTGCGCTCGTATGAAGGGGATGAAGAAAAAACTTACCTCCGCAAAGACCGCGAACGATCCGAATAGCCGGATCAATAAAAGCCTGCGGGCATGGAACTGCTGACATGTCAGTCGTTGAACTTCTTACTGGCACGTCGTACTTTTTGTTGGCCGTTGTGGGTTGGTTCTTGAAGGACGCGCTCGACTCCGTGAAGACTACCAAAGAAAATTTGGCTGC
>SXGQ01391413.1_pt1 | contig 12397 bp, 7 predicted proteins | sample 3178371 | NCBI WGS metagenome assembly SXGQ01 (sample SAMN11356859, study PRJNA531348) | freshwater metagenome | isolation source: freshwater sample F1-20 | place: China: Fuxian Lake, Yuxi | collected 2017-12-25 | reverse complement strand
GTCGCAGAATAAACGAAGAAGATTTGAGCCTTTCTCTGCGGGTAATTTCCTTGTTCCATGGATCTTTTCGTCCCGGGGAAAAAACTGAACTTGAATCGATCAAAGACTATTTTAAGAACCCCCCCTTGGTAAAATATTTCATTGACGTAACACAACTTTATGTTATATTGTCGTTAACAGAACTAATAAGTATGATTTCTTTTAATTATGGATAGTTAAGTAGCTTTTGTTATGTCTCCCCTCGATCCAGGGTTCGATTCGCAGGACTAGCTGAAGTAAATTAAGGGGTTCCGGCATGCCAGCTCTGCTATCCTCCGACGGCCTTTCCAGGGACTCTGATTAATGCTTGAAGACCTCTCTGCTTCCAACGAAAAACTGGTTGTCCAAAGAAAGATCGACGATCCCAAACTAGATAGCCGCGGCGGATCGCTCACCGATCAGTGTCTGCGTACGATTGTCGATTCGATCGGAGTGGGAATTTGCGGAATCAATACAGAAGGGATCGTTTTCTTCGAGAATTCCGAATCCGCCCGATTGCTCGGTCGCAAACCAGGAGAATTGACTGGAACCCACTTTCACTCCCAAATACAGCATCATCGGCCCGACGGCTCTCCGTATTCCGTCAATGAATCCCCGATATTTCAGACACTTGCCGATGGACGACCAAGAACCGGAATTAACGATCTCTTGGTACGGAATGACGGCACGAAGTTCCCGATTTCCTTCAGCACCAATATTATTTTCGCTGCATCCGGTGAAATTAAGGGTGTAGCTTTCAGCTTCCTTGATGTAACCGACAAGCAAGCTGCTGAAGGTAAGCTGAAAGAACGCGAAGAGCGCTTTCGGAAGGCGTTTGACGACGCAGCAACGGGAATTGCCATCACAACTCTCGATGGTCACTTCGTCGATACTAACCGGGCATTTCGCGAAATGCTTGGATATACCACAAAAGAACTCAATACACTCTCTATTATTGAGATCACCCATCCGGACGACAGATCGAAGAGCCTTGAGTTGGTAGCACAGTTGATAGATGGAAAGCGCGATGCCCTAAGGTTTGAGAAAAGGTATTTGCACAAGAGTGGAAGGACGATTTGGACGCGCATTAGTTTGTCGCTCCATCATGATGTCGATGGAAATACAATCGGGCTGGTACGCATAACTGAGGACATTACACCCCAGAAGGAAGCTGAAGACGCCCTTCGCCGAAGCGAAGCCGACCTTAGATTTACCGCAAGACTCAGTCGCCTGGGGTCCTGGACCGTTTCATTACCCGACTTAGAGGTTAAATGGTCCGAAGAAGCGAGTCGAATATTCGATTATCCTATCGGCACTTATCCATCCACCGAAGAAGGTATCGACTTGTATGCAGAAGATTCGCGTGAACGTATCCAAAGATCCTTTGAAGCATGCATTTCAGATGGTACCCCGTTCGATGAAGACGAAGTTCAACTTATCAGCCTCAAGGGCACGCTACGGTTTGCCCGAGTTATTGGTGAGGCAGTAAGAGACGATAACGGAAAGATAATCGGTGCAAGGGGGGCGATTCAGGATATTACGGATTACGTCAATGCACGAGAATCCCTACGCACATCCGAGCAAAGATATGCCCTCGCTACAGAAGCCGCTCAGGCATCTCTGTGGGACTGGAATCTCATTACGAACGAAGTTATTTTCTCAGATCGATTTCGTCAAATGATCGGATACAGTCGCGAGGAATTTCCCGACAGAGTTGAAAGCCTCAAAAGGATCGTACACGCGGACTATCAGCAATCCGTCGAAATTAAGATTTCCGACTACCTTCGATCGCAAAATGACACACCTGTGAGTTTTGAGTTCCTAGCGGTTCTTGCGTCAGGTGAAAATCGCTGGATGCGAACTTTAGGCAAAGCAGTTTGGGACGAAGAAGGGAGACCGATCCGAATGGTAGGCTCAACGATCGACATTACAGACAGCAAGATCGCCGCTCAACAACTCGCTGAAAGTGAACAGCGGTTTCGCCTACTTGCGAAAGCAACGAACGATGCAATTTGGGATTGGGACCTGAATTCCAGTAGTTTTTGGTGGAGTGAAGGCTTCGAAACGCTTTCAGGGTTTTCCCGGACGGAAATAGAATCTACGATCGAGTCATGGACGACAAGGATTCACCCAGAGGATCGATCCAAGATAATGGAAGGTGTAAAGAATGCCATCGAAAGCGGCGCCGACTCGTGGTCTGGAGAGTATCGTTTTGTGAGAAAGGACCAATCTTACGCCTATGTTCTTGACCGAGGATATGTAATAAGAGATCCCGATGGAAAACCCGTGCGGATGGTTGGCGGACTGACCGACCTCACCGAAAGGCGACATCTGGAAGCACAGCTACTACAGAGCCAGAAAATGGAAGCCATCGGTCAGCTTGCCGGCGGAGTTGCCCATGACTTCAACAATATGTTGACGGTGATCAACGGCTATAGTGACCTATTGCTTCGAAAGGTTCCCGAATCAGACAACATGCATAAAGCTTTGACCGGAATCTACGATGCCGGAAAAAGGGCTGAAGCCCTTACGCGCCAACTTCTGGCTTTCAGCCGAAGGCAAGTCCTTGCTCCTCGGATAGTTGTTATCAACACGATCATTCCAGACCTTGGAAAAATGATTGGCCGGTTGATCGGCGAGAACATTGAACTCAAATTGCAGCTCTCAGCCGATTTGAAACACGTAGAAGTGGATCCCGGACAATTTGAGCAGATATTGATAAACCTGGCAGTAAATTCCAGGGACGCGATGCCAAATGGCGGTAAATTATTGATCGAGACCGCCAATGTCTCCCTGAATCGGCATTATTGCGAGGGCATATCAGGGCTAGAACCGGGAAATTATGTCGCGATATCGGTTTCGGACACCGGTGTCGGCATCCCCGCTGAGGTAAAGCAGCACATTTTTGAGCCATTTTTTACTACAAAAGAGATCGGAAAGGGTACTGGATTAGGACTTGCAACTGTTTTCGGGATCGTGAAGCAGTCAGGTGGTCACATCACCCTTTACAGCGAGGTTGAAGTTGGTACTACGTTTCGAATTTATTTGCCGATCACATCTGACAGCGAAATACACGAGACCATGGAGACTGCTCATTTCCGTGATGCACCAACAGGGAATGAAGTGGTGCTTTTAGTAGAAGATGAGGAAGCAGTCCGCGAGATCACCAGCCAAACCCTTGAGGACTGCGGCTATAAAGTCTTCGAAGCACAGAACGGCGAAACCGCATTGGAACTTTTAAGGACCCTCGACCAACCCGTGGATATTCTGGTGACGGACATCATCATGCCAAAGATCGGCGGGCGTGAATTGGCAAAACAGGTCGTGGAGCTAATGCCCAGTTGCAAGGTATTGCTGATCTCGGGCTACACCGAAGATGCCGTCCTGATGCATGGAATAATGAACGAGGAATTCGCATTCCTGCAGAAACCCTTTACACCCGCAATCCTCGCAAAAAAGGTCAGGGAGTGTCTGGATTCCGCAGTTTCCGGCTGACGTTTCCGGAACACGTTGTCGGAAGCTGGGAGATTACTGCAGGCTTACGATCTCGCCGATGAGGTCGTAGGCGTGAGTTTCGGTGAGGATAACCTCGTGAACGTATTTGCGAGCAAAGTTTGGATGGACTTGGCAACCAGAATGTTTCTTGGCGAATCTCATCGGTCAATTGGCGATGAAAGTACTTGGCATAACCGCAGCCCTAACAGTCGCGTTCTTTGTCTGCTCTACGGCAAATGCTCAGCCTGGCTGTCGCAATACTCCTTACGGTCCAGCAATCTACTGCCATTTCGCTAGTTTTCCCGATCACAATTACTTCGTCGGACGAATCGAAACCTTGGATAAGGAGCAACCCGGTAAGTCTTATGGAAAGATCTTCTTAGAGGTCACGAAGATCAACGACATTTGGGGTTCTTCTGAAAACAACCTGAAACTTGTGACTGAAGACGACGTCGGATGTGTTCACGACCTCGTAGTTGGTGGAAATTACATCTTCGGCGTTCCTAAGTCCACTGCGGACGGCAGCGGAGCACGCCGCTTTTCCAGATTGTCTCTGGAACGCTTGACCGATGCAGAGAAAGCTCAGGTGATCGACAACGTCCTGTCAGTATTGAATGGAAAGCGTCAGCCGATTCTTTATGGCAGAGTCACTCGCCCGGGAGGAACTCCATTTTCCGATGTCAAAATTATTGCAAGAGGCGAGAATGGACAATTTTCTACAATGACCGACACGTTCGGAGACTTCAAATTTGAGGATCTTCCCAAAGGTGAATACCAAATAGCCGCAGACTATCCGACGGGATATATGCCGTCCGACAACTACCCAACAACAGGAGAAAGCACTTTTCAGTCTAACAGGCCTGAAGGTTGGCTTTGCGGCACGAGAATGGATCTCGCCACCTCGCTTTCCGCTCGAATATCCGGCACCTACTCATCAGGTTCACAAGATTGGCATCCTATATTCAACCTGCTTGATGCGTCTAACGGCCTCGCAGATAGTCATAATCTTCAGGCAAATTCGCACGGCCCCTCCCGGCGATTCACCACAGAGAATGGCAAGAGCGGTTTCGCCTTTGATCACCTTAAACCCGGAAAGTATGTTTTAAGGCTAGGGTCTGGAAATGTTTGGAATCCGCTGACCACCTTTTATTATCCCGGCGTAAGGTCAGCACGCGACGCGACTATCCTTGAAATCGGGCTAGGTACTCAGCTCGATCTTAACTTTGAGATACCTCCCTTTAAGCTGGTAACTGTCCGCGGAAGAACGCAATTGACTGATGGAACGCCAATTAACACCGGACTTATCTTCGTGGATGCCGAGGTCCCTTCTGTTTATTTGGTCTATTCTCGCGGGGATCGAGAGAGAACGGATTTTGTCTTTACGACCATCAAGGATCGACCTGTTTTCATTTGCGCCGGAACTCAGCGCGTTCTAAACAACGGCGAAAGGCTGCACGTTTATAACAAAGTTCCTGTAACACCAGCTGAAAATCTGGAAGATCTGGTTGTGACATTGGACAAAGTAGTGCCGCCTGGAACTACTTGGCATGAGCATTGTCGCAATAGTCGATAGGTCAAGCGACGACGATCTCGCCGATGAGGTCGTAGGCGTGGGCTTCGGTGATCTTTACGTTGTAGATATCGCCGATATTTGGAGTAAAGCCTTCGGGCATGTCATTTATGAGGATGTAACCATCGATCTCCTGTGCCTGGCCCGCAAGCCGGCCCTGGAAAAGCAGGTCTGATTCCTGCGAAAGGCCTTCGAAGATAACGGGAAAGGTCCTGCCGATCTTGGCCTTGTTCAAGGACTTGCTGATCTTTGCCTGCTCTTTCATCAGCAAAGTGCGGCGGCGGGCGGCGACTTTCGGGTCCACTTTGTTTGGCAGAAGATACGCGGGCGTTCCTTCTTCGTCTGAATAGGTAAACACGCCGACATTATCAAAGCGGCAGTTGCGGACGAACTCCATCAGCTCCTCAAAATCCGCGTCGGTCTCGCCGGGGAAGCCCGTGATGAACGTGGTCCGGATCGCGATGCCGGGAACTCTTTCCCGAACGCGGGCGATAAGTTTTTCAAGCGAAGCTCGAGTTCCTCCGCGCTTCATCAGCTTCAATACATTGCGGGAAGCATGCTGGAGCGGCATATCGAGATACTTGACGGCCTTCGGAGTTTCGGCGATCGCGGCAAGAAAAGCATCAGAAATATGGGTCGGATATGCATACATCACACGAACCCATTCAAGCTCCTCGATCTCGCCTAACGCCCGGATGAGAGCCGCCAAGGCATCTACCTCGCCGAGATCTTCTCCGTAGCGGGAAGAATCCTGAGCGATGAGAACCACTTCCTTAACACCTTGTTTTGCAAGGCCGCGGGCTTCTTCGATGATCGAGCCAAAACGCCGGGAACGAAATGAACCTCGCATTCCAGGTATCGAGCAAAATGCACAAGGCCGGTCGCAGCCCTCGGCGATCTTTATGAAGGCGGTATGCGACTCGGTCGCCCGGAAACGCGGCGTATTGAAATCGTAAAGATATGTCGCGGTCTTATTGCCGATAGAAAGCAGAGGCAGCTCGCGGAAATTCACGTCTGAATCGGCGGCATCCAGAATTCGGGTCACTTCATTGGTCCCGATGAATGCATCCACCTCGGGGAGCTCTTTCATCAGGTCGTCGCGATATCTTTCAACAAGACAGCCGGCAACAACAACCCGCTTGGCTTTGCCTTCAGATTTCAGAGTCGTAGCCTCAAGGATCGCGTCGATAGATTCCTGCTTGGCGGATTCGATAAAGCCGCAGGTGTTCACGACGACCGTGTCAGCCTCCTCGGCATTGTTCGTGATCTCCCAGCCGGCCTGCTGGAGCGTACCCATCATTACCTCGCTATCAACGAGGTTCTTCGGGCACCCAAGACTAACAAATCCGACCTTTTTCATTCTAATTTCCTGAATCTATCGACCTCTGACGGTTGAGAAACCGAAGTTCCGGACCGACCACGATCAGGATCCCCAAAATCACAACCAGCGACCATCCGATCAGGGCCACCAGATTTTCATTCCAAATGTCGCGGTACTCTTGGAACGCATCCGCGATCGGCGGAATCTGCGCTGCTTTGACTTCTGAGGGCAGGGCCTTCTCCAAACTTTCCCAGGCCGCAGAAATCGTCCATAAGTTCCGCGCAGGAGTGATCCCTGCTATAACTCCAAGTACTATTGCTCCGACCCCGATCGAACGCTTAAGCATTAGACCTCCATCTGCAACGCTTTCAACGAAGCCTCGATCTCATCCACCTCGGCGGGCGTCAAAGTAACGTTGCCAAAGCGAACCGCGTTATAGATCTCAGTTATCCTTGTTACTTCGGGCCGATCTATCGAGTAAGCAAAATCTGCCGGAGTTTGGTGCGAAGCTCTAACATGCCCCATCTCTGCCAAAAGTCGCTGCATCCTTTCATAAAAGTCGACGACCGAAGCACGCTGCTCCTTGTAAATACTCATCCGAAGCCGCCGCCAAAACTCTGATGTTACTATTTTCCGGGACGCCCAAACAAATAGCATTACCAGAACACCGACAAAGGCGAGAGCCGCGGCTCCATATCCTAGGGCCATCAGGCTCGCCGCCGTTCCGTTGTCGCCGCGAACCCGCTTCCACCATTCCTGAAGTGCAGAATATGTCGAAGTAAGCCAGGAATTGGCGGCTTGATTTGCTTCGGAGATATTCTTTCGGGCGGAGGCGAAGAGCGAACGTTGTTCCTGGCTATCGAAAGCAACGAAATACTGTATCCAAAGCATTTCGAGGGCCTCGAAGTACTTGCGCATGCTCTCGGTAAATCCGCCGACGGCAGCTTCTCCGGTTTGTCCCGCGGCGGGCGTTGGGTCAAACGCCACCCAAACATCTTCACCCGGAAAATAGACCTCGACCCAGGAATGCGCATCCCGCTGGCGAACAACAAAAACATCGGCGGTCTCGTTGTATTCTCCCCGCTGGAAACCGTTCACCACACGCGTTGCGATGCCTTGTGTTCTAAGCATCACAGCCATCGCCGTTGCGAAATATTCGCAATGCCCTTCGCGTACGTTGAATAGAAAATCGGCAAGCGGATCCTCGCCGCCGGCCTTCATCTCGAGCGTGTAGCCAAACTCTGTCTGCAGATAGCCCTCGATCATTCGGGCAGCGTCGTATCTGTTGGTCGCCCCTTTGGTGATCTCCGCGGCAAGCTCAACGATGCGGCCATCAATGTCATTGGGAAGCTGAAAATAGTTGCCGATACCGGCCGGATAGCGGGCAAAATCGCGGCGAAGAACTTCAGGATCAGGCCGAGAGAGATCAGAAAGCACGCGGTAGCTGTTCCGCTCGCCCGAACGTTGAAACGAAAGCGAGTCATGAACATCACGAAGAACAAACGGGATCGGCCCTTGAATTGCCACAGCCCTGGGCAGGTTGAAAAGCACGCTAGCGTCTATCGGTTCGACGTAAAACGTTTGGAGAAGAAGTGTCTCCCGGTTAGGCGCCGCATCGACCTGTATCACGTCTGTCCCGCGACGCTCCATCACATTTCGGAAAGCCGGACGCGAACGCCGCCATGCCTTGTTATCAAAGATGTCGAGAGCAATACCGCGCCATTTGATTTCCGACAGATCCTCGGGCATTGCGTCAAGCCGAACGCGCATTACCACCTCATCACTCTGAGTAATTCGCCCAAAGTTACCAAGGCGGACCGTATCGGAAAAGCCCGTCGCGGTTGAAACACCGCCCTCGCCCGCTCCGATACCTGCGCCTCCGACCCGCGGCAAAAAGAAGAATGTCGGGATCGCGATAACAACGATCGCCGCAAGAAGAGTCGCGGCAATAACCGGCAGCCGGCGAGCAGAAACTCCGCCTTTGGCCAGAGAACCGTGACGAAAATTTTCGAGTTCCTCAATAGAAGCTGCCGTTTTCCGGGCTTCGAACACGACGATCGTGCTCAGCATTACGAACACAAACGCAACCAGCGACGCGAGGTAAAGCGCACTTATGCTCATTCCGGCGGCAAGCAGCACCTGAAAGAACGCCATTACGTAGAGAAAAATCCAATCGCGGTCGGACTTTCGTTGTAGCAGTTTTATCGCCGTCAGGCTCAAGATGAGCCGAGCGAGCATCCCGGGAAGTGCCTCCTCGGTCGAGGCAAAATCGAAGAAACGATATTTCCAAAGAAGATAATATGCCGGAAGTGCAAGAACAATAAGCGCCGTTCCGATCCGCTCGGTAACCTGCCATCGCGTGTCCTCAAGCCGCCAAGCCAAAATCACAACGCCCAGAAATAGCCCTGTGCCGAGAATGCCGAACGTCCCGGTTACCCACAAAGACAAAAAGCCGCAGAGAACCGCAGCATAGGACAAGACCCTGAATGTTCGTTCGATCGACACTACTAAACCAATTTAGATTATAGTTTCGTAAGTTAAGGGTGTCTATGAAATTTCTACAGCATCAGGAGCGAGCGGTCGGCGGCCGTAGAAGTTCACCACTCGATTCATTGAAGTACGGGTGAGAAACGGTAGAGAAATTAACACTAAGAACGGTCAGTTTTTCATGCCTGCGCCGGAGAGGCCGATCCGTTCGAGCATTGCTTTGAACCGTGGATCGTCTCGGATAGGATCGAGCATCGGCTCACGAGCGGCAGTAATCAGAAGGATCGCCTTCCGATTTTCCATTTCGCTCAGCACCTCTAAAGCCTTCTCGGTTTCTCCCAGTCGGGCATAGGTTCCGGCCTGAAAGATCGTTCGAAGCCGGGCGTTGCCCGTCATATGCTCCAAAAGAACTCGCCATCCGCCCTGTTCGATCGATGCTTCCAGATCCCTGACCTCATCGGCCGATGCCCCGGATTGTTCCATCAGCTTCTTGTAATATTCGAGCGTCTTCTGCTCGTCACCCTTCATCTGATATGAACGCACGAGCCAACGCGTGGTCTCCCGGAATTCGATATCGGTCGCATCGACCTGTTCAAACATCGCGATCGCTTCATCGTATCGCCGCGAGTGGTAAAGGATGAGCCCTTTCGAACGCTTATTGAATGATGTCGGAGCAACTGCAATAGCGCGGTTGATCGCGGCGATCGCCTCTTCTTCTCTTCCAAGGGAATTGAGAAGAAATGCGAGCTCCTTTTGTGCCTCGTGGTCGTTCGGATCGAGTTCGACCGCTCTGCGGCACTCGGATTCGGCTGCCTTGTGGTCCCAATCGTATGTTGTGAGCATGCGGCAATGGATCGTCCGGGCATAGGAATTCGATGGATCGAGTTCGATCGCTTTCCTGACGGCCGTTCGGGCCTCGCTGATGTCCTGATGAGATGCCGAACCCCAAAATGAGACCACCTTGACGTCCGCCTTCCCAGCATAGGCATTCGAATAATTCGGATCAAGAGCGATCGCTTTTTCAAAGTGCTCGAGAGCCTTCGGGTAATCTCCGGGGTAACGCCGCTCGACCAGCATCTTGCCCTGCTTAAATTCGAGCAATGCCTGTCCGCTCATCGTTTCCGGCTCGAAAGCCTTGATGACATCGCCCCCGAGAAACCACGCAGCTCCAATAGCCACCGTTGCGATGAACAACAAAGCCGCTATCAGCAACAGTCCGCTTCTCGATGATCTTGCCGTCACGGGCTCGCTCAAACCGACCCGAACGGACGCGTTTGAGATCTGCGGCGAAGGCACGGCGAGCGGTTCCGGACATACCTCGCTCTGATCGATCTCGACTTCATTTGCCGTTGTTTCCGATCGGACCTCCGCGACAAAGCGATAGCCCTTGGTGGGAACGGTCTCGATCAGGATCTTCTCATCCGTTTGCCCGAGCACCTTTCGGAGGATGTGGATGTTTCGCGTCAGATTCGCCTCTTCTACGTACGAATCCGGCCATACACCCTCCATCAACTCTTCCTTAGTAACTAGTCGCCCGGCACGCCGGACCAGATAGACAAGGCAATCAAATACTTTGGGGGTTAGGTGGATCGGCTCGCTGCCATTGAGGAACTGACGCTCGTCAACATAAAGGGCAAAGCTCTCGAACTGATAAACACTCGGTTTTATCGCATCCGAGTCCCATTCGGATGAATTTAGAAGATTTTTCGAAGCTTTTTCGAATGACATTGGGAACCTTCCGAAAGTACTCTCCAGCGAACGGCTAAAAACCCGGAAACAAACCGGAACGGTCGAAAACGCTTTTTTGATTTGCCCGCCATTATATGCGCATCGGCGGCCGAATTTAAAGCACTTTTCGCAGGTCCGCAGTGCGGGCTTGTTTGCACCGTCGGCGGTTATCTGGCCACCGACATTTGCCCTAGCACGAGAAGGAGGAACCTTTATGACAAAGAGATACTTTTTGAATCTATATTTTGCCGGTGTGATCGTCCTGCTTTCGCCGGCTGCGGCGCTTGCGGAGAACGTGATACTTCGCTGGGATCGAGTCCTCGGGCAGACGCTTCAGGCAGGCGAACATCCCGGCCATATTCTGCCGGCACGAAGTTTCGCGATGCTGCATCTCGCGATGTTTGACGCAGCAAATTCCGTCGATGGTGAGTACTTTCCTTTCTTGACCGGCGTCCCGGGCGGAAAGATCGCATCGGTTGATGCAGCAGCGGCTTATGCAGCACACGGCGTTCTCTCCGGGCTTTACCCGAACAGGGCTGCCATCTTTAATGATGAACTCGCGGCTTCGCTGGAAGGGATTCCGATGCACCGCCGGTTTCAATCCCGCCGGATCGGTTCGATCGTTGCGGAAGCGATGCTCAAGCATCGAGCGAATGATGGCTGGGATACTCCCTGGACGCCATATTCCCTTGATCCGCTTCCGGGAAATTGGCAAGGGCCGACACCATTCCCCGGTTTTGCTGTCTTCACTAATGTGATGGGAGTGACACCGTTCGCAATGACGAGCGGCAGGCAGTTTCTCCCGCCTACACCGCCTGAGCTTTCGAGCGCGGAGTATGCCGCGAGTTTGAATGACGTCAAGGAACGCGGGTTGCTAACAAGCGCGTCGCGCACCGCCGACCAAACCCTCACGGCATTTCTCTGGGCAAATCCGCCTGTCAGCGACGCAAAGATGATGGGCGTCGTCGCTTCGACCTCGGTCGAACAAGGCCTGACAACGCTTGAGCGATCACGACTTTTCGCTTTGGCAACGATGGCATTTCACGACGCACTTCAGACCACATTTACGAGTCAATATACCTACGGACGATGGCGGCCGGTAACGGCCATCCAGCGAGCCGACGAAGATGACAACCCTGCGACGACCGCGGATCCAGGATGGGCCTCGCTACTCCCGCCGGAGGCGACACCGCCACACCCTTCATATGCTTCAAATGCATCCTCGGCGAGCGCCTCGGTAACCAAGATGCTTGCCCTTTTCTTTGAAACGGACAGCATGGCCTTTCAGATCGATCACGGCCCGGGACTTGGCGGCGTTCGCGGATATCCATCTTTTACATCGCTGGCGAACGAGGTCGCAAATAGCCGGATCTACGGTGGGGTTCACTTCCCGTATGAGACCGCGGCCGGGCAACAGGCAGGACGAGATGTCGCGATGTATGTTTTCTACACAAGGCTCCGGCCGAGAACCGATTGCAGACCGCGTTTCGACGTTGGTAATTAGCCAAAGTGAGCGTGTCCGGGTAACACGTTAGCGGCGTGAACCGGCTGGCGTTCGATGATTTAGAAAAGAGGTATGAATTATGAAAAGGACGATGACCATTGCACAGATCTTGTTTTCGATGTCGCTTTTGACCGCAAGCGCACTAGCGGCTCCGCAAGTATTCGTTTCGAATGTTGAGGAACTTTATTCAAGCGTTAATGACCCGGCAAATGCCGGAGTCCAGATCGCACTTGCCCCTGGCCTTTACATGCTGACACCGACTACGCCTTCCGGC
>SXGQ01278197.1_pt1 | contig 12397 bp, 10 predicted proteins | sample 3178371 | NCBI WGS metagenome assembly SXGQ01 (sample SAMN11356859, study PRJNA531348) | freshwater metagenome | isolation source: freshwater sample F1-20 | place: China: Fuxian Lake, Yuxi | collected 2017-12-25 | reverse complement strand
GATGGAATGCTAGATCTCTTTACATTTAATTTATCTATGCCAAATAAGTTCTTTTTTTCATTTGACATTTGAAGTTGTTTTAATTTTTTAACATTAGTTTTTACAGTCATAATAATAATTCACTAACAAAACTTTGTGAAATCTATAAATCTGACAAAGTTTCCATAAATCATAACAAAAAAAATATCTGGGGTTGGCAGGCACATACTTATAGTAATTATTATTCTCTTTTTAATCATTTTAAAGATGATGTGAAATTAGTGTTTGAATGTGGTTTAGGAACAAACAATCCTAATCTTCAATCCAATATGACAATTAATGGAATACATGGAGCATCTTTAAGAGTATGGAGGGACTATTTTAAAAATGCCCAAATTTATGGAGCAGATATTGATAAAGATATTCTTTTTCAAGAGGATAGAATAAAAACATATTATGTAGACCAACTGAATACTCCAAGTATAGAGACAATGTGGGAGAAGATTAGAATTCAAAATTTTGATATTATAATTGATGATGGCCTACACACTACCGATGCTAATATAAACTTATTTATAAATTCTTTTAATAAATTAAAAAAGAATGGAATTTATATAATTGAAGATGTCCATAGTTTAGAATTAAATAATATAATGGAAAAATTAAAAAAATTTAGTCCAGAGTTAATTGTTCTTGAAAATAAAAATATTAAATATCAAAATAATAATCTTGTTATAATACGTAATGATTAGACTTAATTTTTTCTAAATTTGTTAGATTAATATATTTATAAAATTGTCGTATTTACCAAGTTACACAATTGCAAATATTTTTTAAAAAAGAACACACTGAAGTTACATAAATTTGGCGAAAAATTTAAAACACCGAAGACACTGAAGAACACACTCTTTCAATTATTGTTGATTACTGTTATTAATTTAAATTAATTGGGGTAACAGAACGCCCCAATGACTAAATTAAATAAATGTATAAAAAAAATCCACCCAGTTGGCCGCATCAATCAATGTTAGATGATTTAAAAATTTTTGACAAAATTTATGAAAATCGTCCAATAAAAAACAATCACGGAGGCATGAGATTTCCTCATATGTTCGCTATGTATTATATGTTAAAGAAAATAAAACCAGATTTTGTAGTTGAGTCTGGAATTTTTAAAGGTCAGTCCACCTGGCTAATTGAAAAAACTTTACCTGATGCAAAAATTTTATCTATAGATATTGATTTAAACCAAATAGAATATATTTCAAAATCAAAAAATGTCATTTATTCTAGTGAAGACTTTATAAACCATGATTATTCACATTTTTCCGATAATTCTTTAGTATTTTTTGATGATCATCAAAATGCTTTGGAAAGAATATTTGCAGCATATTCTTTTGGTTTTAAGCATATTATATTTGAAGACAATTACCCTAAATTACAAGGAGACTGCTATTCTTTAAAAAAAATTTATCATGGCTCTGGTTTTGCTTATAAAGACATAAACCTTAAAAAAATTTTAAAGGGAAACTTTTTATTATTTCAGCATTATTTAAAAAAAATGATTAATAAAAATTACACAAAAGAAGTATTTAAACACAACTTTTATCTTGATGATATTCTTCCAAATAAAAATCATTTTAAAATGATCGATAAAATTATAAAAAGTTATTTTGAGTTTCCTCCAATTTTTAAAACTGAAAATACAAGATGGGGTGATGAATGGAATGATATAAATTATCCAACAGAAACACCTATATTAACTTTGTCAGAAAAAAATAATTATGAAACAGCATTTAATGAAGCAAAATCTTATAACTGGATATGTTATGTGCAGCTAAAACAAGCAATTAATAAATAATTATTTGAATTAAATGAAAAAAATTGAAATTTACACAACAAATTATTGTCCGTTTTGCGCAAGAGCAAAATCATTATTAAAATAATTTAAAAATAAAATACAATAACAAATTTACAGTCTCGCAGATTATATTTTTAGCAGTTACTTTGCTTGCGTCGATAAAAAAAATTACTAAATCCGTAGGCAGCAAGTATCGACAAAGTAGGCAGTAAAACAAAACGGTATCGAGTATAAGTAACGGGGCCGATTATGGCCATAAAGATACAACAAATTCCAAGTAATAATAAAAGTTGTACCCACTTCTTATTGATCACAAGACAAGTCACGCCAAACAAAGAAGCTAGATAAAGAATAGCTAAAACAATCCAGCTAACACTCTGAACCAACTGTACTCGCCATGAAAGTTCATAAAAATTCTTATCTTTCGATACAAATTGTTTAAGTTCAGCAGCAGCGTTATTATCACCTAGTAATGCAAATAAAGCAGGGGTTCCGGTACCAATATATAAACGAGGATGGCGCTTTAATGTAGTTTCTAAGTAAGCAGTGAAGTTTGATAAAATTTCCTCTTTTGCTAAAGACCCTAGCCTTGCAGAGATCAACATAGGATTAGATTTTTGCTCATCTGATAATCCTTTCAATATAACATCACTCTTTTTATTTAATAAAAATTCAAATTCTTTGGGATATTTATCTTGAAGTAAATATTTATAGTTATAATTAAAAAGATTATATCCAGAAATACTACTAATTCCTACTTGTCCAAAAGTAACAAAATTCCTAACAATCCAAGGTGAAATAACTGCAGAAAATAAAATTAATAAAGTTATTGACGATTTAATCCCTCTTAATATTTCTCGTTGACTAAAAAACCAGGTAAAGATCGAACTTAAAAATATGAATACAAAAATAATCATTATTGGTTTTGTCATAACGGCAAGACCTAAAAAAAGAGATGAAAATATAAGATATTTATTTTCTAAAATTTGGAAATATAAAACTAAAAATAGCAAACTCGATGTAAAAAATGTAATACAAAGAATATCAGGCATGTGAAATAGTGTATATGGAAATGTTTCTGGGAATAATCCAAATACAATTACTGTAAATAAACAAACAGATTTTTTTTTAAATAACCTCCATGAAAGTAAATATATTGCCCAACATGTTAAACCAAAAAAAAAACAATTTAAAAATGAAGAAATAAATATAGCGTTTTCTATATCGCCAGAAAGTAATATCAAAGCTGCCAACCAAAATGGGAAAAGGGGCATATCGTGCGCTGTAGGTAATGGGTTATTAGATAGCTCATGAGAAAAAATACCAAACTGGAGAAGATTTACAGCTTCGGTTAAATAACGAATTCCATCATCTCCCTCTAAAGATTTGGCATAGTATAAAACTATCAGCCTTGCAAATATATGAGCAAACACCCAACAAACAGGATTGGCAGCCAATCGAAAAATATGAGGTGTGAAAAAAATTAATTTTTTTATCAAATTAAAAAAAGATAGTTACTATAAATATATATTTTTTGCTTATTCTCAGTCTTTAAATATTACTAATACTATTCTCTTTGTGCACTCATATACAATATTAAGTTTAAGTAAATTATATTTTAATTGCGAGATTTTTCTATAATATTTAAAACATAAAGCTTAATTTGTTAGTAAACAAAGATTAAATATATAGTAATATTTATATTTTTTTAAATTAATAAATTTTTATAGTTAAAAAATTTAAGATTTAAACTTCTTATATTAAAAAAAATTATGATTATAGTGATACCTACTAGAAATCGAATAAACAAATTGTTAAATACCCTTAATTACCTTCAAAATAATAAATTTTTTTTTAAAAAAATAATTATTGTTGATTCTTCTGATATGTATTTGAAAAGAACATTAAAAGAAAAAATTTTAAATTATCATTTAAATATTAGAATAATTGACTCGAAACCCTCTACCTGCATACAAAGAAATATTGGATTTAATTATATTAATAATGAAAAATTTGTTATGTTTTTAGATGATGATATAAATTTTTTTTCAAATGCGTTTAAAAAAATGCACACTTATTTAAAAAATATAAATAATAATATTGTTGGTATTTCTTTTAATTTAATTACAAAAAGAAATTTTAATTTTATTGATTTGATAAAAAAAAATTATATTTTTGATAAAATCGGATTTTATAAAAAAGGTTCTGGAATGATTTCTCACTCTGGATGGCAAACAACTTTTGGAAATTTTAAAAAAAATGAAATAATAGAGTGGATGCCAACTGGAGCCGCTATATTCAGAGTTAATGCCATAAAAAAAATTAGATTTGAGGAGAAATTTGGAGTTTATGGTTATTTAGAAGATCTAGATTTTAGCCTAAAACTAAGAAAAAAAGGTAGTTTAATGGTTTGCAGTGAAGCAAAATTTACTCATGATGTATGCGAGGACAGATCTAGCTTTAATTTTGGAAAAAAAGAATTTCTAAATAGATATTTTATTGTAAAAAAATATAACTTTAATAAAATTTTATTTTTTATTGTGTTTTTTCTTAGAGTTGTACTAACTTTTATAACTGCGTTATCTGGCAATGCAAATTACGTGAAAAGATTCTTAGGTAATTTACATGCTTTGTTTAACTACAGTAGATTAAATCATAAAACAAATAAAACTTTATAGTAAAAAGATAGCCATAAAAACTAAAAGTAAAATAATTACTGAAGACGCATAAATAGTTAATTTAACAAAATTAGACCATGTTTTTTTTTGAGAATTTATATCCATGCTTAATTATTATCCTTGTCGCGCTTTAAACTTTGGATTCTTTTTATTTATAACGTAAAGTTTTCCTCTTCTTCTAACGACTTTACAATTTATGTCTCTTTTTTTTAAAGATTTAAGTGAACTTACTACTTTCATAATAAAGTAAATATATATTAAACTAGGTTTTGTAAAGAAGAGTTAAGCATCTTTTTTGAAACCGTCTAGATATTCATACAACTTAATTAAACTTTTTAAATTAACTATTTTTTTCCCTCTAATTGATTTAATCACTTTTGATTTAAATCTTTCTCCTCTTCTTTCTTTCAAATATTTGATGTTATTTGATAAATATTTAGCGACTTCAATAATTGAATAAGTTTTTGAAGAAGCAATAGAGTAATGGGAATTTTTATTTCTTTTCCAAGCCATATAACATGCCTGAACTGTGTCTTGAACGTGAGTAAATCTTCTAGTCTGTGTACCCGGACTAACAACTGTTAGTTTTTTATTATGCAAATACTGATCAAGAAATATTGATATTACAGCTGACATCTTAGAATTTTTTATTTGTCTTGGTCCATAAACGTTGTAAAAATATATAATTTCATATTTAAAATTAAACCATTTATTCAGATTCATAATTAGATTCATATTTACCGATTTAGAGTAAGCGTATGGTGACAAATGTTGATCTTCTTGATTATTTCCCAGACTCGCTGAAGTGGCCGAATAAATAATTTTTATATTATTTTTTAAACAAAATTTTATTACTTCCTGTGAGCCGCTAATATTGCTTTGTAAACAATCTTGCGTGAATTGAAAGCTTTGAGATATTCTCGAAAATTCAGCAAAGTGGAATATTACTGATATTTCTTTTTTAATTTTACTAAAATATCTTGAGAAATTTAAAGTATCTCCTTTTAGATATTTTACTCTTTTATTATTAAAATGGTTTTTTTTAGTTCCTGTAGAATAATTATCTAGACTAACAATCTTGTGAGAGGTTTTTTTTAATAACAACTCTATTAAGTTTGATCCTATAAACCCGGCACCACCTGTTACGATTATAATATTTTTCATAAAGGATTTTTGGAAAATTTAAAAGCCTGGCAACGACCTACTCTTCCGTGCCTTAAGACAAAGTACCATTGGCGCTAAAGGGCTTAACTGCCGAGTTCGGAATGGGATCGGGTGTTACTCCTTTGCAATAATCACCAGGCGGAGTTTTTTATATATAAATTAATAAAATCTGCAAGAAGAATGTGAAATTTTAATAAACTTACAAAGCAAGGTTATAAAATGAGTAAAATAAAAAGTTTAAATCTAGGATATAAGAAAGATGAAGAAAAAAATTCTATATTTCAAAATTTAATTAATTTCATATAGCTTTAATTTCTGTAGTTTTATCTTTTAAAATTCTAAATGCAAAAATTAATAATGAAATTAATGAAAAAATAAAAGAAACTAGACTGTAGTATTTAAAACTAAATAAACTATCATTTAAATATTTGATATACGGATAGTAAGAAATAAAAAAAATATAAACAATATTAATTACTTCCGTTTTTAAGTAATTTTTTTTAGACAAAATATAAGCAATTAACGGAAATAATAAAACACTATCGTACAAGCCATGACTAAAAATGAATATTAAAGATGATAATAAAAAAAATATAAAAAACTCGTTAGAAGATTTTTTATGTTTTAACTTTATAAAAAAAAACAAAAAGATTAAATATAAAAAGAAAATGTAATAGTAAATATTATTAAAAAGAAAAAAATTTGTAATAACTCCAAAATTATTACTATTTCCAAGTTTTAATGCAACAATTAATGGGTTAAAAATTTGCAAGAAATAAAAATTTTCAACGAAAATACTAAAAAAAATGATAGCTAAAAAATTTATTACGACCAAGTAAAAAAAATTATTTTCTTTTTTAATAAAAGAAAGAAATATAAAGAAAAAAGAACAAGAATATTTAATGGAGCTTAATGTTAAAAAAATAAATTTACAATTCTTATTATAATAATATGACGTTAAAAAATAAATTATTAATATAGAATTTTGCCCCATCGTTAAGCAATTCTGTAACGGCGCCATTGAGGAGAATATGGTAAATAAGATTATACTTTTTCTAAAATTTAAATCATAAATTTTTATTAGTTTTTGTGTGATTAAAATTATGAATATTAAATTTGTTAAAAACCAAAATAATTTACCAAGTTGGATAGAAAATAAAGTAAATGGATACAACAAGATGTACAGTAAATGAGGGTATCGTGCATCAAAAAGGTATTCGTAATTTGATTTTAACGTACTTGTACTATTTTCTAAAACAAGTTTGTAAACATCTATTTTGTTCTGCCAAAAAAGTTTGGCAGCCTGTACAGCTATTCCAAAGTCATAACTAGTATCAAGATGGTTTTGATATAAATAAGCCATCTTAAAAGCTTTAAATAAAAAAAATAGAGAAACAGATAATAAGATTAAAAACAAAGCATAATTTTTATTTTTAATTTTTTTCATTTGATTGAAGAATTCTTATATCTAATTTATGTATTACATAATACTTGGTATAAAATCTTATTAAATATTAAAATGAAAAAAAAAATAGCAATTATTGGGGCTGGGCCAGCTGGTCTAACAGCGGGGTATCATTTAATAAAAAATGAATTTGACGTTGACATTTTTGAAAGTAAAAAATTTGTAGGAGGCATGTCTGCATCTATTGATATGTGGGGATCGAAAGTAGACCTTGGGCCACATAGATTTTTTAGTTCAGATCCAAGAGTAAATAATTTCTGGCTTGAAATTATTGATGGTGAGTTTCAAATGATTAAGAGAAAAACACGTATTTATTATAAAAATAAATTTTTTAATTATCCGTTAAAACCATTTAATGCCTTGATTAAATTGGGAATAATCGATTCTATAATATGTTTAATTAGTTACATAAAAACATTTTATCTAAAAAATAAAGAATTAAGCAATTTTGAAGATTGGATTTCAAAAAAGTTTGGGAAAAAGCTTTATGAAATTTTTTTTAAATCTTACAGTGAAAAACTGTGGGGTATAACATGTAAAGAACTAAGTGCTGACTTTGCAAAACAAAGAATCAAAAAATTTAGCCTAGGAGAAGCAATTAAATTTATTTTTTTTAAAAAAAATAATCATAAAACACTCGTCGATGAATTTGCTTATCCAAATGGCGGTACTGGCTTTTTTTATGAAAAACTTTCAAAAAAATTTCATGAGTATGGAGGAAATATTTTTTTTAATACTAAAATTGAAAATATTAAAATAAATAAAGATAAGATAGAATTAGAAACAAATAACGAAAAAAAAAATTACGATTATCTAGTTTCTTCAATGCCAATTAATGATTTAATTAATCATTTAGGTCCCGACGAAAAAACAAAAGAATCTACTCAAAAACTGAAGTTTAGAAATACTCTTTTAGTTTATGTAAACATCAGCGTTGAAAATATTTTTAGTGACCAATGGATATATATAAACTCAAATGATATAAAAAGTGGAAGAATATCGAACTTTAATAATTGGAAACAAAAAAATAAACCTGGATATACCATACTTTGTTTTGAGTATTGGTTTAATGATGCAGATGATATTTGGAAAAACCAGAACAAAATTATTGATATTACTAAAAATGATATTAAAAAACTTAATATGTTTGAGGTTTGTCAGATTCAAGATTTTAAAATTATACCTATTAAAAAATGCTATCCTGTTTACGATATCGATTACAAAGAAAATTTAAAGATCATAAAAAAATTTTTAAGTAATTTTGTAAATATAATTCCAATTGGAAGGTACGGCTCATTTAAATATAATAATCAAGATCACAGTATTTTAATGGGCATTTTAGCATCAAAAAAAATATCTGGAGATAATACAATTAACCTTTGGGATATTAATACTGATTATGAATATCAAGAAGAAGCAATTATCACAGAAGCTGGGTTAAAAAAAATATAGCTATAAACTATTTTGGAAAATAACAAAAAATTACAATTTCTAATTATTGCTTCATTATTTTTGTTATTGAATTTATCCTCACTAGTTTTTCATGAGATGTGGAGAGATGAACTTCAGGCCTGGCTAATAGCAAGAGATAGTAAAAATATTCTAGAGCTATTTATAAATCTAAAATATGAGGGGCATCCGGCTCTTTGGTACTTATTATTAACTCCTTTAACTAAAATTTTTTCTCCGGTTAGCATGCAAATATTGCACTTATCCATATTTTTATTAGCTCTTTATTTTTTTATATTTTTTTCTCCATTCTCTTTTTTGCAGAAATTATTATTTTCTATAGGAATTTTTTCATATGAATACTCAATAATATCAAGAAATTATAGTCTTTCGATATTATTTTTGTTCATTTACGCTTCTTGCTTTAAAAAAAAATATGAGAAACCAATAATAATTTCAATTATATTGTTTTTTTTATCTCACACAAACATACTTGGATTGATAATTTCAATATCTATCTTTTTAACTCAAATATTTGATTATTTTTTTTTTTCAACAACATCGATTAATAAAATTTTCTTAAAAAAATTTTTATTAGGTTTATGTATTTCTTTTTTAGGAATATTAACTTCTACAGCTCAAGTTATTCCATTTTCTGATGCAACATATACTCAAGGATGGAATTTTAATTTAGATTTTAAATTATTAGAAATAATTAATAAAGTTTTAGTCAACGCTTTTCTTCCACCACCTCAACATATTTTAATAAATACATTTGTAGTATTTTTAGAGAATTATTATATTTTTCTAATTATTATAATTTTTATTTTATATATATTTATAAAAAATATAATTTCACCAAACATAATCATATTTTTTTGTGTAAGTCTTGGCGGGCTAATTATTTTTTTTTATACTAAATTTTTAGGTGACACCAGACATCATGGTTTAATATGGATTATTTTTATTATTTCATACTGGCTTTCCTATAAAAATGATTTAGATCATATTCATATATTGAGAAACATTCGTGTTAAATTTTCTACTATTTTTACTTTGCTTTTAATTTATCATTCTCTTGCGTCAATTGGTCCAAGAATTAACGATTACAAAAAACCCTATTCAAATGCTAAATTGGCTGCTGAATTTATTAAATTAAATAACCTCAAGGATAAAATAATTATAGGTCACCCTAATAATTACTTAGCTTCTATTAGAGGCTATTTAGACAATAAAGCTTTTTTTAATATAGAAAAAAATAGATTTGAAACTTATTTTCGCTACGATGCAATAGCATCCAATACAAAAAAAAATATTTTTGAATCAATAAAAAATCACCCTTTCTTTGAAAATAAACAATTTATTTTAATAACAAACTATCCTTTGACAGATTTAAACTTGAGTTCTTTTAAGCTTTCTAATATTGCAGAATTTACTGGAGCAATTAGAGGCGATGAAAATTTTTATATTTATATGTCTCTACCAAATAAATAATTTTATAAAATAAATTATTTTTTTTACTTTCTTCCAAATTTTTTAATATTAGTTCCACTTACAATTTCATCATAAATCCAACTATAAGTCTTTTCTAGACCCTGTTTTAAAGAATATGTTGGTTTCCAACCAATTTTTTCTGAAGTAAAAGTATTGTCGCTAGATCTACCCCTCACTCCTTTTGGTTTATCTAACTGATAGTTCTTTTCGACCTTATATTGAGCGATATCTTCTATTGTTTGGATCATTTGATTAATTGAAACCTGTTCCTCGCTACCTACATTAAATACATTCGAATATTTACTCTCAAAGACTTGTTTTGTACCGTTAATGCAATCATCTATATAAAGAAAACTTCTTGTTTGTTCCCCGTCACCCCAAACGTCAATTATTTTTTTTTTTTCTAATTTTGCATTTATTATTTTTCTGCATAATGCTGCGGGGGCTTTTTCTCTCCCTCCATCAAATGTACCTTTTGGACCATATATATTATGATATCTTACAACTCTTGTATCTAAACCAAAATCCTCTGTAAAATGCCTGCACATTCTTTCACTAAAAAGTTTTTCCCAGCCGTAACCATCTTCTGGTTCTGCTGGATAAGCATCTTCTTCTTTTAAACCTGGAATAAAAGACTGATTTTGTTTACTGCCATTATAAACGCAGGCACTAGAAGAAAAAAAATATTTATTTACATTATTTTTTAATGAGGCTCTTAATAAATTCGTGTTAATTAAAACCGACAACATGCATTCAGCTTTATTATTTTCAATAAAACCCATACCTCCCATATTACAGGCCATATTATAAATATAATCAACGCCCTTACTAACCGTTAAACAATTTTCGTACTCTTTTAAATCTAATGAGTAATTTTTATTATCATCATATAATTGGAACCAATATTCTAATGGTTTAATATCAGCACATATAACCTCATGACCTTGCTTCATTAAAGAATAAGTTAAATGACCACCAATAAAACCTCCTGCACCACAAATTAAATACTTTTTCTTCATAGTTGTATTTTTGCTATATAATACTAATTGTTTTGTTTAATTAAAACAAAAAAAGAATTATTTTTTTTTAAAATAAAAGTTAAAAACTTCTTTAATTCCCTGTTCTAATAAAAATTTTGGTTTCCAATATTTTTTAAGGTATGTATTTGGTATATTTTTTTTATTTTTTTGAAGCTGATCATTTTTTTTGCCTCTAATAACTTTAATATCTATGCCTTTTTTTTTAAAAAGATTCCTTATTATTTCTGCAACTCTTATTATTTTTGTGTACTTCCCATAAGTTAAATCAATAATATTTTTATTTTTAAAAGTGTTATGTTTTTTCATTAAAATTTCTAATCCACGGCAACAATCATCTGCATACAAAAAATCTCTTTCTTCATTTCCATTTGTTAACATAAGAATTTTTTTTTTATTTAAAGCTTTAGTTATAAAATCAGTAATTACATGGGATTTTTCTAAATTCTCTTCGATGCCATAAACGTTCCAAAATCGAACAGATATGCCTCTCAATGATTTAGTCATATCTTCTCCAATTCTTTTTAAAACACCATAAGAAGAATAAATCATATTTGACATTTGACTTGTTGCAAAAATGAATTTCTTTTTTTCTTTATGAAGTAATTCAAATGTATTCTTCATAATTGAAATATTATTCATTAAAAAATTATAACTATTTTGGTATTTTTTTAAATAAACAGATCCTCCAACATCAAAAGCTAAAAAGAAAACGAAGTCTGTTTTTTTAATGTATGATATAAACTTACGATTATTATTAATTCTCAAATCCTCTGACTTATTATTTTCAATATCAAATCCATAAACTTTATAATTTTTTTTTTTTAAAAATTTTAGTAAATGTGATCCGATCTGACCACGGGAACCTAATATTAAAATTTTTTTCATATAAAAAAATTAATTTATGATTTTAAATAATTTGATTTATTATCATTTAAATGCTTAATAATTAAATATAATTTAATTTTTTATGAATTTTGTTAATTACAAAAAAATTTTAATATATGTTGTAATTACACTAATTGCTTTAATTATTAGATTTTATCTAATGAATGGCAAAGAGTCTTGGCACGACGAATGGCATTCGCTTTATGTTTCAAACCCTAATATTGAGCTTAGCCAAACAATGGATAGATATTGGGGAAATAAAGGAGATACATTTTTAACAGAATATTATCCCCCACTTTATTTAGTTTTACTAAAATTTTTTTTTAAATTAGTTGGTTATACTGACGAGGTAGGAAGGGTTTTTTCTTTAATTTTTGGAATT
>SXGQ01046130.1_pt1 | contig 12397 bp, 10 predicted proteins | sample 3178371 | NCBI WGS metagenome assembly SXGQ01 (sample SAMN11356859, study PRJNA531348) | freshwater metagenome | isolation source: freshwater sample F1-20 | place: China: Fuxian Lake, Yuxi | collected 2017-12-25 | reverse complement strand
GTGCGACTACCGGCGGGCGCGGATGGCGTTCTTCAGGATGTTCAGCGACGGGCGGGCCTTGCCGTCCGAGCCGATGAACGCCGAGTCCCACGTGTCCTTGTTGGACGAGCTGTCCCAGTGGTAGAAGAACAGGTAGGGGATGCGGGGGTTGTTGCCCCAGGTCTTCAGGATGAAGCTCGTGACCTTCGCGGCGTGGGCGCTGCCCTGCTTGAGCTTGACCTTCGACTTGTTGCGACGCGCGACGAGGCCGCCGGTCTCGGTGAGCCAGACCTGGCTGCCCTTGACCGTGTCCAGCAGCGCCTTCGTGTCCTTGGTCGAGAACCGGTTCGCCGACACGTAGTTGTGCAGGCCCCAGTACTTGGGCTTGACCTTCGTGAACTTCAGGAACTGCTTGACCCAGGTCGTCATGTTCTTCGTGTCGACGAGGTCACCCGCGAGCACCTTGCAGCCGTTGCAGTTCGACTTCATCGCCTTGTAGTAGCTCGCGATGAGCTTGGGGCGACGGGCGTCCTCGAGGTTGGGCTCGTTCCACGCGGCGTAGTTCTTGACGAACGGGTACTTCTGCTTGAAGCGCTTGAACTCGCGGGTGTACTGCTGCACCGTCGGGCGCGAGTGCGGCTTGACGCGTGAGCGCTGGAGGGTGACGAGCGGCGTGATGCCCTGGGCGCGGGCCCGCGTCATCCAGACGTCGATCTCCTCAGTGGTGAAGTCGTAGCGCAGCACGTCCCAGGGGACGGAGATCCGGGCGAACTTGACCTTCAGGTCCTTGAATCGCTGGTCCTCGAACATGCTCGACTTCTGATCAGCGATGCCGATCTTGGCCTTCGCATCAGCGTTGGCGGGAGCGGACAGGACGAAGCCGGCGACGAAGCAGATGGCGACGAAGATGAGGGTGGAGAGGCGACGCATGATGGTGTGTTCGGCTTTCGGAGGGCGGAGGTTGAGGCCGTCAGGGGAAGAACCAGGGGCCGACCATGAAGTTACGGAACTCGGGAGCGGATGTCTGTCGACTTCGCGACAATGCTCCGCCCACTATCCTCGACGGACCGAAGGGGAGTAGCTCAGTTGGTAGAGCGATGGTCTCCAAAACCATAGGTCGCAGGTTCGAGCCCTGTCTCCCCTGTTTATGAAGCGCCCGCCGATGCGGGCGCTTCTGCGTTCGGACGCCATGGCGAGCGCGCGGGGTTTCCAGACCACAGATCACCTCGCTGTATACAGTTGAGGCCCGCGGGCGCGGATGCCCGCGGTATCTGCCGCCAAGGGGATCTGCCACATGCTGAGACTGTCCGTTCTTGCCGCTGTTGCATGCAGCGCGCTGTCCGCCACGACGGCGAGCGCGGCGTCGCCCCCGCTGATCGTCGCCCCGCAGCCCGGAGCCGTCACCAAAGCGTCGCCGACCACCGTCACCGTTCGCGCCCCCTACGGCGCTCGGACCCTGCGGGTGACGCTCAACGGCCGGGACATCACGTCGTCACTCGGCGACCCCGACGCGCGGGCACGCCGGACGCTGCGGGTCTCAGCAAGCCATGGACTGCGGTTCGGTCGAAACGTCCTGCGCGTCGTTCGACGTGACCGTGAGGGCGCCCGGGTCCGCCGCGCGACCCGCACCTTCACCCTCACCCGCGACCGGCCGCTCGTCGGTGCCGGCGTGGATCGGTCGGTCGTCGTCGGCGCACCCACCCGCCTGAACGCCCGGGCCTCGCGCAGCCGTCGCGCGCCGAAGCCCGCCGTTGCGGCGCAGGCCGCGGCCCAGGCGGGTACCCCCGCTGGGCTGGGGATGCAGTGGAAGCTCATCAGCAAGCCGCGCGGCAGTGCCGTGACGCTCGAGCAGCCCGAGCTGTCGCTCATCCAGCCGGCGGACAACCTGCTCAAGCCCAACGCCAACAGCGCCGCGCAGCCGGCGCGGCCGCTCATCAAGCCCGACCGGGCCGGGCGGTACGTCGCGGCGCTGACGGTGACCGACGGCAAGGTCGCGTCTGCCGTGGATACCGTCACCCTGACGGCGACGTTCGACACCCCGCTCGTCCCGATCGACACCGCGGCGACGGTGCAGGGCCAGCAGGGCATCGCGATCGGCTACCACCCGGCCAAGCAGGGCGGCCGCGCCCCGCAGGGCGCCGAGCAGTTCTACCCCAAGAGCGGGTCGCTGCAGGCCGTGATCCTCGACCGCGAGTCGCTGCAGCTCCAGCAGACGTTCAACCAGTCTGCGTCCAACGCCTCGATCGTCCAGCTCGCCGAGCTGGTCCGCGGTCTCGACGACGACGCGCTGGTGATCATCACGGCGTGGAGCGACCCCGCGTGGGCGACGACCCTGAACCCGACCTTCCTGCTGACCAACCTCGGCGGCCCCGCGCAGCTCATCGGCGCCCAGCCGGCGGGCGGGATCACGCCGGATGTCGATCCCCTCATCAAGGGCGCCACCATCTCGTTCGCCGGCGTCAACGGGTTCTCCCCCGGCGACGGCTGGCAGATCACCGGCACCTCACCCGACCAGAGCCTGAACGGGTTCCTGTCGCCGGACAACAACGACAACTACGCGTACCTCGGCACGGCGCCCCAGCCCTTCGACATGGGCGCCGACGGCCAGTCCGTCTCCCTGTCGCTCGGGTCGCAGACGTACAACGCGTCGCTGCCGTCGGGGCAGGGTGGCTTTACCGCCGTCTATCTCGACGCGACGACCCTGCAGCCGTCCACTGGAGCGCCGAGCACGCTCCCGGTGCAGGCCACGTACCAGACCGCGAACGCCGACGGCACGCCGAACATCGGCGAGGTCCAGCGGATGGCCGGCGATCTCACGACCGCTCAGAAGGTCCGGCCGACGATGTTCGTCGCCGTGCGGTCCATCGGCACCCAGCCGCTGGCCGGTGTCGGGCTGCAGCCGCCGGTCTACGCCGGTCCCTTCAACGCACCGTACGCGTCAGCCCTGGACGGCCTCGCCGCGGCGATCGCCGGGGTCGGCGGGCAGGCGCAGCGGATCTGGGGCATGGCGACGCCGCCCGCCGCCACGAACTCGTACACGCTCATCGGGCGCGGCGGCTCCTTCGGTGAGGCGCCCGCTCAGGGTTCGGGCACCGACATCGGCACGGCGATGTCGCCCGCACCGTCCTCAGTGCACATGCGCGGCGTCCTCGTGCGTGACCGCCAGCAGCGGTACGAGGTCCGCGGCGCGGCGAACGGGCCGTTCGGGACCTCGCTCGCCCAGCTCATGGTCGCCGAGCCGACCGCGTGGCCGTTCACCGACACCCCGGCAGGGCTGGCCGCGCTGCAGTGCATCGGCTATGCGCAGCGGCTCGGCAGCGACCCGCGTACCGCCTACTGGACTTCGACGAACGACAGCAGCGACTGGAACAACATCAAGCAGGCGATCAACCAGATGCAGGCGTCGGCTTGCCCGAGCGTTGACCCCGGGCTCTTCGGCCAGGTCCAGCAGCAGCTCGTCACGGAGATCGGCTGGCTCGTCCAGGTCCAGAGCTACATCCCGTCGCTCATGTCGACGTTCAGCGACAGCAAGCTCAGCACGTTCACGGACCTCAAGAGCATCAGCGATCAGGTCAAGCAGGCGGTCAAGCCGCCGCCCCAGGCCAACGCCGGCACGTCGCTGCTGACGATCTTCGGCGACGCGCTCGACCTCGTCAACGACTTCCTCGGCGACGAGGTGTCCGCGGTCACGGGCCCGATCTCGGCCGGCTTCGTGCTTGCCGGCGATCTGTTCGCGCCGGGCCAGGGCGCGGCGCCGATCGACTGGAACGAGCGGATCACCACCGCATCGGACAACCTCGGTGACGCGCTCGCCACACAGCTGGATGACATCTCCAACACCAGCGAGAATCTCGTCGACATCATCGCCGCCGACTACACGAAGCTCAGCACCGTCGGGCAGCTCGGCGGCTGCTCCGGCGGCCCCGGCTGCACGGCGGAGTGGCAGTTCACCCAGGACCAGCAGAACGCCCTCTCGCGCATGTACGAGGTCAACGCCGAGCGCAAGATCTGGGGCGGGATCCTGCCTGCCGCCTACCCGTACGTGCTGCAGACGAACAGCAACACGAACTCGTTCAACGGCACGTTCCAGGGCCCCCAGGAGCAGATCTCCAGTATCGGGTGCGACTTCGCCCAGCCGTTCCCGATCAACAGCCCGTCGTTCCTGCGCTACGGGATCCGCCAGACCGGCAACACGTGGTTCCTCGCGTTCAGCCAGCTGGACTTCAAGGGGGCGAACAGCAAGACCCAGACGTTCCCGCCGACGAAGCTCCTGCAGCGGCCCTTCAATCCGCTCGACCCGGGCGGGAACCCGAGCAAGGGCGGGCTGGGACTCGATCAGTTCGGGTTCATGGTCGACAACTGGCCGGTCGCGACGGGCGCGAAGAACCAGCAGCCGATCCTCAAGAGCTGGCGAGGCTGCTGAGCACCGGCTCGTCGGCCAGCGCTGCGACCACCGCGTCGTAGATCGCGCGCTGGCCGACGATCGAGGGGTGGAAGCCGTCGCTGGCCAGAAAGTCAGCGGCGGTCTCCTTCGTCACCACGGAGAAGTCGACCACCCGCGCCCCGTGGCGTGCGCAGACCTCATCGATCACCGCGTTGAACTCCCCGGTCGCCCGGACCACCCGCGCCCGGGAGCGCTCGCGGTAGGGCAGCAGCTCGCTCATGTCCGCGATCCGGCCGCCGATCAGCAGCGCGGACGGGTTCGCGGCACGCAGGGCGCCGAACATCGCGTCCATCTCGGCCCGGAACATCGTCGCGTCCGGGGCCGTGAGCTTCATCACATCGTTGCCGCCGCAGATCAGGCTCACGACATCCACGGGCCCCGCGAGTGCCGCCTCCAGCTGCGCGCCGCGGACCTCGTCGCTCTTCATCCCGAAGACGGCGAGGTTGTCGTACGTCACCTCGCCGTGCAGCGCGCGCAGCTGGTCGGCGAACAGGTCGGCCCACCGCGTGCCGGGCGGCGTCTCGTCGATGCCGGCCGTGAGGCTGTCCCCCATCGCGACGTACCGCACGGTCAGTTGCCCGCCTGGAGGGTCTCGCTGCGGTGCCGGGTGATCGCCTGTTCCAGACGGTCCTTGGCGCTGGCGCTCGGCGCGGTGGAGAAGTCCGCGGTCGCCGCGGCGATCTCGGCGAACAGCTGGGCGAAGTACTCCGCGTCACCGCCCAGCCCCTCGTTGGCCTCCTGCCAGCTGACGATCTCGGCCTCGACGTCCAGCGCGTCTGCGGCGAGCTGCGCGTCAGGTTGCCCCGACAGCGCCGCCGGACTGTCCTCCACCGCGACGATGAGCTCGGCGGTGTCGTCGCGCAGGCGGTTCAGCCCGTCGATGTCGAGCTGGCCGGCCGGGACGGGGGCGGTCGCCGGGGACGGCTGGCTCTCGCGCGGGGCCGCCTCGGGGCTGGCCTGGGCGGTCGTGGCAGCGGGCGGCTCGGCCGCTGTGCGGGCGGCGGTCTGCGTGGAGCCCGCGTCGTCGCCTCCGCCCAGGACCCGGTCGACCGCGAGGGCGATGACCGCCGCGGGCCAGAGCGACACGACCACCGCAACGGCGAGGACGACGAACCTCATGCCGGCTGCCGCTGCTCGCGCAGCCAGTCGTACGCCGCGCGCATGTCGGCGTTGCCGAGGATGGTCCACGCCTGGTTGAGGCGGATCATCTGCTCGGTGCCGTCGGCGTGGACGTCGGGGTGCAGGACCTTCGACCGCTCCCGGTAGGCGATCCGCAGCTCATCCTCGCTGGCGACGGGCGACACGCCCATGGTCTCGTAGAGCGCGGTGGCGGCGAGCACGGTGCGGCGCTGCATCTCGTCGAGGGGGCCGAGCGGCGACGCCCAGATCGTGTCGTCGTCGAAGCGGTCCATGAACTCGGCGCCGTTCCAGCTGTCGAGGTGCGGCAGGCCGTTGGCGAAGTCCGACGCCTGCAGCGCGCCCCAGGCCTCGGGCTCGGCGGGCGGGGCGACGAGCGCCCGCCAGTTCGTCGCCAGGGCCTTCCAGCCATGGGAGAACCACGACGGGATCGCAAGCCAGCCCAGCGCCGCGCTGTACAGGAGCGCGCCCGCGGTGCGCTTCTGTCCACACGGCGCACAGACGTAGGCGGCGTGACGGTCGGCGCGCGTCCACCAGATCGCCGAGGACAAGCGCACCCAGCCGCGGAACAGGATCGGACGGCGCGTCGTGCCGCACCGGTCGCACGCCATGGACCCGGCGGGGAGGGCAACGACGAAGCCGTCGCGCAGCGTCGCCACGAGATTCGACCCGCAGTCAGCGCAGCGCGTTCCGTCCGCGCGGGGTGTCCCGCACGTGCCGCACAGCAATGACATGGCGTGGCCGTTCATCTTCCCCAGTGGCCGCGGCGGACGCGGCGGTGTCCCTGCCCTGATCCCCCTCCTCACCGCGAAGGCTACATCGCGGCGGATGCGCCGTCAGGCCAGTAGGCGCGGACGACACGCCGCGGCGCAGACCAGCGTGGCGATCAGTCCCACGCCCCCACCCCATGTCGCCACGAGGAACAGGGCTTCCCGGACGCTGTCGGCCGACGCAAGACCGGCAACCGATCCCGCCAGCGCGCACGCGACCACGACGCCGACCACGAGGCGCGCCGTGCCCGGACCGAGCGCCGGGATCCGCTGTGCATCGGGGACCGGCGGCGTGCGGCGCCACCACCGCCAGACGACCCACACCAGGAGCGCACCCCCGAGCACGCCGCCTGCGTACTGCAGCCACCGATAGCCCTCCAGCGGTCCCTGTTGCTCTGCGAGCCAGGCGATGTGCTCGGTCCCCCAGCGATCGGAGTGGGTGAACTCGTCGACGAGGACGTGGGTCGCGGCACCCACCAGCAAGGACCCCACCACAAGCGCCACTGCCCGCACGCTCGCGACGTGGTGTGCCCACGCCACCGGCAGGTCAGGGGCGAGCCGCGCGCGCAGCGACTCGGGCGCGAGGGCGACGGCGACCGGTGCGAGCAGCACCTGCCACACGGCGAACGCGATCAGGCCGAGGACGAGGTCGACTCCGACCACCCCCGCGGCCGAGTGCGTCGTCGACCAGTTCACCGGCAGCGGCAGGTAGTACGGCAGGTCCGGCGCCATGCTCCCGATGACGAGGGCGGACGGGACGAGGCCCGTCCGCAGGAACGGCACGATCGCCGCCGGGTGGCTGCCGGTGAAGGGCACGAACGCGCCAGCGTATCCCCCGTCAGCCGAACTCCCAGTACAGCTCGGGCAGGAACCCGGCGAGGTGGTTCATCTCCTCGCCGCAGTGGCGCAGCAGCGCCGCCCCGAACCGCCGATCGAAGACCATCGAGCGCGGCAGCGAGATCCCGCGCTGGAACGCGCACGCCGCGCCGACCGGGTCGTAGGCGCGCGTGCCCGGGACGTTGAGGTAGAAGCGGCTGCGCATCTCCGAGCCGTTCGGGGTCGCGCGGACCTGGTGGCACAGGATGCCCACGTCGACCGGGACGAACGCGGTGCCCACCGTCCCGCAGATGGCGACCCCGTCGAACCGGCCGGTGTCGATGCCGAACCGCGCCGGCTCGCGGAACGTGATCGCCAGCTGGTCGAGGTGCCCACCGATGATCTCGTCGACGTACGACGTGTTGGAGACGAACTGCTCACGCAGCGGCAGGCGCTCGGAGCGGTTGGTCCGCAGCGCGGCGTACGCATGCGCCTCGGGGTGCCAGAGCTTGTACCGCCCGCTCTCCCGGCTGTGCCAGGCGAACCACCACTCCCACATGACGGGCGTCACCCCGGGCATGTCGGTCAGGCAGGCGACCCACACCTCGCCGGTCGGGAGCTGGCCGTACCCGGTCTCGACCGGCGAGTAGCCGGGAGTGTGGATGTCATCGGCCAGACGCCGACGCGACGGGATCAGCGACGCGGGCGTCGGGCCCGCCGCGATGGCGGCAGGCACATGCGGCTGCGGCGGATCGACGGCCGGCTTCATGAAGCGGGCGTATGGCGCCGCCCGTTCCTCGGGCGTCAGGCCGATCTTCCGCCGCCCACACGGGCGGTTCCAGACCCCGGCCGCCGCCGGGTTGCTCGCCAGGAACGCCCCGGTCGTGCCTGCCGCGGCGGCCTGCACGAGGTTGCGCCGCGTCATCCGCATGTGCCCGCCCCCTGCTCGCCGCGCAGGCGCCGGCCGAGCCACGCCGTGGCCCCCTGCGCGCCCGCGAGGTAGGTCTCGAAGTGCGACGCGCGGTAGGACCGCAGGGTCGCGTCGACCCCGAGGGCGCAGTACGTCGCAAAGAGCTTCTCCACCGAGGCGTACGGCAGGATCTCGTCCTTGCGCCCATGGAACAGGTAGACGGGCGCCTGCGGTGTCCTCCCGCCGGCCTGGTTCTCACCGAGTCGTGCCTGCCAGGCGGGGTCGTCGAGCGGGTTGCGTGTCGTCCAGCGGTCGATCGTCGTGAACGCCCCCAGGGGCAGCGCTTCGAGCGTGCAGATCGCCCGCAGCCGTGCGAGCTGTTCCTTGCCGCGCGGTGTTAGGAAGCTCGGCAGGTCGAGCTCGGGGTACGCCGCGTCGAGGCCGGCGGCGGCCGCGAACAGGAACGTCGCGAAGAAGCTGCCGTTCAGCGCCTTGGCCGCGTCGTTGAGGTCGGCAGGGGCGCCGCCGGAGACGATGCCGTCGAGCGGGACGTCGGGGGCGTAGGTCGGCTGGAGCTCGCCGGCCCAGACCGTGGTCGCACCGCCTTCGGAGTAGCCGAAGAGGCCGGTCGGGCTCCGCGCCGGAAGGCCCGCGTCGCCGAAGCCGCGGGCCGCGCGCATCGCGTCGAGCATCGTCCGACCGGCGCTCTGGCCGACCATGTACGTGGACTCGCCCTCGGTGCCCAGGCCCTGGCCGTCGGCGACGACGACCGCCCAGCCGCGGCGCAGCAGCAGCGCGAGCATCCCGGATTCCAGCTCGGTCCCCGCCACGTACTGCCGGGAGGGCGCGCACTTGTCCGCGAGCCCCTCGGTGCCGTGCCCCATCCCGACCAGCGGGCGTCGCGAGGCGTCACCACGGCGCGGGACCACGAGCAGCGCTGAGGCCGTGATCGGTTGGCCGAGGGCGTCGGTCGAGCGGTAGCGCAGCTGCCACGCCCGGGTTGGCACGCCCAGGTCCAGCCCGTTGAGGTTGATGCGAACGGTCGTGGCGGAGAGCACCACGCCGGGCGGGTCCGCCGCCGCTCGCGCCTCTCCCAGCGATCCGGCGGAGCAAACGGCGGACGCCATCGCCAGCACGGCGAGCGCCCGGCGCAGGCGCGGGTGGCGCGCCGCAGTTGGGGATACTACGTTCGTAGTCACTACGGTCGTAGTTATACAGTGCTGGTGTGCCCACCGCCAGGACGTCCCCCCGCAGCGACCGCACGCGCCTCCTCGCGGAGGGCGCCATCGAGGTCCTCGCCGCGCAGGGCGCACACGGCCTGACCCACCGCCGCCTGGACCGTCACCTCGACCTGCCCGAAGGCTCGACGTCGAACGTCTTTCGGACCAGGGAGGCCCTCCTGTCCGCCGCGCTCGACGCGCTCGTCGGCCGCGATCTCGGCGACCTGGAGGGCGACGCCGACCCCACCGCGATCACGCTGGACGATGCCGGGATCGCGGTCGCCGACGCGATCTTCACCTGGCTCGACCCGCAGGCCCGCCCCCGGCTGGTGGCCCGCTACGAGCTGATGCTCGAATCCGCGCGTCGCCCGGAGCTCCAGGCGACGTTCCTTGCGCACCGCGCGCGCTTCACCGCGATCACCGCGGAGCTCGCCCGCGCGGCGGGATGCGACCGGCCGGACGCTCGCGCCGCCGAGATCGTGGCCTGGGCCGATGGCGTGCTGCTCGAACACATCGTGGCGCCGAGGTCCGCGCTGACGCGCGAGGCCGTCGCCGCGGCGGCGCGCCGCCTGCTCGCCGCCGACTGACCGGGGCGCTACCGCTTCTTGCGCAGGAACTGCTTGAGGACCCCCAGCGCGGGGCGCGCCTTTCCGTCAGAGCCCACGAACGCCGAGTCCCACGTGTCCTTGTTCGACGAGCTGTCCCAGTGGTAGAGGTAGACCCGGTCGATCTCCTTGCTGCGGCCCCAGGTCCGCAGCACGAACCCCGTGACCTTCGCGGCGTGGCGCTTGCCCTGCCTGATCTTGACCGTCGACGTGTTGCGCCGGGCGACGAGCCCGCCGGTCTCGGTCAGCCACAGCCGGGCGCCGCGGATCTCGCGCTGCAGCGCCTTGGTGTCCTTCGTCGAGAAGCGGTTCGCCGAGACGTAGTTGTGCAGCCCCCAGTACTTCGGCCGCTGCTTGCCCGGCGTGTACTTCAGGAACTGGCGCACCCACGTGACCATGCCCTTGCGGTCGACGAGATCACTGCCGAGGACCTTGCACCCCTTGCAGACCGATCGCAGCGTCTTGTAGTAGCTGGCGATGAGCTTCGGCCGCCGCTTGTCCTCGAGGTTCGGCTCGTTCCACGCTGAGTACTCGTTGATCCACGGGTACTTCTCGCGGAAGCGCTTGACCTCACGGCGGTACTGGTCGACCGTCGGCCGGGTCTTCGCGGACTTCACCCGCGAGCGCTGGAACGTGACGAGAGGACGCACGCGGTTCTTGCGCGCCGCCTGCAGCCACTCGTCAACTTCCTCTTCCGTGAAGTCGTAGCGCAGGACGTCCCACGGCACGGAGATCCGGGCGAACTTCATCTTCAGGCTGAGGAACCGGTTGTCCTCGAACATCTCCGGCTTCTGGTCGGCGATGCCGATCTTCGTCGCGCCCTGCGCGGGCGCGGCCGAGGCCACGGCGAGGCCGAGGCAGAGCAGGAGCAGCGGGATGCGCGTACGCGCGAGCATGAGTCACCAGGGGTGATCGAGGACAGGACAGGCGTCTCGTTCTCGTAACTCCGTGGCCGCGCGAGAGGTGCGGTCGGCCTACAGCCTGGCCGCGACCTCGGTGCCCTGGCGGATCGCGCGCTTGGCGTCGAGCTCGGCGGCCACGTCCGCGCCGCCGATGAGGTGCGTCGTAACCCCCGCGGTGGTGAGCGCGTCCTGCAGCTCGCGCCGCGGTTCCTGGCCCGCACACACCACGATCGTGTCGACGTCGAGGACGCGTGCCTCACCGTCGCGCTCGCCGAGGCGGACGTGCAGGCCGTCGTCGTCGATCCGCTCGTACGTCACGCCGGTCATCGTCTCGACGCCCTTCGCGGCGATCGCGGCGCGGTGCACCCAGCCGCTGGTCTTGCCCAGGTCGGCGCCGATGCGCGACGTCTTGCGCTGCAGCAGATACACGTGCCGCTGGGACGGGGCGACCTCGGGTGCGACGACCCCGCCGCGGTGCTCGGCCGGGTCACCCACGCCCCACTCGCGCCGCCACGTGGCGAGGTCCATGGTCGGGGACTCGTCGTGCACGAGCAGCTCGGCGACGTCGAAGCCGATCCCGCCCGCGCCGATGATCGCAACGGCCGCGCCGGGGTCGGCCGCGCCCTCGATCACCTCGGCGTAGGTCTTGACCTTCGGATGGTCGATGCCGGGAATCGCCGGCGTGCGCGGGACGACACCCGTGGCGAGGATGACGTGGTCGTACCCGGCCTCGATCAACCGCGCGGCGTCGACGGTCTGACCGAGGTGCACCGCCACACCCGTGCGCTCGAGCTCGACGCCGAAGTACCGCAGCGTCTCGGAGAACTCCTCCTTGCCGGGGATCCTCCTGGCGAGGTTGAACTGCCCGCCGATCTCGTCCGCCGCGTCGAACAGGTCGACGGTGTGGCCGCGCTGGGCGAGGGTCGTGGCGCACGCGAGTCCGGCGGGGCCGGCACCGACGACCGCGATGCGCCGCGGCGCCGCGGCCGGTTCGATCGTCAGCTCGAGCTCGTGCGCCGCCCGCGGGTTGACCAGGCACGTCGCGCGCTTGTTGCGGAACGTGTGGTCCAGGCACGCCTGGTTGCACGCGATGCACGTGTTGATCGCCTCCGGCCGCCCCTCTGCCACCTTGTTCACCCACGCGGGATCGGCCAGGAACGGGCGCGCCATGGAGATGAGGTCGGCCTGCCCCGACGCGAGGATCGCCTCGGCGTCGTCCGGCATGTTGATCCGGTTCGACGCGGCGATCGGGATGCCGATGTGCTCGCGCAGCGCCGCGGTCGTCTCGACGAACGCAGCGCGGGGAACCGAGGTGACGATGGTCGGCACCCGCGCCTCGTGCCAGCCGATCCCGCTGTTGAGGATCGTCGCTCCGGCGCCCTCGACCTCCTGGGCGAGCGCGACCGTCTCGTCCCATGTCTGCCCCTGGTCGACCAGGTCGATGACGCTGATCCGGTAGACGATGATGAAGTCCGGGCCGACCGCCTCACGGACCCGGTCGACGACCTCGACGGCGAACCGCCGCCGTCCCTCTGGCGAGCCGCCCCATTCGTCGGTGCGCCGGTTGGTCCGCGGTGCGAGGAACTGGTTGATGAGGTAGCCCTCGGACCCCAT
>SXGQ01841415.1_pt1 | contig 12398 bp, 10 predicted proteins | sample 3178371 | NCBI WGS metagenome assembly SXGQ01 (sample SAMN11356859, study PRJNA531348) | freshwater metagenome | isolation source: freshwater sample F1-20 | place: China: Fuxian Lake, Yuxi | collected 2017-12-25 | reverse complement strand
GATAAATTTATCAATAACAAAAGTGACCTTTAAAGGTAGCTTAACTATTCCACAAGCAATACCAGCTGGGGCTTACACAATAAGTGTGGCTGAAGTGCGCAATAATCCCTCTGCAGGATATGAGTATGGCACAGGCGTGATTACTCCTAGTAAGCTTAGAGATTTAATTGGCGCTGAGAATGCATTATTGGTAAGAAGTAGTGGTGAGCTAAATTTGGTTATTGACACATTTGTTGGGCCAACTCATAACACTACATTAGGTATTTTATATAACAATCCTGTTAAATACAATAACGATAATCCTCCTATTTGGAAAGTGGGCGAGGTTTATGAGCCAAGTAAGTACTTTGAACTTAGGGCTCCAACTCTGCCACTTACAGTTACATCATCAACTCCTACTATCTGCTCCAGTGATGGTAAAGAATTAAAACTAATCGCAACCGGAAACTGCATATTTAAGGTTTCAACTGCAAAAACTAAGGACTACGCTTTAAAGGAAATTACCCAGGTTGTGACAATTACCGCAGCTAGAAGTAAGCCAGAACTTGTCATGAGTGTGATTGCTAACCAAACTGCAAAGAGCCTGCCTAAGATGATAGAAATTTTTAGAGTTTATAGCCCAATTGGTGTTTATGTGCTGCCTCAGGCGACCACACCTGCTGTCTGTATCGCCAGTGGATTTTATGTTCAAATAGTCGGTGGTGGAACTTGCACACTCACTTATCAAAGCGCAGCTAACACTTCATACCTTGCATCAGATCTTTATAAGGTTTCATTTGAGGTTACAAGAGATCCACAAACTATGACCTTTACTCTTCCCGCTACTGTTGATATCTCTACTAAGACGCTAACTCTTGCTGCCACAGCATCTAGTGGTGCATCTGTTATGTATTCAACTACATCAGCTGATGCTTGCTCAATCACAGGCTCAACCTTAAATTTATTAAAAGCTGGTAACTGTGTGGTAACTGCGTCTCAGGCAGGAACTTCAACTCTAGCGCCTATCTCCACAACTGCAACAATTATGCTAACTGGCGCAGTCATAGCCCCCACACCAATTGCCACAAAAAAGACGATAGTTTGCACGAAAGGTAAAGCAAACAAAAAGGTGAATGGAGTTAATCCTAAGTGTCCAAAGGGGTTTAAAGTTAAAAAATAATTTAACTTTAAAATTTTAGTTTAGTTTAATTGGACTTGTACTAGGTAATGGCAAAACTTTTTGCAGATTTAATCCGTTGCAGCACTCCCGCTTTTAGCACTTTGAAAATAGTCTCACCATGCATGGAATTGCAACGTAGGATATAGTTACTGTATGTCACGCAAAATAGGTGAGTTGTATAGTCAAGGCCGAATCATTTCAGACATATACTATTAACTTATTCAGATACGGAGATTTTTGGTGAAAAATAAGAATATAGTGGTAACTGGCGGTGCGGGGTATTGTGGTAGCAGGCTGGTTCCCCAGCTTCTAAATATGGGTTATTTTGTAACAGTATTCGATACTTTTTGGTTTGGTCGAGAGTTTTTACCGACCGACAATCCAGGCTTAAAACTTGTTGAGGGAGATATAAGATATACTAACCTTCTAAAAAGAGTTTTTACAAACCATTCAGCAGTTATAAATCTTGCCTGTATTTCAAACGACGCTAGTTTTGAGCTAGATGAATCGCTCTCTACTTCTGTAAACCTTGAGGCTTTCGAGCCAATGGTAATTGCCGCAAAAAAATCAGGTGTTAGTAGATTTATTTATGCCTCTTCGAGTTCAGTTTATGGCGTTTCAGATGTTGAAAATGTTACAGAAGATCATCCGTTAGTTCCGTTAACACTTTATAACAAATACAAAGGAATGTGTGAACCATTACTAAAGAAGCACCTTAGTAAAGACTTCACTGGTGTGATTTTTCGTCCAGCAACAGTTTGTGGAGTTGCGCCGAGACAAAGATTGGATCTATCGGTGAATATTCTTACCAATCTTGCGGTAAACAATCGGAAAATTACCGTTTTTGGAGGTTCCCAAATGCGCCCAAATTTGCATATTCAAGATTATTGCGACGTTATAAAGAAATTTCTGACAGTTGAATCTCAGAAAATTCAAGGAGAGACTTTTAATGTTGGGTATCAGAATTTAACAATCATGGAAATAGCATTGGTGGTTAAACGCGTAGTAGAAAGTGAGATTCCTGGACCCGACATTCAAATTGAGGTAACCGAATCCAATGACAATCGCTCTTACCACATAAATTCTGACAAAATTAGTAGGGTTCTTGGTTTTGTTCCGAAATATACGATTGAGGATGCAGTAAAAGACTTATGTCATGCATACAAAGAAAATCTCTTGCTAAATAGTTTGCAGGATGATAAGTACTTCAATGTCATGCGACTTAAGCGCATAGCGGCTCAATAAATGGGGAAAAAGAAATCCGTTATAGTAACTGGAGGGGCAGGGTTTATAGGTAGCCACCTAGTAGACGCACTAATTGAAAGCGGCGAATCTGTAATAGTCATTGATAATTTAGTTGGGGGCCACCTACGAAATCTTGACCAGCATAAAAACCAAGAGCGGCTTGAATTTGTGGACTTAAATATTTCTACCCTTAATCCATCTGAAAGTTTATTTAAAGATGTGTCAAAGGTGTTTCATTTGGCGGGAATTGGCGACATTATTCCTTCAATTGAGAAACCTTTAGAGTACTTTCGAAATAACGTCTACGGAACCGCAAATATATTAGACGCTACTCGTATTAATAATATAGGAACTTTTGTTTACGCTGCGTCATCTTCCTGTTACGGAATTGCCAAAACCCCAACCGATGAAACCCACGAAATAGACCCAAAGTATCCGTATGCGCTGACAAAATTTCTTGGTGAACAATCAGCATTTCACTGGGGGAAAGTTTATAGAATTCGTACGAACTCAATTTGTATCTTTAACGCGTACGGACCAAGAGTTCGAACAACAGGGGCGTATGGTGCAGTTTTTGGAGTACTGTTAAAGCAAAAGCTGGAGGGAAAACCGCTAACAATAGTTGGTAGCGGGGAACAAAAACGTGATTTTGTTTTTGTTACCGATGTAGCGGATGCATTTATTCGTGCGAGTAATGCTCAAGTTACAGGCCACCGATTCAATATAGGTGGTGGAAACCCCGTAAGGATAATCGAACTCGCCAACATGATTGGTGGGGAAAAAGTGTTTATACCATCTCGGCCCGGAGAACCAGAAATTACTCATGCTAATATCTCTAAAGCACAGCAATTGCTAGGGTGGAGTCCTAAAATTAAATTTGAGGTTGGAGTGGGGGAAATGTTGAATAACATAAAATCCTGGAGCGATGCTCCCTTGTGGACTCCTGAAAGTATCGCAGATGCAACAAAAGTCTGGTTTCAATATTTAGGCGAACGTGAAATTTGATTTGTCCGATAGTTTTAATCACAAGATTAAAACTGTTGATGAACTTGTCAAAATCCTTGGAAATTTCCCTAGGAAAGATAATGTCATTATGTGCCATGGCGTATTTGATGTCGTTCACCCCGGTCACCTTAGGCACTTACTTTTTGCTAAAAATAAGGCTCCCATTCTCGTCGTGAGCATCACCGCAGATATTCATATAAATAAAGGTGAGTACAGGCCCCACATTCCCGAGGATTTACGTGCGGTCAATCTGGCAGTCTTAGAGTTTGTAGATTACGTTGTAATCGATCACAATAAAACACCTGTTCAGAATCTACTCAAAATTAAGCCAGATGTATTTACGAAAGGCTATGAGTACTCGCCAGATAATCAATCTTTCCCTCAAACCTCAGATGAGATAAAAGTTGTCACTGGATACGGAGGAAGAGTAATTTTCAGTCCAGGTGATTTTGTAATGAGTTCAAGTGCATATATTAAAAACACACCTCCGGATATAAAGATTGAAAAACTATTAATGTTAATGAAGCGTTCAAATATAAAATTCAGTGATTTAGAGAAAACTCTTGAATCTTTTGACGAAAAAAATGTTCATGTTGTCGGTGATACTATAATTGACACACAAAGTAGGTGTGTAATGGTCGGAGGACAAACTAAAACTCCTACGCTGAGCGTTTCATTAGATGAGAAAATCGACTATGTCGGTGGAGCTGGAATTGTTGCTGCTCATTTAAAAAAAGCAGGTGCCAAAGTCAAAATTTCTACCGTGATTGGTAATGATGAATTGGGAAAATTTGCGCAAGAAACTTTTAAGTCTTGGGGTGTAGAGGATCTTTCGATTCTTGATTATGAGCGGCCAACAACGAATAAAAATGCCATAGTGGTAGGAAGTTATCGCCTCCTTAAAATCGATACAGTAGACAATCGAACTATTTCAGATCAGCAACTTAAGATACTTATGGAATCTGTTTCAACTTCATCATCAGACGCACTTGTGTTTAGCGATTTTCGCCATGGAATTTTTAATAAAAGGACTATACCAAAATTTATATCATCAATACCTAAAAATTCTTTTAGTGTGGCAGATAGCCAAGTTGCAAGTAGGTGGGGAAATATTCTTGATTTTCCAAATTTTGATTTAATCACTCCAAATGAGCGAGAAGCTCGGTTCTCTTTGGGAGATCAAGACTCTGGAATTCGCAGTATTGCTTCTGAACTTTTCTCTAAAAGTAAATGCAAAATGCTAATTATGAAACTTAGTGAAAAGGGTATATTAACTTGCCTAAACGAAGACGCAACAACCCTTGACGACTATTTTGTCATGGATAGCTTTGTTTCTAACTTGATCGACCCCGTGGGTGCAGGAGATGCACTTCTTGCTTACTCAACCCTAGGGATGCTCAGTAGTAATAACCCAGTAATAGCCAGTATTCTCGGAAATTTGGCTGCGGCGTGTGAGTGCGAAGTCGAAGGCAATATTCCTATTTCGCGCGAGAATGTACTAAATAAAATTCAATTACTAGATAAACATTCAACTTACGGTAATGTCTAAGTTGCGAATAATCGTCATTGGCTTGGGAATCCAAGGAATGAAACGGCGGGCACTCTTGGGAGATTCATGCTCGGCAATTGTTGATCCAATATCAATGGAAGCTCAGTTTAGAAAAGTTGAAGATGTGCCTTTAGATAATTTCGATGCTGCGTTCGTCTGTACTCCGGATGCTTTGAAACTACCTATTGTTGAATACTTAGTAAATCATGGGAAACATGTTCTATGTGAAAAGCCACTGACTTTCCCTAAGTTAGAAGACTTTCACAGGATAGAAAGTTTGGCAAACATCAACAACGCTAAAGTATATACGGCATATAATCATCGGTTCGAGCGTTCGATCTCTGAAACTAAAAAAATAGTAGATAATGGAATTCTTGGAAAAATCTACCAGATTAGAATATTCTATGGTAACGGAACTGCCCATCTGGTAAGAAACTCTAACTGGCGAGATACTGGGTTAGGTGTGGTATCTGACTTAGGTTCTCATTGCGTAAATTTAATTAATTATTGGTTTCCGAATTTAGTTTTTTCACTCCAAGTTTCTAATTTTGACTATTTTGAAAATCAAGCTCCGGATAGTGCGTTATTGATTTCAAATAATTCAAACCCAAGAATTATTATTGAATTATCACTATGTTCCTGGAAAAATACTTTCCGCGCTGAAATAGTCGGAGAAAATGGAGCTATAGGAGTATATGGGTTGAGTAAATGGGGCGAATCTAAATTAGTTAGACAAGAAAGAGTGCTCCCTTCAGGAGTACCCATAGAGACTACTACGCTTTATGAGGCCGGAGATAAATCGTGGGACTTAGAACAGAGTTATTTTTTTAAATTAGTTTCTAGTAAAGCGCCAGTCGATTTAAAAATTGATAAATTAATTTTTAATATTTTAAACCTTAGTTCGAGTTTCAAGAATTAGCGCTGGTATGAAAATAGGATTTGTTGGAATGAGTCATCTTGGTATAGTTAGTTGCATCGGCTCAGCGAGCAAAAGCCTTAAGGTAATTGGGTTTGACAGCAATGTGGAGCTAGTAAAGAATCTTGAGGTAGGAAAATTCCCAATAAATGAACCTGATTTAGTGACCTTATTTGAATCTAATAGAGCAAAAATTGAATTCACTTCAAACTTATCAAGGGTTTCAGAATGTGACTTAATTTACATATCTTTGGATGTAGCTACCGACGACAAGGGACATAGCAGTGTTAGTGAAATAGAAGACTTGATAAGTAGCTTATCTTCGTTTATCAATAAAGATTCATACATCATAATTCTAAGTCAAGTTCCTCCAGGTTTTTCTAGAAAAATTCAGAATAAATTAAATATTAACCTTGCATACCAAGTAGAAACATTGGTATTTGGTAATGCCCTTGAACGTTTTCTTGCGCCAGAAAGATTTATTGTGGGCTTGGTCTCTTCAGACAGCTTTCTAAATTCTTCTCATAAAAGATTTTTAGAGCTATTTGAATGTAAGATACTAACTATGTCTTATGAATCTGCTGAACTAGCAAAGATTTCAATAAATGTTTTCTTAGCCTCGTCAATAACTTCCACAAATACCCTATGCGAATTGGCTGAAAAATTGGGGGCCGATTGGGGGGCCATTAAGAGTTCTTTACAGCTTGATCGTAGAATCGGAGAATACGGTTATGTTGAACCAGGTTTGGGTATTTCGGGGGGAAACATTGAAAGGGATATACGTACAGCCACTAATTTAGCAAAAGAATACGAAACTGAGAGTAGTATCCTTGAATCTATAGAACAAAATAGTCTGTACAGAAAGTTATGGCCTTCCAGAATAATCGTAGAAAAATTTGATCTGACTCAAAAAAATTGGAAGATTGCAATATGGGGTTTAGCATATAAAAAAGGGACCCACTCTATTAAGAATTCGCCGGCAGTAGATAATATGAAGGTCCTTTCTTTAAGTTGTACATTTAATTTATTTGATTCTATGGCCAGATTACCCGAATCGAATGATCTACCAGTGTTGAAATTTTCAAATATTCTTGACACATTGAATGGAGTAGATGCCTTAATTATTTTTAACGATTCGAGTATTTTCGCAAATGTGTCGAGTGCTGAAATACGGAAAAGGATGAACGGAAATTTAGTAATAGACCCCTTTAATGTCCTTGATATTACTTCAGGTTATGGTTTTGACTATTTTACGCTTGGTAAACCAGCGGCTGGAGTTTAGGTTGAGTAAAATTATAGTTTTTGGTTCAGGTGGCTTTATAGGGAATGCTATTTGTAAATTACTAACAACAGCAAATGAAAGAGTCGTAAGAATAGATCGGAAGGCATTTTATGAAATAAAGTCTAACCCTATTCATTTCCAGAAAACATTAGAACAAACAGATGTAATAATTTTTTGCGCTGCGATTGTTCCAGCAAAGACAAGCAAAGATTTTACTGATAATATGATACTTCTTAATGATTTTATTGATTTAACAAATGGGCATCGATTTGCTTATCTACTAAATATAAGCTCTGATGCTGTGTATGGAGATTATACTAGGCCTATATCCGAGACAGATTTTCCTCAACCTACTAGTACTCATGGAATGATGCATTACTCTCGCGAATTTATCTTACATGAATCTTTCGCACATGTTATGGGAAATCTAAGGCCCACACTTATCTTTGGTCCAAGGGACCCTCATAATAGTTATGGTCCGAATAGATTTATTCGGCAAGCTTTGGCTAAAAACCCTATAGAGATCATTGGTCTTGGAGAAGAACAACGAGATCATATTTTTATTGATGATGTGGCAAAAATTGCCCAGAGGATGATTAAAATGCGTTTAATAGGAACTGTAAATGCTGCAACAGGGCAGACCACTGACTACAAAACCATTGCGCTTTACATTAAATCGCTAATTCCTAAAGCACACATCACTTTTATGGATAGACAACAACAGAATATCCCCCATAATGGCTACCGGGCATTTGATACATCAAAGTTACAGCAGATTGCTCCTGATCTAAAAGTTCTTGATGTTGAACAAGGCATTAAATCAACACTGATTGAAGGTATGTAGCAATTGGGAATTGAAAAGAACTTATTACATTCTTTACCAAGATCTGTTCGAAATATAAGCGAAAGATTAAGAACTAAAGATCCTGAAGTCACGGCAATATCGCAAAATTTTGGGCGCGAGTATTTTGATGGTGACAGAATGTATGGATATGGAGGATACACTTATGATGGTCGCTGGTTGCCAGTCGCTAAAACTTTAGTTCAAGAGTATTCCTTAGGCCCCTCAATGAAAGTATTAGATGTTGGTTGCGCAAAGGGATTCTTAGTCAAAGATTTAACAATTATCTGCCCTGGACTGGAAGTTTATGGGTTAGATATATCCGAATATGCTCTTATGAATGCTGAGCCAGAAACAATCGGTAGACTTCAATTAGGCAGTGCCACAAGTCTTCCTTTTCCTGATAAATTCTTTGATCTAGTTGTTTCTATAAACACACTACATAATCTAGATAGAGACCAGGTTGGTAAAGCACTTACTGAAATTCAAAGAGTGACCAAGAAGAATTCATATGTGGTTGTAGATAGCTATCGGAATAATTCAGAGAAAGCGGTCTTCGAGAGCTGGGTTCTAACTGCAAAGTTTCATGATTTTCCAGAAAACTGGATAAAGTTGTTCGCCGAAGTTGGATATACTGGTGACTATTATTGGACTATTATAAATAAAAATGGAGAAAATGAATAAGACATATCTTATCCTTGGCGGGGGTGGAAGTTTTGGGATTCATACTGCTAAATTTCTAATTGATAACGCTTCACCAAAGAAAGTCATTGGTGTGGGCAGAAATCCACTTCGCTCCGAGCCGTTTTCACTAGGTATTCAGAATGAAAAAGGTTTTGAATACTTCACCCGTCACATAACTTATGAGTTTGACTTATTACTCGAACTCTTAGATCAAGAAAAACCAGATATAATTATAAATTTTGCTGCCCAAGGAGAAGGTGCGGTATCTTGGAGAAATTCATGGCGCTTTTTTGAAACTAATTCGATGGCTTTATCAAGACTGTGTGAAGAATTAATGAAAAGAAATTGGCTTGAAAGATTCATTCAAATCGGTACCTCAGAAATGTATGGATCCGTAAACCATCCCGTTAAAGAAGATGAACCGATTAAACCTTCGAGTCCATACGCAGCTTCAAAAGTGGCATTCGACCTATACCTTGTTTCTGTGTTCAAGAATTTAAGCTTCCCAATGAATGTAATCAGACCATCAAATGCCTATTGTCCCGGACAATTGTTACATCGAGTTATCCCAAGAACTATTTGGTGTGGGTTAACTGGTAATAAGCTTCCATTGCAGGGTGGGGGAAAAGCTGAAAAGTCTTATATTCATGCGCGTGATTTGGCGAGAGCAATTATGCTAGTGTCGCAAGAAGCGCCGCTTGGAGAAATTTACAATGTAGGGCCTAAAGAGCCAACATCTATTCGAGAAGTTGTAGAGCGCACAGCTTCGGCTTTAGGTGTTCCATTTGCTGAAATTTGTGAAATTACAGAGGATAGAATTGGTCAAGACTCACGGTACTGGCTGGATTCGTCGAAAATTGAGTCGCAATTAGGCTGGAGCCAATTGATTGAATGGGATGAGGGATTGAAGGAAATGGTCCAGTGGGGTCGGAGTTATACAAGTCAAATAAAAAATTATCCTACAGAATACGTGATGAGGGGTTGAGATTTTGCTAGTTACTTACATAAATCTGTCTAGAAGGTATTTATGTGCAAGTAAAGCATTTAAAGTTGGGGGAGTTTTAGTTCAGTTAACTCTTTTTACAAGTTTGAGTTCGGGGTTTTTTTGCCTTTAAATCTATCTGAAGTAGCTTACTAATCCATGCTAGGGTCAACATAATGAAAAAGGCTTTGATTATTGGAGTTACTTCCGAAATCGGGGTAGGTGTAAAAAGACACCTTGAGGAAGATGGGTGGCAGGTTTTCGGTACATCATCCAGTGATTTTTCAAATGAAAAAGCACAATTAGATCTATCTGATCCGATGCAAGTAAAATCATTTTCAAATAAAGTATCTTCGTATAGGGATTGGTCGTTATTGTGTTTTTTTGCAGGAACTATGGAACCAATTAGTCCCTTTTTCGATACTGACTTTGGAAGTTGGGAAAGAAATTTCCGTATCAATGTATTATCTCAAATTGAAATACTACAAATATTATGGCCATATCGATCAAAAGTCGAGGAACTCAACATATGTTTTCTTGCTGGAGGTGGAACTAATTCGAGCTTTGATAATTACTCGGCGTATTGCTTATCAAAGATAGTATTAATTAAATTTGTTGAACTAATAGCAAGCGAAAATAAGGATGGAAAATTTTTTATAATTGGGCCTGGATTCATAAATACTAAAATTCATGAGCAAACTATTAAAGCAGGTAAAAAATCCGGAACTAACTTAGATAAAACGAAGTCATTTATGGAGAAGCCTGGGACTTCTATATCTAGATTATATGAGCATATTAAATGGTGTATTGCACAACCAAAAGAAGCTATAAGTGGTAGAAATTTCTCTACCGTGCATGACCCTTGGGATAGTAATAATGAATTATCCAGTTTACTTAGCCAAAATCCTAACGTATTTAAATTAAGGAGGCTTGGCTTTGACAATGAAGCGTTATAAAGTTTCTGATTACATAATTGATTTCTTTATTGCACAGGGGTTAAGCCATGTTTTTTTGGTAAGTGGCGGTGCGTCAATTCACTTATTACACTCAGCCAATAATTCTCCTGGAATATTACCAATTCCAACACATCACGAACAAGGTGCTGCTATGGCTGCTGATGGGTATGCTAGAGCAACAGGATTTATCGGATTGGCTGTAGCAACAAGCGGGCCTGGAGCTACAAATCTAATGACTGGAATTGCTGGCGCTTGGTTTGATTCAATTCCCTGTATTTTTATATCTGGTCAGGTAGCAACTTTTCGCATGAAAGGTGCTATGTCAGTCCGTCAGTTAGGATTTCAAGAAACTGACATTATTGATATGGCTCGACCAATAACAAAATTAGCAATACAAATAAAATCGTCTATGGAAGTCGAAGATGTCCTAGTTAGAAGTCTAGGTGCAGCATTAAGTGGGCGGCCAGGTCCAGTATTAATTGATATCCCTGATGATATACAGAGAAGTTATGCTCTTTTTGAACCTCCCATGAAATTTTCACCACTATCAAACCATAAATCTGCCTCGTTTGATGAAGAAGAGTTTAAGGAATTAGAAAAATTGCTGCGAAGTTCCAAAAGGCCAATTTTGATATTAGGTTCAGGAGCCAATACACTTAAAACTCGAAAATTTAGTCAGGAACTTGTGGAAGTTCTGAGTTTACCAGTCTTAACAACTTGGGCTGCAAAAGATTTAGTTCCTGGTAACAACCCAAAACTGATTGGAACATTTGGTTCTCATGGTACCCGCTATGGAAACTTTGCAGTTCAGAATTCCGATCTAGTTATAGTTCTTGGATCTCGCTTAAGTTCTAGAGAAACGGGTGGCGATATACGAACCTGGGCAAGGGAAGCAAAACTAGTCCATGTTGACATTGATAAATACGAATCTAGGAAACTTGCGCTTTTAGGGCGAGAGCCGGATCTCATAATCAATACAGATTTGGAGAATTTTCTTCCTCAATTTATCGAATTTTCGAAGAAGCATCTTTCAGACTGTAATTATGGAGAGTGGTCGCAATGGATCGATGTGAGAAAAGAGAAATTTACTTATGAACTATCGAACACGCCAGAGCAAATCGATGGGTATGATTTCTTCTTATTGTTTAATGATTTTCTGAGCCAAAACGATCAGGTGTTTCTAGACACGGGCTGTACGGTTGCCTGGGCAATGCAATCTCTGAGTCTCCCAGCTGGTACTAGAATTTATCACGATTATAATAATACTGCTATGGGATGGGCGCTCCCTGCAGCAATTGGCGGTGCGCTATCAAACCCCAAAAGATCTACAACTACTATCGCAGGCGATGGAAGCATTATGATGAATATCCAAGAACTTGCAACTGCAATTCGTTACTCTCCTGAACTTAAAATAATCATTTTGAATAACTCTGGTTACGGAATGGTTAGACAGACCGAAGAGCAGTGGTTAGATGGATTATACGTAGGAACAGACTCTCGAAAGGGTGATCTTGTTTTCCCTAATTTTCAAGACCTTGCACTCTCATTTGGGTTTAAAGTTGGCTATGCTTCGAATCATAATGAGTTAAGGTCTCAACTCAAAGCCATGTACATAGATAACTCTATTAAATTCCTTGAAGTTAGAATCAATCCTGATTCTAAAGTGATCCCGCAGACGAGGTACGGTTATTCGCTTGAAGATTCAGAACCAATTCTCTCGCGCGAAGATTTAAAAGCTAATATGATAATTCCTATTCTTAAAGAATGAATCTAATAGAT
>SXGQ01823795.1_pt1 | contig 12400 bp, 4 predicted proteins | sample 3178371 | NCBI WGS metagenome assembly SXGQ01 (sample SAMN11356859, study PRJNA531348) | freshwater metagenome | isolation source: freshwater sample F1-20 | place: China: Fuxian Lake, Yuxi | collected 2017-12-25 | reverse complement strand
GTTTTTGCCTTTGTGAGTTCGATAATCAAGTCTCGTCCTTTCTCAGCATCTGTTACGTCACCCTTAGCTTTCCAAATTGGAAGAATTTTGTCTAACACACCTTCTTGTTTGTAGTTGTGTTTGAAACGCCAAAATTTAACTCCGTCTTGTTCGTTATCACGGTCAATTACTTTTACAATGTAAAATAAACGTGAACGATACTGTGACGCTAATTCTTTGTCTTCTTTTTTACCTGTGGAAATAAGTTCGTTATAAACTTCAGTTAAAGGGGAACGTTCGTTGTCATTTTTATCAGGGTCATACAACTTAACCCATTGTCCGTTTACTTGAATTTCGTGATACCATACTTCAACAAATGGTGATGAACCATCTTTTGTAGGTAAAATACGAATTCTACGTGACGCAGACTTTTCATTTTTTTGTAGAATCGCTGAGAAATACTTCTTCAGTCGGTCCTCTTGTGAAATGTTTGTTTTTTGTGAACTCGATGATGTTGAGTTCTTTTCGTACTGTGCTAGTACTGAATCTAATACTGAATTTGCCATAAATAAATTTTTAATTTTTACTCTTTTATCTTCATAAAATATAAGTGAAAATTAAAGTTTGTCAAATAAAAAAGGGAAGATAATTCTTCCCTCAATTTTTACTTTTGTCTGTCAAAAATTATTCAGAATCTTCTTCTGTGTCATATAAGTTAAAGGTTTTTTTAACCTCGTTTGGTGAATAGTTTTCAACTTCGTCAGAAGTTAAAACATATTCATTTTTTCCACTCTTTTCCATTTCACCTTTTTTATCATCAAAAAAATCAGTGAGTTTTTGGTTGTAAGGGTAAGAATCAAGTGAGCGTAGTTCTAATTTTTCTTCAGGACTTTTCTGTCTATACTTTTCTAACTTAGTTTCGAGACTATTAATTTTATTCATTATTTCATCCATGTGAGATAACTTAGACTCTAAGTCATCAAGTTTTGTAAAAATCCCATCCATGAATTCATCTTGTTTTGCTTGAATTTCTTGTTGTGTGGTAACTAAATCTGTTATATCAATTTCTTCAGTTTCTTCTTCACCTTCATCTTCAGGTGTTACTTCTTCAACGTCAGGGTCGTTTTCTACATCAACAGGTTCAGGAACTTCAGTTGCTCCTGCGGCTGCGGGGTCAGCGGCTGCGGGGTCTGTTGCTCCTGCCGCTGCCGGGTCAGCTGCTGCGGGGTCTACAGCGGTTGGGTCAGCTGCTGCGGGGTCCGCCGGTGGTGGAGGTGGGGCATCTTGTTCTCTCAAAATATAAGAATTTATTTGGTTAAACCTTTTCAATTCTTCTAATATTTTTCTATCTAAACTCATTTTTGTAAAATTTATCCGTTTAATAATGTTTTAACCCCTGTTGGCGTTTCAACTCTTAAAGTTTTATTGGTTTTCATTGTGTTGTCAACTCTTTCTATTAAACCATCTTTCATTCTGATAGTATAACAGTCACCTGTATCTAAGTCACACACTTGTTGATAACCATTACCAGCATCTTTTTTGGTAATTCTTGTATCTTTGTTTAAATAGCTGTCTAATAATAATTTAATATCCATATCTTTTTTTTTTATAAATATGTGCTAATTATGGATTATTTGTAAAATACTCATAAGTCAAAGAAAATATTGTAATATATTGCTCATATAGGTTTTGTTTATTTGCAAAATAGTTTGTTACATAATCTTTAATTTGTTGTGCGTTTAATGGTGGTGGTCCATAAGCTGCTCCCGTCAACCAAGCAGAAAAAACAAATTGAAATAATGCCTTTCCATGTTGTTTGTTTATGTTAGTGTCAGGGTTCAATGTAATTAGTTGACTTACAAATGGCATAATATTATTAATAAAACTTATCACAAAATCAGTAGATTGTCTAAAATTATCGAATTTTGCAATTGGTACTGGTTTGTCATTTAATTTAACACATGATTGTTTTTTTATTAATGAATTTAAACTTCCAAAGTTATTTATGGTTGATATTTCATAAGGGTTATAATTGACACAATCCCATGCATTTGCCCCTGCCGACTTAGAAATATAAGTGACTTGAGCAATACCCATCAATATTGTTCTCAAATTTTTATCATTTGTTGCACTTTTAATAACATTTGCTAAATCAATAAAAGTAAAAGGTGACTCAACAATATCTTCAAATGGTATGGTTTCAAAAACAACATTTCGCTTAATTATACATTGGTCTTGTGGTGCTGCGTAAAAGTTTAATTGAGGGTTTTCCTTTAATTCGGTTTCTTTTTTTATTCTATCATTGTCGATAGGTTTAGTTTTTTTTGCGGTTTCTTTAAACTTGTCTAATATTTTTTTATTAACGTTGGTTATTAAATTTTCAACTTTTGGTAAGGAATATTTTGGTATTCTAGAACCTTTAAAACTAGTGGAAAACCCTCTACTAGAAATGTCATGTGATACTTCAAAAATCCAATAAGGACCATAAAACATAGGTACGTGTCTAAGTATAAAATACATTGTTGGTTGTATCATAACGTTACCCATAGATTCAACAGTACACGCATAAGACCTACTTTTATATAAACTATACATTGACACCGATTGTTGAGCCACTTGGTCTCCCGCAACAGAGCTACCCAAATCAGCATTTATTTTAAAAGATTCAGACGTATTTTTCATTTCTGACATGTCTAAATCAAGTCCTTTAAAAATGCTCTGATTTTGTACTCCAAAATCTACACTGAAACCAACAACTTTATTTGTTTGTGAGTAATTTCTGTTTGGGTCGGATATATCGACAGGGTTTCCTGGTACTCGTAAATCAAAACTATCGTCTCCAAATCTAATAAATGAGTTTTCTTTTGGTTTTGGATACTCCGATGGATTACCCATGTAAATACACAAAAATTTCGGACTAGATTGAGTGTAATCAACTTCTAAATAAGTTCCAAACAATGAGTTCCCTATTTCAATATCTTCTTTCGGTACACCGTTTTTCAAGGCCTCTTGGATACCATAAAAATTGATATAAGCAGGCATAGCCATAAACATAAATTTGTTCTTATCTAATATAGTACTTATAATAGACATTAAACTTAGTTTTGCATTTTTCGTTGGGTCCATTATTTCTCTTATTTCTTTCAAGTCAACAGTAAAATCATTTCCTAAGTCACTATTTGCCCTATCCATAAACAAAAAATCTTCAAATAATGTCATGTTTTTCAAATCGGAACCAGATATCCATTTGTCATTAAATCCTTTGAGTGTGTTGTATGTACTAAGTTTGTTAGTGTCTCCGTTTACGGCGTTATTAATAGTTTGGTCTTCGACTTTTATATCTTTGAGTATTCTGTTTAGATTGCTAAAAGTTTCGTTTACAACTTTATCTAATAGTGATTGTCTGTCTTGGAGGTATGAATTTATGTAGGTTGTAAACTTTGTTTTGTTATATGAGGGGTCTTCAATTTTTTGTGTTACATACAATTTGATTAGTGGTGATAGTAGTACAACATTTTCGGCAGTGAAATCTATATCGTTATCAATAAAAAATTCACTAACAAAAGATTTTTGAGTTCCCTGTAGTGGTTGTGTATTATTTTGTGGATTATTTGTTTGTTGTGGTGATGTATTGGACCCACCAGGAAGTGTTGTTACTGTTGTAACTAATTTTGTAGTACTACCATTAGGTAAAAAATAATTTATAGTCATTATGTAATTTCCAGCAATATTATTATTTACCTGAATTACATTTGCATAGTTTGTATTTGCACCAAGAGTTCCTGAAGACGGTAATTGTTGATTGTTTGGGTCATTAATATTTGTGTTAATATCATAGAATGCGTTAATTCCAACATTTGCAACAGTAAAATTTGAATCTCCCTCTATTTTATAAACTGAATACCCACCATTAGGTTTTTCTAAATTATAATATCTGTTTGAGTCTACACCTAAATTTGAAGTAGGTAGTATTGTTGAAGAGTGCCCTACAAAACTTATACTAACATTCGGGTTATTTGATTGTGGACAATTTATTAAAGAATTGAAAAAAGAAAGACAATAACTTTCAGGAGTTACTCCCACAGCATTTGTTTGTGGAGAGTTGTCATCAACTTCTAAATTATAAGTTGTGGTTAAAGCACTATTGGGCACTTTTTTAGCACAAAAGTTTTTTTGTTGTGATGAGCTATCGAGAACTTCCAGATACCAAATATGATTATCTGTGTAGTTGAATGAGTTTGTCATTGTGATATTATTCGGGTCAGTAATGTTAAAATACTGACCAGTACATAAATCTTGGAAAGTTCTAGTAGGGGTTGTGTTTGTTGGTGGTACGTATTGTGATGGCACATTTTGGTTTGCTAACGGTATAGATGGAAACTGTGGTTGTACTTGAGTTTGATAATCGACTGAAGGTATTTCACTAAATCCAAGATAGTTTCTGACTGCCGCCCAAGCTGTGGGGTTTTGTGCAAGACTCAAAAGTAATGAAATATTTGTACCGTCTCCCGGTAACTTTCCTTTCAAATATGAACCGAATCTATATTTGTCTTCAGGCACAAACTCATTGAGATTAGAAAATGAGTTGAATAATTTTCTTTCAAATCCATATGGGTTACTCAACTTAATAACACAATCAAAGTTCAAAAAGTTTTTGATTGACTCTGTTAAATTAGAAATTTGTAATTCAGCCAATTTTTTTCCATCAACATCTTCGTTTGTTTTTGTAAAACCTGCGTTAGAAAAAACAAATAAGTTGGTTATTTGATTTTTCAAAAGTTTCTGCTCAACATTTGGTATTCCATTCGCATTGGTATATGTTGCAGTTGTAACTTCGTCATTAAGTTGTAAGTCTTTAACTTCAAAATTATATTTACAAAAACCTAAAAACTTTTCCTCAAATTTATCTAATAGTTCTTTTGGAAAAACACTAAATATTTCATCTATTGAGCTATATTTTAACTCACCTGAAACTAAATCGAAATCATTTTGTCTGTTGGTGTTTGTTTTAATTACTTTGAGGTATTCTGTAGGTTTTGGTTTTGACACAAGATTATTGTCAAAATACCCAAAGTTGGATGCCCCCCAAAATGCTCTTACTGAACCATTAAATAATGCTTTGTTAAAAAATGGTTCAATTGTTTTTTGGTTATTTGAGTTAATACATTCATACATCGATTGGTCAATTGGTATACCACCCATAGATGGATACAATACAATTCTATTACCCCCACCAGGACTATTGGATGTGCCAGCATAAGTTCTATATTGAAAATAGTTTCTTTTAGTCAAACTACGATTTGGTGATGTTGTATCAAAACCTACGTTCAATGTCGTTGTCGAACTATTGTTTTTTCCAATATTAAAGTTATCAGTAGTTACGGCATTTTGAAAAGCGGCACTTGTATAACCTGTAAATAAGTTTTTACCAAATAAGTAGTAATTTACCTCGTCAACAAGTTTTGGGTAGAACCCTACATTTTGTACGTCATATGTGTTTACAACTATTTGTGTTGAGCTTTGTAAACTAATAGTTTGTGTTGTTGTACCACTATAATCAAATATTTGATATTGTTTTGTGGGGTCTGATGTGTCAGGGTCATAACTTTTAATGTAATCAAAATCTTTCCAAACATCATCAAGAATATCCACGTTTGAATTAACAAAAGTTTTGTATCTATGCCAAATCGAACCATATTTTAGTACCCATGAATATGGTACTTGATGAACTGCAGAATATTTTTTAAAAGTTGCTGCTAAATATTCTAAGTCAGTAATTGTATTATTATCAACATTAATAATTTTTTCTTTTGTTGTAATAAGTGGAAGTGAATTCAAAAACATATATCCAAGTGAAACATATGATTGTGTATTACCTGTTTTTTGTTTTTTTACACCTTCAACTATGGAGTTGATAAAGTATGGTGTGTTTAATAAAGAGGTTGTTTGAATTGAAGTCCCTACATTACCACTGTATGAATTTCCATAATTTATGAATGACTCAGTAAAAAAGGTTTTTTCGTTTTTTCTGTTTGTATAAAAATTTTTTAAAGTATCTCTTGTTGATATTTGTACGTTGTTTGATTGGTCTGTTAAGTATGTTTGGTTTCCATTATTAAACCCGTAAGGTGTTGTGAATAATTTAATATTAGAATACTTCTGTGTTTGATTAATTCTTGCTATAGTTTTTTTATCGTCAAGATATATAAATGTTTTAGTCGTGTCATTGTAGTCTTTGAAGTTTTGAATTGAATCTCCGTTAGATAGATTTTTTTTCAACCAATTTAAATTAGTGAACGGATAAGTATCTAATATATTTTTTTTGGAAGAATCACTACTTGTTATATAATTTGTTAGATTTTTTGCCAAATCTATTTTACTAGAAACTTCAACAGTCCTATTTGACAAAGTATCAATACCATATATTTCGTTTGGATTTTTAGTAAGTGTTTCTATATACGGTGTTACATAACTGTCTTTCAGATAAAAATTCCATAACTCACCTTGTCCATTATTAGAAACTTTTTTCATGTAATCTAATAACTTTTGTAAGTTAAATTTAAAATTTTTTAAGTCTTGGTTAATTGCAATATCTTGTGGGGCAACTAAACTTAAATTTTTACTTTCGATATCTCCATAGAATTTGTCTACCTGTTTTTGTGATGCTAAGTCTGATAATAAATTTCCATAGTGTGTTGCTACATAAGCTCTCTCAAATATTTCGTAGTAAAGTTTTTTTGCATCCAAATTTTGATAAGGTGTTGTTTTGAAAGGAAATTCAATAGCGTTAGAAGATATATATTCTGTAACATCTTTGACATTGTTATACGTATAATTTTCTGTGGGTGCTGCAGTTTGAGTTTGTGCTTTTAAAAATGCCTCTGTAAAACCTACTTCGGGCCACAAGTTATAGTCAAATGCGTTAGTCAATTTTATTGTTTTAGGGTCACCTGGATATTGTATCACATATAAATCACGACCATCTGTTTGTTTTTCTTGTGTGAAATAAAGTGGCCACGGATAAACAACATTATCATTATTTAATGAACCACTCGATGTCTGAATTGAGTTTAGTGCGTCAGGAGATATGCTTTGTGGTGGTATTACGGCTAATAATCTTTTTTTGTCTGACCTAACCTCCCAAGCCTTTTCATGGACATCTTCCATCAATCTATAAAAGGCATCGGCGCCGGCTAGCAAAACAGCAAATACATTTCGAATTGTTGGTTTAAAACCTAAACCTCCATTCTGTGATATTGCCAAATCCGCATATAGTTTAGTTAATATATCTTCAATATCTTTTTTATTCGCCTCTAAAGTTTTAGACATTTTGTCTAATTTGTCCAAGTATGAATTAGGAACGTAAGAACCATCAGCAACTACTTTGTCACCAAAAAAGTAATATTCAGGTTGTACGTCAATTATATTGTTATTTGTGTCTAATACTTTTTGTGTAGTACTAAGACCAGCGTTAATATCTAAAACAAATTTTTCAAATTCTGCATTAGTATTTGGGTCTCCAATATTTATTTGTTTACCTGTTCTAAAATAAAAAGTTTGTTGTAAAGCTTGATTATTTTTTTTAAAACTTTCTATGTCTATTTTTTTTACTATATCATTTACATCTTTTATTGTAATAGGTATTTCGTATTTTTCGTCTTCTTTTTTTCTAGTATTTTTAGGGTTTGTTCCGAACGTTTGATTTTCAGATAAAAACTTTACATAGTTGATAATTCTTTCATCGATTTTTGTTTTAGCCTTTTTTTCTTCACCAATACCTAACTCTTTTTTATATGGGTAATATATGTTGTTATCGATAACAATAAAATTTGAAGAATCTAATATGTTACTAATTGCATACTCAAAAACTTCTATCTTTAGTTTATCTAAGTTTGTTTGATAGTCTTCTATATCGTTTAATTTTGTAAAATCTCCTTTTTTATCCACCGTGGATAATGCATTCGCATCAAAATTATCTATCCTACTCATAAACTCACTTATAGATAGATGAGGGAAATTACTATCAAGCAAACCTTTTCTTTTGTAAATGTTATAAACTTCATCTAATTTTTGTCTACCTTTGTATGTATTTAATTTTTTTACACTATTATCTTTTGGGTCTGTGATGGTAATTACACTATTATAAATGTATGGAGAAGTAGAGGCATACGACAAAGGAGTGTCAAAAAGTAAAGCTGTAAATTTTCCAATTAACTTCAAGTCTATGTCATAGTTTCCTGTAGCTGCGTCAAAACTTGCGTTAAATGATGTTAATGATAATCGATATCTAATAGCTTTACCATAATATCCTTTCAAAGTTAAGTAAAATAGTGGATATGGAAAGTTGAAAAAGGCAGAATACAATGAGTTTTCGCCTTGTTCAAATAATGACCTACCTTGTATATCCGTCATTTTTATATTTACTTCAGGAACTCCTGTACCTTTGATTCTAACACTAATTTGTTTAATTCCTAAAAGTTGTGTATCTTCATAACCTATAACTGATTTTTTAAATCTTTGTACACCTTCAGTTTCTACAACTCTTTCTCTATTTTGATTAATACCTTCAAAGATTGTAGAGTCCTTGCCCGTAATTTGGTCTGTCCAACTAGAGTCAAAGGCGGTTTTACCTTTAGGTTTTAAAAAATTAATTTTTAAATCTTCGTCCCCTTGGAATAATGTTGCAATTGCAGTGCTTTGTACATCAAAAGATGCTCCAACGGCTAATTTAGTTCTTGGAATTATAAATGTTTCTAAGTTAGCATAATATACTAAATCTTCGTGGTCAACAAGTCTTGATTCTCTTTTACCTTGACTGTCGTATACTTCATTAGGGTTTACAACAACTATGTTATTATAGTCAGTCTCTATAAATATTTTTTTATTTTGTTTTAATCTAGCGGCCATAATAAAATATATGTGTATCTATTGCAGATTTGTAGTCTTGTAACGCACTTACCAATGGGAAAGGTATTCGTAAAATTGCACCCTCAGGAATATTTGATTCTAAACCCCCATACTGTGGATTGGCAGTCAAAATTAACCATCCAAAATATGGTGTACTGTATTTTTCATAACTAATTTTGTCAAGTCGAGATTTACCAAGTAGATAAAGATATTGTTGGTCAGTTGGTCTAGCGGGTAAATTTACATAAGGAACCACAGTTTGTTGTCCATTTATAATAAAATCTTTATATCTATTGTAGTAATCCATTATTGGAAAGATTTTTTTAAATTAAATTTATTACCTGTTGAGTTAACTTGAGAATATAAGTCTTTTAGGTTAGAGTCCGATGGAGCTAAAGGTGGTAACTTGGTTTCCAATACACACAATCTTTCTTTAGAAACATCATAAGGTCTGTAATTAGTATACTTGTTTGAATAATAATCGTCTCTGAATTTTTTCAAGTTTGCATCTTGGGTGTTTTTCGATTTCAAATAATCAGCACCTAAACCTGTTTGTGGTGTTGCTATTATATTTGTAAAATACGTGTCCCAAGAATCTTTATCATCTTGACCAGCGTTAGGAATAGCCCCATTTATGATACTATTTATAAAGTCTTGTGGACTTTTTAAAATATCAGGTCCAAAAAGAATAAAGAATCTATTTTTAGCCGGTGTGTAATTTGGTATGTAAGTATCAAAAGAAAATGAGTTATTATATTCATAACTACCAGAAGGAATTACATTAAATGTTCCAAGTTGTTGAATGAAATCGTTAAAGTCATTTTTTACCAAATAAGATTCTTGTGTAAGCTCTTGTAATGTGTTTGTTACTCCTTGTGGATATGGTGGTGTAATTTGTGTTGTTCCTGAAATATTATAAACGTAAGCGTTTCCTTGTTTTGTGATGTATCCATCATTACCGTTCATAACGTAGTTTAATTTATCAAGGACAGTTATCCATTCGAGTTCTTTTGTTATAATTGTGTTGTTGTTTGTTTCTAATACCCCTAACATTTGTCCGGATTTAGTTTCTATTAAATCTTGAATTCTTCTTTTAACTTTTCTAATTTGTATTTCACTAAAGTTGGAATTGTCAACTAATGCTAACATTGGGCAGTCGTTGTTATCTACATCTTCTTTTGCCTTAGTTTTCAAGTTGTTAATTCTTGTTTCAATGTTTATCGATTTACCATATATTGTACATGCCTGCGGACTTCCAAGAGCATTAAAACTTCCTGAAGTATATTCTCTTTCTTTTGTTAGTAATTGTAATCCACCGATAAATAATTCATCGTTAACTTTAGATAATGTTTTTTCTACAACTTCGAAATATTCTTTGCTCTTATCAACTAAACTTTGCATAATGTTTTGATATCTAATTGTGCCTGTCACTATACTTGTTTGGATATCGAGTCTTTGTTCACCAGGAATACCGATTGGAACCCCACCATTGTTTTCAGTACCTCTATCATTTGGATTTGCAACAACTCCAAATCTATTCAAAGCATCTAATTCGATTTCTTTATCATACTTGTCGAGTGTGGTATTTTCTGCCGTATCATCAGCTCTGTCGTCATACATTTCTGTGTTGGCATAATAATTAAATGATAACGCATTTTGTAATTTTGATACAGGACCTGCTAAACCGTGTGCTCCTATAAAGTTAAACCCTATTGATACATCAACAATCATAGGTTGTACACCAATACCTTCGGGATTTAAATCAAATCTTCCATCTTCATATTTAAATGTAAGTGAATCTAATACTATTTTTGTATGAAAAAAGTCACCAATTCTTAAAACACAAACTGGAGGTGCTCCAAACACACTATTTGTTACATCATTATATAGTAGTTTTACTTCACCATTCGCCGACTCACTAACAGTTGGTATTGTATCTCCTGGTCTCATACACTGCTGTAAAAATGTTAATCTTGAGTTTAATCCTTCAGGTGTTATTGAGTGAAAAGCAGGATTGAAGAATTTGAATTTTTGTTTAATCCCGTTATACACAACTTCATCAGATTCTTTAATCATGTCGAAGTAATTACACTCCGTTAGTAATTTTCTCCCCAATTTTTTGGTAAGTTCTTTTTTTCTTTGAGATGTTAACTGTGTTGTTCTTGTCGTCTTTTTTGTTGTAACAGTTTCTGGTGTTTGATTTTGTGGTCCTCCTGTAGGCGTTTGACTAACAAACGAATTAGAAGATTGTACAGGTTGTGGTGACGCTCCATTGTCGGTTGCTAATCCATCTTCGTCTATTGTATTTGACAAATAACTTGTGTTGTTGTTATTTGAATTTTGTGATGCATTTATATCTCCTTCTACTGAAGTACTACCGTCGCCATTGGTACCATTATTCCCACCGTTGTTTTGCGTATTGTTGCCACCATTATTTAATGTGTTGTCTACTGGGTCGAATATTTCAACATCTACAATTCTAACTCTTCTACAAGCCATTGCGTTTACAGAGGTAACACCTTCAACAGAATTTTTTAAAAAAGATTTCGAACAATTAATATATTGATATGGTGCTTGGTCCAACTTACCACCTTCACCTTGATATGTTTGCACTTTGACTGTGATTTTACCATCGGCTTCGTAATCACCAATTGTTTTACTACCTGCAGGTTGTGCATATAACCATTGTTTGACACTATCACCTCTTCTTGTTGATAGTTTGATATTATAGTCTGTATTATGTATTGAAGATGCGGTTCCAGATAAACTAAACTTAACAGTTTTACCTTGTGCTAATGCGTCTCCAACTAAAACTGCCAACTTTTTAGCGTCATCAAATTCTTTAGCTATGTAGTCAAAAAATTCACTAACTTTATCTCTTCTTGTATCAACAAAATCTTTTAGGTATTGTATCGCATCATTTGGATTAAGATTTTGTATTTGTGCCTGTGTAAAAGGAACATAACTTGCGTCATTATATTGAAAAATAATGTTTCTTGCTTTACCAAATGTTTTACCAAATAAGTCAGTTCCACCATTATCTAAGTATGCGGTCTTAAGTGCTAAATAGTCATCATATACTTCATTGAAAGGTTTTTGTGCTTGAAGTGGGTCAAACACACCATTAACAGTTTTTTGACCAGGATAATCATTATGAAAATAAAACCCAATATCTTGAAGGTTAGGTTGTATAATCGTTGGTGTAAATGTTGGTGTCGGTGTTGCAGTTGGTGCTGGTATCGGTGTCGCTGTTGGTACTGGCGTTGCAGTTGGTGCTGGCGTTGCAGTTGGTGCTGGCGTTGCAGTTGGTGCTGGCGTAGCCGTAGGAGGTGGTGTATTACAAGGGTTTCCTGTTCGTGTTATTGTTCCATCGGCAGCATTTGTAAAGTATGGTTCAGTATTTTTTTGAACACACACCGTACCTGTTGCACCACTTTGTAGTGCAATTGACGTTAAAGTTGTTTGACCACAACCTGTGTAGTTAATAGTTGTTGCACTGTTTCCAACTGCATAT
>SXGQ01741693.1_pt1 | contig 12401 bp, 5 predicted proteins | sample 3178371 | NCBI WGS metagenome assembly SXGQ01 (sample SAMN11356859, study PRJNA531348) | freshwater metagenome | isolation source: freshwater sample F1-20 | place: China: Fuxian Lake, Yuxi | collected 2017-12-25 | reverse complement strand
GTTAGCGTGAGTGCGCCCGGCACACCGAACCGACCGGAGCTGCTAGCCCTCGCGGGAGCCCGCGCCGAGCGACGCCAGGCGGCGGCTGACTCTCTGCGGCAGGTAGGTCGATCCCGAAAAGGTGATCACGGGACTCGTGCGGAACCACTTTTCGGAATCGACCTATGTGCTGGAGAGAGTCAGCCTGGGCGACGCCGGTGCGCGAGATTCGTGCGGCTGCCCGTCTGGCGGAAGCCGGCTCTCAGATAGCTGAGGCGGGACGCGCGGTTGTGCCAGTCGATGGTCGTCCGCGCGAGCGTCTTGCCTGCCGCCGCGAGCAGCCCGAGTCGGTGCACGATGAGCCGCTGGTGCAGCCCCTGGCGCCGCGCTTCGGGCGCCACGTGGTCGCCCCAGAGGAAGCCAGCCTCAGCGTCGGCGCCGAAGTCCTCGGGCGCGCCGTCGAGGCGGGCCTCCATACGCTCGGGCGGGCCGAGCGACAGCCAGCCGACCGCGAGCAGCGGGCCGCCGCCTCCCGTGTCCGGACCGACGAAGCCCCACGCGGACAGCCGCGGATCGGCGAGCAGCCTGTCGAGTTGGGCGATCTCGGTGGCGCTCCACGGGCCGCGATCTGGCCGGCATAGCAGGTCGTCCCGCGTCAGCCGCCGTGGCGCGTCGAGGCGACGAGGGGCGTCTGCGTGGGCTGGCGTCAGCGTACAGGTGAGGAGCCGGCGCACCCGCACCCGCAGGCGGACCCGCGCGAGCAGCTGCCCCCCGCGCAGCACGAGCACGCCGACGACGCCGAGGCGCCCGAGCTGTTCGCGCAACCCTCGGAGCTTGTGAAGGAAAGAGGCCAGCTTCACACCCCGCCTAGCACCTGAATGAGGCGCCATTCAGTCGTACCCGACCGCCCGCTCAGCAGAGGGCCGCCTCGCGAACCCAGGCCATGTAGCTGCGCGAGCCGTCGACGACATCGAGGCTCAAGACCTCGGGCACGTCGTAGGGATGCAGCTCGGTGAGGCGCGCCTCGAGGACCGCGTAGCGCGGCGCGGGCGTCTTGATGACGAGCATCGACTCGGCGTCCGACGCGATCGCGTCCTTCCAATAGTAAAGGCTCTTGACGCCCGAGAGGATGTTGACGCACGCGACGAGGCGCTCCTCCAGAAGCGTCCGCGCGATGCGCTCGGCGTGGTCGGCGGGGCAGGTGCAGAGGACGACGCGGATCTCGGGCTCGGCCATGGTCGCGGGCTCCGTCGGTTCGGGACAAGGCCTGTCGGTCGTACTGGTGCACACTCCAAGGGTCAAGCCCGGAGCAGCATAGGAGCGCCTGGACCCACGCATGGCAGACCGGGCAAGACGGCCCCTCGCTGCGAGAGACTTCCCCTCCCGGAGACCGTGCGAGGCCTCCGGGAGGAAGATTGGACCCGACGACGGGCTTGACGCCTCACTCGCAGGTGCGAAGCGTGTTCCCGCGCCACAGGCCGGTCACGGTGGAGTTGCCCGGGCACGCGTTGCAACCCCAGCCGATGGTGGCCGCTGGCAACGGGTTGGAGCTCCACATCGTCCCCTCGTCGCAGAGGCCACCGTCCGCCTTGACGCAGGTCTCCATGCAGCCCATGCACGCGGCCTGACCTGTCCGTTGGGCGCAGGATTCACAAGCACCGACACCGTTCCAGGTAATGCCAGCAAACGACCATGTGTCGCCCGAGCGCCGAATCTCATGGTTCACCCAGGCGTACCCCCATCGGCAGCTGGTGCAATCGCTCGACCCGGGACCCACACAGCGGCTGCAGCCAGTCGAACACTGCGCACAGATTCGCTGCGAGGTGTCGGCATAGGTTCCGTCGGGACACTCGGCGTCACCGACGCAGGCGCGAGCGCTGGCGTCGCCGAAGCGCCCCGCGGGACACTGCGCCACACAGGTGGGGCTCCACGTCCCGCCGCTGTTGTCCCACAGCAGGAACGTCCCCGGCAGGCACTGCTCGCACTGGCCGCCGTTCGGGTAGGACCCGCTGCGGCACGTCGTGGGGCACGCGCCAGACGGCGCGCTGTCGGGGGTCCGCACGATCGAGCCGGACATGCAGCCGAGGCAGTCGTCGGCCTCTGGGCCGTCGCAGCTCGAGCAGGAGCCGTGGCAGGGCGAACAGACGCTGGTGCCAGGTGGCACGTAGCCGCGCTGGGCGTTGACGCAGCTGTTGTAGGTCACGCACTCCCGGGTCGACGCGAGGGCGAAGGTCCCGAACGGGCAGGTCGCGACGCAGCGTGCTGGCCCGCCTTCTGCGTCGTGCGCGAGGTAGGTCCCCGCCGCGCACTGGACGCACGCGCCGTTTCCGTCGCGGTACTCGTTCGAGGACGGACAGTTGCCGCAGACCGTCGTCTGGCCTCCCATCAGGAAGGAGAAGGCGCCAGCCGTCGCGCCCGAGGGACACCACCAGCAGCTCGTGCGAGACCCACAGGAGCCGCAACCCGCGACGCAGGCCGCGCACGTCCTGGTCTGCCAATCGAAGTACGTTCCTGACGGGCACCCCGCGCATGTGCCCGAGCCGGCGTCCCATATCTGGCCGCTCGGGCAGCAAGTCCCGCCCGGGCACGGGGTGCAGGTGCGGGTGATGTCGTTGCGATAGCGCCCAGCACCGCAGTCGGAGACGCAGCGGGACGTGTCGGGGTCCCACGCGCCAGGCTCCGAGCTGCCGCACGCCGGGTCCTTGTCGCAGGACCACCACGCGGGCCACGACGGGTGGCAGGCGTCGCAGGTGCTCCCGTTCCAGCGGAATCGGCTTGGACAGTCGCAGAAGCGCTGGATTTGCATGTTGTCCGGCGTCAAGCGGGCACCCTCGACCGCACCGGCCGGGCAGCTCGCGGCGCACTGACCGAAGGTGTTGCCGTAGCCAGCGGGCAGGAGCACCTCGCCCGATCGACAGGCGACGCAGCGACCCGGGCCCGGGCCGTCGCAGAGCGCGCAGGACGGGTCACAGGCCGCGCCGCACATGCGTTCACCCGGGCGCGCCTCCGAGGGCGAGGCGAAGGTGCCGTTGTCGCACCCGTAGCAGTCGACCCCCTTGTGCACGAAGGTCTCCAGGCCAACGGAGCCGCCAGGCCAGCTTCCGTTCCACAGTCGCGTATAGATGCCGCACCACGAACAGAAGGGATTCTCCGGTGTGCTGCAGCTGACGCAGGCGAAGCGATTGCTGTCCCAACGCCAGCCCGTGCTCGACACGTGAACGTAGTCGGGCGTGTAACCGGCCTTGCACCACGTGCACTGCTCAGGTCCTGGCCCGCTGCAGCTCGAACAGCCGGGAGCACACTGGACGCATTCATGGCCCACCTGGGTGTAGCCTCCGTTGCAGCCGTAGGTGCAGGTGGCCCCCTCGGGCTCGGTCTGCTTGAGCATGCCGTCCGGACAGGCCGCGAGGCAGGTGTCGTTCCAGAAGACCTGACCGGTCGGGCATGCGCGGCACTCCCGCGTGACGTCGTCGGCGAGGGTCAGGCTCGGGCAGTCGCCAGCGACGACGCAGGCCTTGCGCAATACGTCGCGGTAGGTGCCGGCCGGACACTGGGAGACGCACTGATGAGTCCACGGGTTCTGGGTGGTGTCCCAGGTCAGCGCCTTGCCCGTGTCGCAGCTCGCACACCCGCCAGCCGACTCCCACCCGCCGATGGAGCAGCCGATGCAGGCGCCATAGGGCCCTATTCCATCCGCCCGTGTCAGGGTATCGGCATCATCGCAGCTCGAGCATTGGCCCGGTGCGGGGCCTACGCAGCTCCGGCAGTTCACGTCACAGGCCACGCAGCGGTCGGCGAAGACGTCGGGGTAGCTGCGAGGGCTGCAACCCTTGACGGACACGCAAAGTCCGGAGGCGGGGTCACCGAAGGTGTGGCCCGGGCACGTCGCGACGCAGGACGGCGCGTCCTTGTGTCCACGGTAGAGGAAGGTGTTCGCGGGACAGCCGACGCAGGTGCCGCTGCCGTCCCGGTACTCACGCTTGTCGGGACACGGGCTGCAGGTTCCGTACCAGTTCTGGTAGACCTCGAACACCTCGACGAGGGTGTGGCCGCTCTCGCAGGCGTCGCAGCGGACGCTGTCGGAGCACCTCGTGCAGCCGGCTGGGCAGGGGCTGCAGGTCCGCTGCCCGTAGTCCCCCCAGGAACCCGTGGGGCAGTTGTTCACGCAGGTGTTCGTCGAGGGGTCCCAATACTGACCCTGCTGACAGCACTCGGCGCCCTGACATGTGATGCACGACCGCGTCTGACCGGAGTAGTCCGGGAACTTGCCGTCCCCGCAGTCCGAGACGCACGCACCAGCGTCCGCGTCCCACCACGTGTCACCCCAGCAGCACGCGTTCCGGTCGTAGCAGCCTTCGCCCGAGGCTGCGCAGCTCGGGTGGCAGGACGAGCAGCTGCTGCCATCCCACCAGGTCCCGAACGGGCACTGGCAGTAGGACGGCCCGCCCGGCTTGTCGGCGTACGGCACGCTATCCGCGGGGCAGGTTGTGACACAGCTCGCGTAGTCAGTCTGGGCAGCGTCAGGGTGCAAATGCGTACCGCTCGGGCAAGACTGGCACGTGGAGGCCAGGCCTGACACGCAGGTGGCGCACGACGGGTCACAGGCCTCGCATTGGTTCTGATTCAAATCCGAGAACGACGTGTCGTGGTAGCGCCCGGAGTCGCAGCTGCCACATGTCCAGCGTTCGGTGGCCTTCTGTGTGCCGCTCGCGTCCCCGAGCTGGTTCCAGTTGCGGTCGAACAGGTTGGCCTGACAGTTGGTGCATCCGTCGACGCCCGTCGTGACTTCGCAGGGCTTGCACTGGAAGGGCTCGTTGAAGCTCGAGCGACGGCGCCAGCCTGAGGCGCTGATCTCGTAGTCGTCGGCCCCGTAGCCGTAGGCGCATCCGACGCACTGCGACGGCCCCGTCCCGACGCAGATGTCGCAGCCAGCGGCACAGGCGACGCAGACGCCGCTCTGGACCATGAATCCCGACGGGCAGGTCTGCAGGCATACGCGGCCGTTCGGCCCGTCGTGGCGGACGTAGTCGGCCGGGCAGGTGGCGACGCAGGTCGGGATCCAGCCGGCGCCATAGGACAGGGCCTGGCCCGTCGGACAGGCCTCGCAGGTGCTCCCGACGAGACGCCGTCCCGTCGGGCACGCGAGGCAGGTCGACCCGCGCGGGCTGCTCGACTCGCCGCGCAGGTCGAGCTCGACGAGGTGCGTCGCGTCGGACGTCGGGTCACAGGCGCCACACCAGTCGATGTCACCCTCGAACGAACACGAGGTGCAGGTCCCCTCGCACGGCAGGCACAGCTCCTGGTCGAGGCCTGGCGCCCAGAGCGAGCCGCAGCCACCGCCGCCGCAGTTCTTCCCGGCGCGACTCGCGCAGCGCCAGTCGGCCTTGACGAGCTGGAGGAAGACATCGGGCGCCACCTCGAACCAGACGCTGTCGTCGGTGGTGGCCGCGATGGGCGAGGCGGCCGTGACGGGGAGGGTCCCGTTGATGGCCCACCCCTCGAAGTCGTCGCCCGACGCGGCGGTCGGCGTGCACCCGAGTGCCGCGCCATAGGTGGCCTGTCCCGCTGTCAGGACGACGGGCGGGCAGGCGGACCCAGGCCCGACGTCGAGGTAGACCACGCGGGTCACTTCGCCAGCGGGGGGAGTCGGCGCCCAGACCGCGGTCAGCCCGGTCGCCGCGAGCGGGGCCCGTTCGTTGCATTTGCCCGGGACGTTGACATCCGGGCCGACCGGGAGGTGCCACGTCGACCCCTGCACGGCGAGTTCCTGCTCCCAGCCGACGAGGGTGAAGCCGTCACGCACCGGCTGCGCGGCCCACGCGGCCGAGAGCGACCCGATGAGACCGCGCTCACGGGGCAGCCTCACCGTCCGGGTCGACCCTCCGCCGAAGAAGGTGCCTTCCCCAGCGTCGAGCATGTAGCGCGCGAACGCCGTGCAGACCCCGAAGTTGGCCTCGATGTCCGAGGCCTTGCCGAAGTCCCAGCGCGCCGAGACGAAGGCTGGCCACGACGGACCTGCGGGCTCGAGGGGCGTGCCCTTCCATAGCAGTTCGTCATCGGGGCTGGCCTGCTGCCAGGGGACGAGCGACCAGCCCGTGAAGGTGCCGAGCGGGTGGTCCGAGTACCCGCAGTGGGCGAAGGCGTTCTCCCAGTTCGTATCGGCTGCGCCAAAGGCGTAGGGCGGGCACATCGTGCCCGGGAAGGCGTCAAAGACCACGAGGCGGGCGTCTGGCTCGGCCTTGACCCAACCCGCGATGAGGGTGATGACGTCTGGCAGGTCGCCGCAATTCTCCGGGACGACGATGGCCGGGTCGATTCGGATGGCCTGCGGTTCGAGCGACTCCGAGTCGGTCCCGATGAGCCACCAGCCGATGAAGACGTGTCCGCTCCAGGTCGGGACCTGCGAGGTGATCGCGTCGACCCGGTCGCCGCGCCGCAGGGCGACCTGGGCGGTGGCCTGCCCGCCGAGGCTGCCGCCACCGGCCGCGAACTTCAGCGCCGCAACGCTCTTCACGCCCTCGACCTGCGTGAACAGGGTCCCGCGCGCGTCGAGGGTGACCGCCACGTTCGGGGCGCAGTCGCCCGCGACGCACCGCCCGAGGCGCGCGTCGAAGGCCTGCCCCGGGACGCACCTGGCGCAGGTCCCGTCCCAGGCGAAGTAGCCCGAGCGCGTGTCGCAGGCGTCACAGCCGCCGAAGGGGTCGCAGCGCAGGCAACCCTCGCTGCAGGACTCGCACTTGCCGTCGGCCGAGATATACTGCCCGTCCTGCGGGCAGACGCAGGTCCCGTTGACGATCCGCGCGTCCTCGGAAGGGCAGCTTGTCGCGCCAGCGAGACAGTGCCCGTCGGCGACCAGCCCGTCGCACCGCACACACGCACGGCTGACTGGGTCGAAGGTGTGCTGGTCCAGGCAGGCGATGCCCTCTGTGTCGGAGAAGGACGCGCCCGCGAGACCCTGCTCGACGCACAGCCCGTTCAGCCCGTACAGGCCGGGGCCGCAGGTCTCGCAGCGGTCGAAGCGGTCGCAGGCGAGGCACCCTTCGGAGCAGCGCTCGCAGCGGTCACCAGCCGCGAAGGACCCCGGGCGGCAGTTGCAGCGGCCCGCCGCGTCACGCACCGACCCGGCGGGGCACTGAGTCACACAGCGTCCGTCGAAGAGCAGCCAGCGCCCGGTCTCGTCGCGGCCCGACGTCACGGCGCTGCACGCGGTGCATGCGCCCCCCCACGCGCCGTCGCTCTCGCACGACGTGCAGTTGGCCGGGCACGGCTCGCAGGTGGACGCCGGCGTCAACCAGCTCCCATCAGCGCAGGCGCATCGCCCGTCGCGGGGCACCGTGCCCTCTGGACAGCTCACCGTTTCGCCGGACTCGGCCGTGACCGGGAGGCACTTGCCGCTGGCCGGGTCGGCGATGAGGCCAGCTTCGCAGACGCAGACGCCGGTCGCCTCGTCGGGAGTGGCCGCATAGCCGAGCTCCGTCGGGCACGCGTTCGCGTCGTCGAGTCGGACGCACACCCCGGCGCTGTTGGCACGGTAGCCGTCGACGCACAGGTCGCAGCGCCCGCCAGCCGCGCAGAGCGAGCAGTTCGCGGGGCAGTCGAAGCACCGGGTCCCATCCGCGCTCAGGAAGAGGCCCGGCTTGCACGCGCACCGGCCTGTCGCGTTCGCGTACGCGCTGCTGCTGCCGTCGGGGCAGGGCCGGAGACAGGCGCCGCCGACGAGGTCGAGGCCGGCCGGGCACTCGGTGCACAGCCCACTTCCGCTGTCGCATCGAGCGCAGCCGCGGCAACGCATCTGACACCGGCCTGCGCGACACGCAGCACCACCGCAGTCGAAGTCTGAGGCGCAGAAGGCGCCGGCGTCACAGGAGTCGCACAGGGGCCCGCCGCAGTCGATGTCTGTCTCGGCGGCGTTGCGCACACCGTCGGTGCAGGTCGGTGCGGCACAGGTCGCGATCGACTCGCAGTCCCCACCGCAGTCGACGTCCTTCTCGCGCGCGCCGCGCACGTTGTCGAAGCTCGCGCGCGCCGCGCACGTTGTCGAAGCAGCTGTCAGCGACGCACAGACCGGCTGACGGCTCGAGTAGCGCGCAATGGGTGCCGTCATCGCAGCCCGCGTCACAGCTCGGCGCGGCGAACTCGAGCTCGGCCGTCGTGTGGAAGACGGTCCCGCCGAGGGCGACTGAAACGGTGTGGCGGCCGACGTCTGGCGCCAAGAAGAAGACGCGCAGGACAGGCGTCTCGCCGTTCGTGACGACCGAGGGCGCCCGGAAAGTTCCATCGGCGCCGGTACCGCTGACGCGGGTCGACGCGAAGATGACGTCGGTCCGTACGACCCGGTTCGCGTTCGAGAGCGCGATGGTGACAGGCTCGCCGACGCGGTAGGGCTCGCCCGCACCCGCAGCGGGAGGCGCCACCTCGACGGTCCACGCGCCCGGGTCCCGCGGCGTCGGGGCCGGTGCGACCTCGCAGCTGTCGTCCACATAGTCCCGGTCGCCTCCGTAGCCCGCCAAGTCCGCGAGCCCTTCCTGCCCGTCATCCATGTCGGCGTCCCAGTCGACCGTGACCGCGCCCTCGGTGTCGGTGTAGACGACGTTGTCCTTTGTCTTTCGGAGGTCGCGCGTGAGGTTACGCAGGTCCTCGCTGCGCTCGTTGTTGCAGAAGACGGCGTCGCTCCCGCGGTCGAGCGCGGCGCGGATGCGGTCGAGGCCGGTCCCGCCGAAGATGAGGTCGTCGCACGAGATGGCCTCGGGCGGGCAGAAGCGGTCGAAGATACACGCGCCCCCGGCACAGTCGGCGTTCGTGAGGCACGGCGTCGTCGGCGCGTCGGCACAGAAGCGACCACGGTCGCCGTCGATGAGGTCGGCCCCCACGTCACCCCAGATCGCGTCGGCGCCAAAGCCTCCGACGAGTGCGTCGCTGCCGACGCCGCCGCGCAGCGTGTCGTTGCCCTCCTCGCCGAAGATGCGGTCATTGCCGCGGTCGCCGTTGACGAAGTCGTTGCCGTCTCTAGCGTAGATGCGGTTCGCGCCCGCCGAGCCGATAATGTAGTCTGCGCCTCCCGTCGCGATGAGGATCTCGGCGTCCGCTCCGAACGAGTCGCCCTCGGAGTTCGCGGCAAAGGCCACGGTGACGTCGTCGCTCGCGCCGCTCTGCCCAGGTACGCCAGCGCGGGTGCGCTGCGACACCATCCGCACGCGGTGCGGGCGGTCCGCGTAGGTCAGGGTGTCGCTGCCAGCGCCACCGAAGAACGCGGTCGGACCATTGGCGAAGTAGCCCGCGTGCAGCGTGTCACCGTCGCCGTCGCCGTTCATGACGTCGCCAGCCCCTCCCACGCCACCGCCCGGCGTCAGGAAGTCGGCACCTCCCCGGCCCGAGAGGATGTTCGTCAGGCAGTCGCCGATGAGAACGTCGCCGAACGGGCCCCCGAGCACCCGCTCCACGTCGATGACGTCGTCTCCCTCGGTCTCGCAGTCGGCCTCGAGCGGCTTGCACGTCGGGACCTTCAGGCGTCCGTCCGCCCGGCGCCGCGCGATGCGGTCGGCGTGCGCGGCATCCCATGGCGATGCGAACGGCTGCCAGATGGCCTTCGGGTCCGAAGCCGCTACACCCGCGGGTCGCGTGCACCGCTGCGCAATGATCCGGCCGTCGTCATCCTCGAAGGGCACCCACGCCGCGCCCGCCGCCACGACGACCGGTCCGGTGGCCGCGCCGTAGTCGACCGTGTCCGAGTTCGGCCCGCCATCCATGTCATCGGCACCGTCTTCCGTGGCCGCGACGACGAACGTGTCGCTCCCGATGCCTCCGAACAGGTCGTCGTCGACCGCGCCACCCGCGAGCTTGTCGTTGCCGGGGCCGCCGCCCAGGATGACCCGGTTCGGGAACGGCAACCCGACCCCGCGGACCGCAGTAGGGGCATCTCCCGAGGCGAAGATGGCGTCATTGCCGAGGTCGCCGTAGATGACCGCGAGCGACGGGACCACACTCTCGGCCCACGCCAGATCGAGGATGGGGTCGCGGTTGATGGCGAGGCCGCGCGCGCCAAGCGTCAGCGCGTCGGCGCGCGTGCTGCCGTGCACGCCGAACTGCACGACGCCGCTGCCCTCGACATAGACGCCTGGCGTCGGGCTCGCGGGGTCGTAGCCCGCGAGGAAGGCCCCGCCGACGTAGTCCATCACGACGTTGATGGGCGCCTCGGCCGTGCCGCCACTGACGTTCACGACGACGCGCTTCAGGAAGACGCCGAGACGGGCGTTGGTGGTCAGGTTCGCGACCGGGCGGCCCGTCGCGTCGAGGCACGGGCCGCCGCCTTCGAGGCGGCACGGGACGACGGCCCGGTTGACGAGCAGCTCGCGGGTCCGGGGGTTGTAGCCCAGGAGCAGGCTGCGCGACGGGGACGGCGTCACCGTGATGGTCAGCTCGTACCGGTCGGCCTTGAAGACGAGGCCGGACTGCGGCCACGGCGTCGCCCCGTCTGTCCCGAGGTTGAGTCCGTTCTCGCTCGACGCGCCATTGAGCGGGGCGACGCGCACGCCGATGCCCGCGAGCCCGTCGTCTGCGGCCTCACCTTCGGCCTGCGGCACGACGCTCTCGCCGGCTCCGTCATCGGTGCAGGCCGGAGCGGTGAGCAGCCAAATGGCCGCAAGCGGAACCAGTGAAGTCGTACGCGGGCTCATGGCGAGGCCTTCTTGAAGATCAAATGGGCGTTGCTACAGCCGAGATACGACTCTTCCTAAAGGTACCGGACCCGCGGGGGGGGGGCAAGCAGATTTCTCCAGATGCCCCAGCGCGCGCGCCGTGGCCTCGTCGCGGGTGTCACGTGCGGCGGGACGGAGCGCACGGTCCCCAGGCGCCCGGACCTCCTCGTCGTTCGGGCGTGACTGAAGCGTTGGCGCCTTCGCGCCCTCCGGCTGCACCGCTGCGGGGCCACCAACGGCCAGGCGACGCGCGCAACCTCGGCCTCGGTCCTTCGGGCCGCAGGAAACGGTTGCCGCGACCTCCGGACGTGTGCACCCTCCGGGCCGCGACAGGAGGCAACGTGCGATGGCCGAGTGGACCCGAAAGGAGCTCGCAGGCTGGGGTCGGCTGCCGGTGACGGAGGCCGAGGCCGCCCGCCCGGAGACGGTCTTGGCCGCGCGCCGGGCGGTCGCCGACACGGCGGACCAGGGCTTGGCGCTCGTGCCGTTCGGGCTCGGGCGCAGCTATGGTGACGCGGCCCTCATTCGAGACGGGCGCGCCGTGCTGACGCGGCGCCTCGACCGAATCCTCGGCTTTGACCCGGCGACGGGCTGGCTGAAGGCGGAAGCGGGCGTCTCGATGGAGGATCTGCTGCGCCTCTTCGTGCCGCGCGGATTTTTCCCGCCAGTCACGCCAGGCACGAAGTACGTGACGCTCGGCGGGGCCCTCGCCTGCGATGTCCACGGCAAGAACCACCACGGCGACGGCTGCTTCTCGAACCATGTCAGGTCCTTCGACCTGCTGCTCGCGTCGGGCGAAGTCCTGACGGTGACCCGCGAGTCCGACCCCGACGTCTTCGCGGCGACCGCGGGCGGGCTCGGGCTGACTGGCCTCATCCTCGCGGTCGAGGTGCAGCTGACGGCGATCGCGAGCCCCTTCATCGAGGTCGAGACCGAGCGGGTGCCCGACCTCGAGACGTTCTTCGCCGTGTCACGCGCGAGCGCGGGATTCACGCACACCGTCGCGTGGCTCGACTGCCTCGCGCGCGGCCGTGACGTCGGGCGCGGCGTCTTCATCCGCGGCCGCCACGCGCCCGCTGGCACCGAGCGCCGCAAGGGACTCGTCGAGCGCCTGACGGAGGCCGCCGCGCCGCTCCTCGGCGTGCCCTTCGACGCCCCGAACCTGCTGCTGAACCAGGCGACCATCACGGCGTTCAATACGGCGTATTACGGCCGCCACCCGCGCGGCGTGGCCAGCCACATCTCGGCGGTCGACCCGTTCTTCTACCCGCTCGACGCGGTGCGCGACTGGAACCGCATCTACGGCGGGCGCGGCTTCTATCAGTACCAGATGGTGCTGCCGCCAGATTCGGGGCACGCGGCCCTGCGCGAGCTCCTGAATGCCATCGGGACGTCCGGCTTAGGCAGCTTCCTCGCGGTCCTGAAGGAATTCGGCCCGACCGACAACGGGGGCCTGTCGTTCCCGCGCGAGGGCGTCACCCTCGCCCTCGACTTCCCGAACCACGGGGCGCCGCTGCTCACGCTGTTCGAGCGCCTCGACGCCATCACGCTCGCGGCGGGCGGCCGCGTCGACCTCGGCAAGGACGCCCGCCTCCCGCGCGAGACCTTCCGCCGCATGTACCCGGGCTGGGAGGCCTGGAAGGCGACGCGCGACCGCCTCGACCCGCACCACACCTTCCAGAGCGAGCTCGGGCGACGCCTCGGGCTCTCGGGAGAGCCCTGAAATGG
>SXGQ01388950.1_pt1 | contig 12401 bp, 9 predicted proteins | sample 3178371 | NCBI WGS metagenome assembly SXGQ01 (sample SAMN11356859, study PRJNA531348) | freshwater metagenome | isolation source: freshwater sample F1-20 | place: China: Fuxian Lake, Yuxi | collected 2017-12-25 | reverse complement strand
GCGGCGCGCGAGGGGTTGCAGGCGGGCGAGGCGCAGTAGGCGCGGGTGAAGGCGGTGCCCATCCGCGCGAGGCGGTCGAAGTTGGGCGTGCGGGACTGCGGGTTGCGGCCGAAATACCCGATCCAGTCGCGCAGGTCATCGATGGCGATGAAGAGCACGTTCGGGCGATCGGGTGGCGCGGGGGTGGGGGCGGCGCCGGTGGCCGGGGCGGCGAGCAGCAGCGGCAACAGGGCGAGGAGCGGGGAGGGGAGGCGGGGCATCGGGGGAAACGACGAGCGGGGGCGGGTCAGGGTTGCGCGAAGCGCGCGGACAGGGCAGCTGGGTTCACTTCCGCGAGGGAACGCACCAGCCAGTCCGCGTGGGAGAAGTCGTGGTGGGCGGTGGAGGGGTTGGGGACGGCGACCGTCCAGATCCGGGCGCGGCGGGCCGCAAGCGAGCCCGTGTGCGAGTCCTCGCAGGCCACGGCCTCGTGGCTGCGGACGCCGAGCCGGTTGAGGGCGAGCCGGTACAGGTCGGGCTCGGGCTTGGGGGCGGGGGCGTCGCCGCGGCAGACCGTGTGGCGGAAGTGCCCGCGCAGGCCGAGGCGCTCGAGGTGCGGGTCGACCCAGTCGCGGGGTGAATTCGAGACGACGGCCGCGGTCCAGCCGGCGGCGGCGGCGGCAGCCAGGAGGGCCTCGACGCCGGGCAGAATGGGTTGCGCGAGGATGATCCCAGCCTTGGCGGCGCGGCATTCCTCCTCGAGGACCGCGCGGTCGGTGTGGTGGCTGAAGCCGTGCCACGGGTCGAAGGCGTACTCGGCGTGGCCGACCCCGTGGCGGAAACGGGTGCGGTCGAAGGGCACGCCATGGTCGGCGTGGACGCGGGCGTAGGCGTCGATGAGGGGCGTCTCGGTGTCGAGGATGAGCCCGTCGAAGTCCAGGAGGAGGGCGCGGAGCATCGGGGATTCAGGCGGGGGCGACGGGCCGGGCGGCGTCGCGGGTGCGCAGCGCCCCGGCGAGGGCGAGGAGGAGGACGGCGGCGAGCAGGGCGAAACCCACCGGGGGACCGTGGGCGTCGATGATGCCCATGGCGAGCACGAGGGCGGTGCGCAGCACGCGGTCGAGGACCTGGTAGAACCCGCCGACGCGGCCCATCACCGCGTTGGGGACGAGGTGGAGCAGGAGCGCACTCCGGGCCACGCGGCAGCCGGCGTTCCCGAAGCCGAGGAGCGCGCCCGCGCAGAGGTAGGGCAGGGGGAGGTGCACGGCGGCGAGCAGCAACAGGCCGGCCAGGAAGACGAGCATCGTCACGGGGACCGTCGCGGCGGCGCTGTGCCGGCTGATGAGGCGGGGCAGCAGCAGCCCGGCGAGGATGGCGCCCGCGGCGAACGTGATCTCCCCTCCGGCGAACCACTCCGGTCCGGCCGCGAGCGTCCGGGTCACATAGACGGGGAAAAGGTAATTGGCCGCCATCACCACGACGAAGGGCAGCAGCGTGCAGGTGAAGAACAGCGCGAGGCGCGGGCGGGCGAGGAGCCAGCGCCCGCCCTCGGCGACCCCGTGCCAGACGGAGGCGGGTGGCGGGGCGGCCGCGGGCCCGAGGTGCGTCGCCGCGTAGGGCAGCCCGCGGAGGAGGGCGTAGCTCGCGATCCCGGCGGCGGCGTTCACCGCGAGGATGAGGCTGAGCGGCACGCGGCCGAGCAGGAGCCCCGCAAGGGCCCCGGCCAGCATCATCGCAGCCTGGCCCTGGATCTCGAGGAGTCCGATCAGAGACTGGTAGTTCGATCGATCGAAGGTCTGCTGGATCAGCGCGAACTTCGCCGGGTAGTGGAGCGTGTAGTAGAGCATCCCGGCGAAGTACGTGGCGACCAGCGGACCGGTGCTGAACCCGTCGAGGGCGAACCCGAGCCCTGCGAGGAGCACCGAGGAGGCGGCGGACCAGAGCTCGCTCAGGAGCAGCGCGGACTTGCGCGAGTGGGCATCGACCCAGGCTCCGTAGTACGGGGCCGCGACGAAGAGCGCGAGCGTGGTGGCGACCGTGGCCCAGCGGTAGGCGGTGCTGCCCCCCGGCTGCTGCACGAGCAGCCACGGCACGGCGAACACCGTGATGCCCGTGCCCACCGCGCTGCAGGTGTTCGCGAGGAGGAGGCGCCGGATGCGGGCGTCGCGCAGGAGTTCATGCATGGGCGCGGAGGGAGGGAATCGCCCCCCGCCGGAAAACGGAAGCGAAGACTCGCCGCGTCGCGGCATTGACGCCTCCCCGCGCATCCGGTGCGGTGGCGCCGCGATGTCCGCCCCCGCCCCCTCTGCCCCTACGAGCCATCTCTCCCTCGGCGACGCCGTTTCCGTGATCATCGGGATCGTCGTCGGTGCGGGGATCTACGAGACGGCGCCCTTCATCCTAAGCTGCGTCGCAAGCCCGACGGAGGCGATGCTGGTCTGGGCCCTCGGCGGGGCGCTCTCCGTGGTCGGCGCCCTGTGCTACGCGGAACTTGCGACGACCTACCCGCGAGAGGGGGGCGACTACTTTTTCCTCCGGCGCGCCTTCGGCCCGGGGATGGGCTTCCTCTTCAGCTGGTCCCAGCTCGTCGTGCTGATGAGCGGCAGCATCGGCCTGATGGGCTTTGTGTTCGCTGACTACGCGGCGCGGCTTTTGTGGCTCGGGCCCGCCGCCACCCCGTGGCTGGCGGCTGCCGCCATCACGGGCCTTACCCTGCTCAACCTCGCCGGGCTGCAGGCCGGGCGGCGCACGCAAAACGTGCTGACCGCGCTCAAGGTCGTGGGTCTCGCGGCGATCGTGGTCGCGGGGCTTGGCTGGCCGCAGGCCCCGGCGGAACTCGCGGCGGCGCCCGCGGCCGGGGCCGGGCTCGGTCTCGCGCTGATCCTCGTGCTCTACACCTATGGCGGCTGGAACGATGCGGCCTTCATCGTGGCGGAGATGCGCGACAAGCGCCGCGATATCCCGCGCGCCTTGCTGCTCGGCACGGCTGGGGTGGCTTTGGTCTACCTGCTGGTCAACGCAGCCTACCTCCACGGACTTGGGTTCACCCGGGCGCGTGAGGCGAAGGCGATCGCGGCCGAGGTGCTACAAGGTCCGCTCGGCCCGGCGGGCGCGGCGGTGATGTCGGTGCTGGTGATGATCTCCGCGCTCGGAGCGGTGAACGGCCTGACCCTCACTGGGGCGCGGATTTACTCCGGGGCGGGGGCAGATTTCCCAGCGCTCCGTTTCCTTGCCCGGCGCGATTCTGGGCGCGGGGTGCCCGCCGCGGCATTGCTCGCCCAGCTCGGCTGCACGCTCGCGCTGGTGTTCTTACTCGGCCACCCGGCCGGCCGCGCGCTGATTGGGGGTGCCCTTGCCGGGATCGGGCTCGGACCGGTGACGTGGCAGGGGCACGGCGGCTTCGATACCTTGCTCAAGTGCACGGCGCCCGTCTTCTGGGCCTTCTTCCTACTCACCGGGATCTCCCTGTTTGTGCTGCGTTCGCGTGACCAGGGCATCGAGCGGCCCTTCCCGGTCCCGTTCTACCCAGTCCTGCCGCTGCTCTTCTGCCTCACCTGCGCGTGGATGCTGCAGGCGGCCATCGACTACGCGGGCGTGCTGAGCCTGGTCGGGCTGGTGCCAGTGGTAGCGGGCTGGCCGCTCTATCGCTGGCTGGGTCGGGTCGCCCCGACGGCGGGCTGAGCCGGCCCGTTTTCGGCCTTGTCAAAGCCCCGCCGCGCTCCGGTCTTGAGCTAAATGCTTCGCGTTCCCCTTTTCCCCCTAGTGACCCTCGCCGCGGGTCTGCTGGCGGCGGTCCCGGCGCACGCGCAGCTTGGCGCCCGCTCCACTGCCGAATGGCTCAAGACTCTCGACAGCCAGAACCGCGTGTCACGACTGAAGGTGGACGAGGCGGTGGGCCGGCTTGGGCTGGTGCCGGGCGCGGTGGTGGCGGACATCGGCGCCGGCTCCGGGGTCTTCACCCTGCCGCTGGCCCGCGCCGTGCCGCAGGGACGGGTCTACGCGGTCGATATCGACCAGGGCCTGGTCGACCATATCGCCCGGAAGGCCGAGGAGGCCCGCGCGCCCAATGTGCGGCCGGTACTCGGGCAGTTCACGGACCCGCGCCTCCCGGCCCGGGACGTCGACGTAGCCTTTATTTACGATGTCCTGCACCACATCGAGGACCGCGCGACTTACCTGCGCAGCCTAGCGGGCTACCTGAAGCCGGGCGGCCGGATCGCCGTGATCGACTTTCACCCCGAGCTCGGCCCGCACAAGAATGATCCCAAGCTCCAAGTGACGCGTGACCAGACGCGCGAGTGGATGGCGGCCGCGGGCCTTCGTCCGCTTGCCGAGCATGTGCTCTACGACGATAAATGGTATGTGGTCTACGTCCGCTGAGCGGTGCACCCGAGAATGAGCGGCCTGTCTGACCCTGCCCGGATCCGCGCGGAGCTCGCGGCGCTGCTCGGCCCGGGTGGCCTGCTGGCCGATGAGGCGCCGCTCGCAGCTTATGAAAGCGACGGGCTGACGGCCTTTGCCGCGCGGCCGGCGGCGGTGATTGCGCCGCGCACCGCCGACGAGGTCATCGCCGCCGTGCGCTGGTGCCACCGGCAGGGCGTGTCTTTCGTGGCGCGAGGCAGCGGCACGAGCCTTTCCGGTGGTGCCCTGCCGGTCCCGGGGGGCATCGTTATCACCCTCAACCGCCTCAACCGGATTCTGCGCCTTGACCCGATAGAACGGATCGCGGTGGTCGAGCCTGGAGTAGTGAACCTCGCCGTCACGCAAGCGGCTCAGCCCTACGGCCTCCACTACGCGCCTGACCCGTCCAGCCAGTCGGTGTGCACGATCGGCGGAAATGTCGCCTTCAATGCGGGCGGAGCCCATTGCCTCAAGTACGGGATGACCTCTAACCACGTGCTCGGCCTGAAGGCCGTGCTCGCGACGGGCGAGGTGGTGGAGTTTGGCGGCCCCAGCCGGGAACAGGTGGGGCCGGATTGGACGGGCTTGTTCGTGGGCAATGAGGGCCTCTTTGGCATCGCGCTCGAGGTGACGCTGCAGCTCCTGCCACGGGCGGAGTGCTTCCACACGGTGCTCGCGGGGTACGCCACGCTAGAGCAGGCCGGTGACGCGGTCGCCGCGGTGATCGCGAGCGGCTTACTGCCTGGGGCGATCGAGATCATGGAGCAGCTCGCGCTGCAGGCCGCGACCGCGGCGGTGCATGCGGAGTACCCGCCGGGCTGCGAGGCCGTGCTGATCGTGGAACTGGAGGGTCCCCGGGAGGTAGTCGCGGCGGACCGCGTGCGCCTTGAGGCGATCCTCGCGGCCAGCCGACCGGTTGAGGTGCGGCCGGCGCGCGACGCCGCCGAAAGGCTTGCCATCTGGAAGGGCCGTAAGAGCGCCTTTAGCGCCGTGGGCCGACTTTCCCCCGATTTTATCGTGCAGGACGGCGTCGTGCCCCGCCGCCGCCTCGGCGAGGCACTGCGGCGGATCCAGGCCTGGTCGCGCGAAACCGGCCTACGTTGCGCGAATGTGTTCCACGCGGGCGATGGCAACTTGCACCCGCTCATCCTCTACGATGGCCGCGAGCCGGACGGTCTGCGGCGGGCCGAGGAGCTGGCCGGCCGCATCCTGCGGATGTGCGTTGAGATGGGTGGATCGATCACTGGCGAGCACGGCGTCGGCGTCGAAAAACGTGATTACCTACCCGTGATGTTCCCGCCCGGGGAACTCGAATTGCTCCGCCGTGTGCGCGCCGCTTTCGACCCGGCCGGGATCGCCAATCCGGGTAAGATGTTCCCGGACGGGGCCGCCCCCGCCCTTACGCACACCGGCCTACACCCGCTTGAGCGGGCGGGCGTCATCGCGCGCGAATGAGCCCCGCGACCCTAGAGGAACTTGTCGCCGCGGTCCGCGCGCACCCGCGCGTGTTGCCCGTCGGGGCTGGCACCAAGGCGCGGCTGGCGGCGGCGGGTCCCGGAGTCACGCCCGTGTCGACGCGGGCACTGCGAGGCATTGTCGAGTATGAGCCGGACGAGTTTACCTTCACCGCGTGGGCGGGCACGCCGCTGACGGAGCTGGCCGCGGTGCTGGCGGAGCGGGGCCAGTACCTTCCCTTCGACCCGCCGCTGGCGGCGGCCGGGGCAACGCTGGGCGGTACGGTGGCGGCGGGCCTTTCGGGGCCCGGCCGCTGGCGGTTCGGCGGCGTGCGTGATTTTATTTTGGGGGCGCGCTTTGTGGACGGAGAGGGTCGCGTGCTGCGGGTGGGTGGTAAGGTGGTTAAGAACGCGGCGGGCTTCGACTTGCCCAAATTCTTTGTCGGCAGCGCGGGCTGCTGCGGCGTGCTGGCGGAATTGACCTTCAAGGTCTTCCCGCGCCCGGCGGCGACCCGCACGCTGCGGCTCACGGCCCGCGACGCGGCGGACCAAGTGCGACTCCTGCGCGCCTGCGCGGGCGGACGGTGGGAACTAGATGCGCTCGAGGCGTCGGTCGACGAGCCCGCGGTTTTTGTCCGTCTGGCCGCCGGGGAGACCGCTCTGGGGCCGCTGGTAGCCGAGCTGTTGGGACGCTTTCCTGGTTGCGAGCTGGCGCCGGCGGAGGCCGCGGAACGCTGGACGGCGGTGACCGGCTTCACTTGGGCGTATGCGGGGGGCGCCTTGGCTAAGGTGCTCCTGACTTCGGGCGTCGTACCAGCTTTCGTGGCGTGGGTGCGCGCGCAGGAAGGCGCCCGGGCGTGGATCGGCGCCGGGGGTAACGTGGGGTACCTCTCCCTGCCGCTCGGGATCGCCCCCGCGGTGTCCCCGTGGCCGGGGGTGCTCCTCCGGGGGAGCGGTCCGCGGTGGCTCGGGCCCCGGCGCCCGGCGGCGGTGATGAAGGCGGTGAAGCGGGCCCTCGACCCGTCGGGGCGTTTCCCGGAACTCGAGGACTGAGCGATGCAACACGCGATCCGACCGGAACAGCACGGGCCGATGGGCGAAGCGATGGCGAAGGCCGTGCAGGCCTGCGTGCACTGCGGCTTCTGCCTGCCGGCGTGCCCGACCTACCAAGAGCTAGGCCAGGAGATGGATTCCCCGCGCGGGCGCATCATCCTGATGAAACAGGTGCTGGAGGGAACCCTGCCGGCGGCGGCGGCGCAGCCGCACCTCGATCGCTGCTTGGGGTGCCTCGCTTGCGAGCCCGCGTGTCCCAGCGGGGTGCCTTACCGCGACTTGATTAGCCCGTTCCGGGCCCGGCAGGAGCCGGCGGTGGCGCGGTCATGGGACGCGCGCCTGCGCCGGGCCCTCGCGGCGGCGACGTTGCCCTATCCCGGCCGGTTCCGGCTTGCGCTGCGCGGCGCCGCGCTGGGCCGCGCGTGGCGCCGACTCGTGCCCGCGGCGCTGCGCCCGATGCTCGACCTGGCGCCGGCCACCGTTCCGCCCGCGCGCCCGTTGCCCGCGATCCAGCCGGCACGCGGCGCCCGACGGGCGCGGGTTGCCTTGCTCGCTGGGTGCGCGCAGCGGGTGCTTGATCCCGACATTAACCACGCGACGCTCGAGGTGCTGGCGCGTAACGGGGTCGAGGTCCTCATCCCGGAGGCGCAGGGCTGTTGCGGCGGCCTAGCGTGGCACACGGGTGACCTGCCGGCGGCGCAAAAGTTCGCCCGGCGTAACCTCGCTGCCTTTTCGGCGGACGTGGACGCAATCCTCACCAATGCGGCCGGCTGTGGCTCCGCGTTGCACGAGTATGGGCTAATCCTCCGGGGCACGGACGACGGGGCCCGCGCGGATACTTTCGCCCATCGGGTGATGGATGTGAGTGTGTTCCTTGATCGGCTCGGCCTGCGCGAGCTCCCGTCCGGGGAGGGCCCGCGGAAGATCGCGTACCATGACGCCTGCCACCTCGCGAATGCGCAGGGGGTGCGCGCGGAGCCTCGGCGCCTGCTCGCGGCGATCCCCGGAGTGGAGCTGTGCGAGCTGGCGCAGGCCCATCTGTGCTGCGGCAGCGCGGGCACCTACAACCTCGACCAGCCGGAAATCGCGAGCTCCCTTGGCCGGCAGAAGGCGGAGGCAGTGATCGCCACCGGCGCCTCGGTGGTGGCCTCGGGTAACATCGGCTGCCTCACGCAACTGCAAGCGCACCTCGCGGCGCTCGGCTCGCCCGTGCGCGTACGGCACACCTTGCAGGTGCTGCGCGACGCCTACGATCCCGCGGCGAGGTGAACGCGGCGGCCCCCCGGCGGGGAGGCACGGTCAGACGCGGTCGACAATGCGGTCGGCGAGCCCGTACTCGATGGCCTCGCGCGCGGTCAGGTAGAAATCCCGGTCGGTGTCGCGATTGATCCTTTCCAGCGGCTGGCCGGAGGCGGTCGCAAGGATCTGGTTTAACTCCGCGCGCAGCTTCTCCATCTCCTGCGCCTGAATGTTGATGTCGCTGGCAGGGCCGATCATCCGGCCGGAGATGAGGGGCTGATGGATCAGCACCCGGGAATGCGGGTACAGGAGGCGTCGGCCCTTGCGCGCGGCGCTGAGCAGGATCGAGCCCATCGACGCGGCCATCCCGGTCACCACGACCGTGACCGGCGAGGTGATTAGCTGGATCGTGTCGTACACGGCCATCCCCGCGGTGATCGAGCCGCCGGGCGTGTTGATGTAGAAGGTGATGTCCTTCCCGGGGGCGGTGGCCTCGAGGTAGAGCAGCTTCTCGGTGAGGTCCTTCGCGGTCTCGTCGGTGACCGCACCCCAGAGGAAGATCTTCCGCTGCTCGAGGACTTTGCGCTGGATCAGCAGGGCCACGGGCGCGGCGCCCTTGCGGGCGGCGGCGGGGCCTTCCTCCTCGCCCTCCTCGTCCTCGTCATCGGCGCGAGGCGGCAGGGGTTGGGCAGCGAGCGGGCGGGAGTCGAAATGCATAGTGGGAGATCGTTGGTCGCGGGAGGCGGCTTGGCAAGAGCGCCGCTTTAGGGCGCGCGGGGGGCCTGCCAGACGGCGAGGACGTCGGGTGAGCCTTGGGCGCGGATGCCGTTGTCATTGAGGATGTCCTCGGTGGCGGCGGCAGTCTCGGTGCGGGGCAGCACGACCGTCTCGATTTTGCGGCCGGCAAAATCGAGCACGATGAGCTCCTCGCGGGCGTCCCGGAGCAGTTCGACCAGATGGGCGAGGTTACGGACGCGGCGGCCGTTGACGCTCTCCACCACCCGCCCCTGAGCGGGGGAATAACCCTTAACGAGGCGGTGAGGGAAGAATGGGGAGGACACGACGACGATCTCCTCGCCGGCGAAGGCTGGGCGGTCGGCGCGTCGGTGGGCGAGGGGGCTGGCTTGGGCGGAGAGTTGCGCCGCCACGTTGTTGAGCCCGGCGAGGAAAGCCTGCGTGGCCGCCGAGAACACCACGGGTCCGTAGATAAAGTAGGAGGGGTAATTACCAATCAGGTCGGGCATCACCAGCGGCCGCTGCGGCGGCACGGGTACCTCGACGACCCGCGGGGTCTGGTCGCGCACGACGGTGAGTGCGATGCGGCCGTCCCGCGCCTGGGATTGGAGCAGGTAGTGGAGGCGCACCCGGAGGTCGCCGCGGCGAACCATGCCTTCATTGTCAATTGGTGTACCGGCGATGTGGGTGAGAATGTCCCACGCCTGCAGCGGGTAGCGCTCCTCGGCACTGTCGGTGCCGGTGACGATCACGCCCTCGACCTCGCGGCCGACCTTCAAATGGGTGCGCAGGGCCGGGTTCTCGAAGGTCTGGAGCGGGTCGAAGAGGGCGGGTTTGCCGTCGTAGCGGCCGTCGGCGACGTCGGCGAGGAACAGGTCAATCTCCTCGGCGGGGATGATGTAGCCGATATTGTCGCCGCCGCCGAGCCGGCTGAAGGCGAGGCCGATCATCCGGTCGTCGACGACGGCCGGGCCCCCGCTGTTGCCCGGGTTGATCGCGGCATCAATCTGGATCCGGAGCCCGGAGACGGGGTAGTTGTAGAGCGTGAACTCGATGCGGGAGACGATTCCCTTGGTGATCGAGAGGTTAGTGCCCCCGGTGGGAAAGCCGTAGACCATCACCGGTTCTTTGACCCCCGGCAGGCGGGCGGCGCGGGGCAGGGCGGGGCGCTGGGCGAAGAACGACTCGTCCTCGAGCCGGAGCACGGCGAGGTCGATCCCGGGCGCGATGGCCTCGACGATGGCTGAAACCTTGTCGCCTGACTGGTTCGCCTGCACCTGCACTTGGCTCGCGTAGAGGACGACGTGGGCGTTGGTCAGGATGCGGCGGCCCTCGATGATTACCCCGCTCCCGGTGCCCTCGCGCGGGGCCTGCTTGGTCCACGGCCGGTAGGGGTCCGGGTAGCGCGCGGTGGCAAACACCTTAACCACCGAGGCCTCGATTCCGGGTACGGTGGCCGGTGCTGGTGCGACGGCCGGCGCGGTAAGGGAAGCGGGGGGCGGCACCTGGCCCGTCGCGGGCGGCTGGCAGGCGAGGGCGAGCAGCGCGGTGAGGGCGGCACCAGAAAGCAGGGTACGGGCGGACATCGCGGCGAGGGAAACCACCCTCGCCGGGCGAGGCCAGAGCGAACTGGCCGGTTTAGCTGCGGACCTGGCCCGTGCCTTCGATCAGGAACTTGTGGCTGCAGAGCTCGCGCAGGCCCATCGGGCCACGGGCGTGCAGGCGGTCCGTGCTGATCCCGATCTCCGCCCCGTAGCCGAACTCGAAGCCGTCGGTGAAGCGGGTGCTGGCGTTCCAGTAGACCGTCGCGCTGTCGACCTCCGCGAGGAAACGGCGCGCGGCCGGCTCGTCGGCAGTGATGATCGCGTCGCTGTGCGCCGACCCGTCCCGGTTGACGGTGGCGATCGCCTCTTCGAGGGAGCCGACAACCCGAACGGCGAGCACGAGGTCGAGGAACTCCGCGGTGAAGTCGCCCGGGGCGGCGGGCTCGGCGGGAATCCCGGCGGCGGCGAGGATCCCGGCGGCTTCGGCGTCGCAGCGCAGGCGGACGCCGCGATCGGCGAGCGCACGGCCGACGACGGGGAGCAGTTGGGCGGCGGCCTCACGGTGCACCACCAACTGCTCGACGGCGTTGCAGGCGCTGGGCCGGGTGACCTTCGCGTTGACCGTCACCGCCGCCGCCATCGCGGGATCCGCGGCGCGATCGAGGTAGACGAAGCACACGCCATTGTAATGCTTGATCACGGGGATCGTGCTGTGTTCGGCGACGAAGCGGATCAACCCCTCGCCGCCGCGCGGGATCACGCAGTGGATAAGGGTGTCGAGCCCGAGCAAGGTGGTCAGCGCGCCGCGGTCCGTCGTGGGTACCAGTTGCACGGCGTCGGCCGGCAGGCTGCTGGCGATGAGCGCCTGGCGCACAAGCTCGGCGAGGGCGACGTTGGTGTGGAAGGCCTCCTTGCCGCCGCGGAGGATCGCCGCGTTGCCGCTCTTCAGGCAGAGCACGGCGCAATCGATCGTCACGTTCGGGCGCGCCTCGTAGATGATCGCGATCACGCCGATCGGGACGCGCACTTTGCGCAGGTGTAGGCCGTTGGGGCGCGTGGACTCCTCGAGGATCTCGCCGACCGGATCCGGCAGGGCGGCGACCTGCCGCACGGACTCGGCGAGGTGGCGCAGGCGCTCCGAGGTGAGCGTGAGCCGGTCTCGCGTGGCGGCCGGCAGGGCGGTGGCCTCCGGGGAAGCGAGATCGCGGGCGTTGGCGGCGAGCAGTTCCGGGCCGGCGGCCTCGATCATCCCGGCCAGCCGGAGCAGCGCGGCATCCTTGCGGTCGCGGGGCACGTTCGCGAGCGCCAGCGCCGCGGTGCGGGCGCGGCGGGCGAGGGTGGTGACGAGTTGGGCGAGGTCCGATGCCATCCGCCCGCCAGCGTTGGCATCGGAGGAAGGCTGACAACCGCCAATTGAATGGGCTCCCAGTACAGGAGGATGAAGCAGCGGGGGCGCGGGGGGAGGTGGCAGCAGCCAGGGGGCGCCGGGTGGCGTGAGGCGGCGGACGCTCCAGAGTCCGAGGACGAGCAGGGTGAGTCCGATGCCGTTGAACCACCACGGATGGAAAATCGGACCCTCCGTCTCGGTGGTGGCGTTGAAGCCCGTCACCTCGAAGGGAAACCACGTCAGGTAGCTTGCTGCGTTGTTGAGCGCGTGGGCCAGGATGCAGAGTCCGAGCGAGCGCGTCCGCACGTAGAGCCAACCGGTCAGCAGCCCGAGCAGGAGGGCGACCGGGGCCTGCACGGGGTTAAAGTGGACGAGCGCGAACAGTCCCGCGGAGAAGAGGATGGCGGCCGCCGGGCGCCAGCGTCCGAGGAGGCCTCGCAGGATCAGTCCGCGGAACACGAGCTCTTCGGTCACTGGCGCGATCACCACCGCGAGGAAAGGCCCCAGCCACGCGATCTCGACGATGTCGCCTAGGTCCGGCGCGAAATTGAGCCGCTCGAGGGCGCCCGCCGGGAGCGCGGCGCGCATCAGGTTGTCGATCTCGGAGAG
>SXGQ01376363.1_pt1 | contig 12401 bp, 10 predicted proteins | sample 3178371 | NCBI WGS metagenome assembly SXGQ01 (sample SAMN11356859, study PRJNA531348) | freshwater metagenome | isolation source: freshwater sample F1-20 | place: China: Fuxian Lake, Yuxi | collected 2017-12-25 | reverse complement strand
GAATTCCTTGTTGACGGACAGCGACAAGCGAGAAAGATCGGCGCAGTTGTAGAATGAGAAGAACGCAGGCTCCTCCGACGGACTTTTTGAATGATACAACTGTCGAAGTAGAGATAGATAGCGGGAGTCGCCGGCACGACGCTTTTCAGCCGCAGACAGAATCGAAGGCATACACAGGTCGTCATGAGAAAAGAGAAACTGCTGGAAATAGCGAGCGTAAGCCTCGAATCCGGGATCGTCGTCGGCACTGTTGGACTCTGTCGCACTGCAGGCACCTGACACTAGTCTCAAAACGGCTTTAGCCGGACACACTAATCCGTCTGAAGTCAGATCGCGACGCGCGACGGCTTGGGAGAACGAAACTTCAGCGTCGCTCATTGCGTCTTAATGCGGAGTCTTGAAACTGGTACACCAAATACACCACGTTTAAAAAGCGCTCTATTCTCAAGTCGGAATTTTCAAACTGAAGTCTGAGCTCCGCGGAGAGACGGTCAAAGTCAAACTCTTGCGGCAGCCTGGTCACATCGTCAGGCGTCTCGACTAGATACGACCCGCCGTATCGGAGATCTCGACGCGCTCCGCCGGCTGTTCTTTGCGCGCTGCCGTAATCCTGACCGTAAAACACCGAGTAATTGGTTCCTGAGCTGTCGGATACAATTGCGTTGAAAGTCACAACCACTTCGAAGCCGCTTGCCGCTTGCGGCTGTCGAGGAACAAGACGAAAAAGATCGGCAAAAGTTCTTTGCAAGCCGGACTGTATATTGGGATTATCACTTCGAAAGCGAACAGTCGTTTGCAATAAAGTACCCCTTGACGAGCCGACAGCGGCGTAGCGAGTTGAAACAACAGGTCCGAGTTGGAGGAGCTGCTGATGGTGCGACAAGAGTTCCCGCACAGTCGAGTAGAAAGGAATGTTTCGCGCAGCAAATCTAGCGCCGGACCGAGTGGTCCCCCTTTCGCCCATTACGCTATAAAATGCTACTTCTGTCGAGGCATACGATCAGCGCTTGTTTAACTGCACACACTGAGGATAAAACAGTAAATGAAGCGCACCGTTCTAGCAAAAGGCGCACAGCAACGCCTAGAGAGTTGCTGTAGAAAATGGCAAAAGACTTTATTTTGTTTCCCAGCCTGTAGTCAGGTTGAAAGAAAGAACAATAATCGCCGCGTTACCTGCAAAAAAATTAATATCGCGCTCGTCGCTTGCATGCCCGCTGCTCGCTTACCTGCTTGTACTCCCATTAAAACAGCACAGCCCAAAGGCTTATAACCTAACAGACGCAACCTTCGTATTGAGTCAATCATAATTATTATGCCTTTAATGAATACTTAATAATGCTTCTTACCCAAAAGAAACAAAGCTTGCCACGAGTAAATGGGCTTCGTTCGTGGTGAAAAAGAGCTGCAGTCGAACCAATTCGCTTGACACAGAACCGTCGAATGGCGTGGCAGGCCTTCTGAGACGACGCCGCCGTCACCTTCGAAAAAAAATTCTGCACCGAGCACGCCTCTGCGACCAGCGGCTAGGGACTCAGGCAAAAGCACTATCCAAAAAGCGGAACGACGGGTTTGTCGACCAATCAGCGCTCAGACGTGAGCGCCCTTTTTTTTCTCGCTCTTCTTGTTCACCTCAAGAGGAACCTGCACCGCGAGAAGGAAGCGAAAGAGAGGGAGAGAGAGGGAGGACTTCACAAAGCGTATGCGTTTGTTTGCAGCTACGGTTGGCGAAAAATCGCGCGAGCCGAATTCATACTCTTGATATTTTTTCAGTGCGTCGATTTTAGCCAAAGCACAAAGATGTCTAAGGTTGCTAAAAAGTCGGTTCAAAAGTGCAAACTTTTGTGGGGAAACAAGGGCAGCGAAGACTCAGCGGCTCCGATCGTGCAAACCGATACAACATGGGCCTATCGATTTTCCATGGAAACTCTGGGACTGGTTGAGCTGTCGTTCAAGGCGGGAAATCGCGACATGGCTCTTGACGGCTATTCGGACGACTCGAAAGTCAGAATGTCCGAAGCTCTGCTGCGCCGTCGCTACAGGTACGCGTAAACGGCTTTGCTTAGAGACCAAGACCTTCAGCCGAGCAAAAATCGGCAGCGCCTAGCAAGCAGACAAACAAAAGAGAACCTTTTTTTTCAGCGCCATCTATCCTGTGCGCGACTACTTCTTCTACGCTCGTGCAAAGGACTCGTCTAAAGAATACTCGCCCGAGAGCCAGATCATCATAGACGTCCCTACGGCTGTGGCTTTCTTCGGCAACGCGGACAACCGAACCTTGGAGACTATTCACGAGCGGGTTCAATCCCTCGTGTCGGAGTGGAACTCTCTGTTCTGCACAGACGAAGCGGTATGTTTACCTCCTTTTTTTGTAACATTCGATAAGCCGAAGTATTTTTTTTTCTAGCGCTCAGAAGCCGGACACAAAAAGACTTTTTTGCGTTTTTTCTTTTTCAGAGCTGGGAAGACCGCTCTCCTTCATCGGTGTACGAAGAGCTGTCCGTTTACAAGACGGAAAGGGTGTCTCACCAGCGCGACGGATACCGCAGGTCGAGTCAAGCCGAAACGACATCGACCGTCGTCACCAAGCTCGTGCTGATAATCAGCAACTGGTCGTTTGTGCGCGACAACAAGACCAACCCGAAAAAGATAAAGTGTACCAATCAAGACGTCACCATCGCGCTGAAGCTTGCTTCGTCGTTCTTTCGAACTGCCCCCCCTACTGACCAAAAGCGCCAGCCCTACGACTTTGATAAGACAGGATTGATTATGCCCTATTCGGCATTCCTATCTCTCCTGCGCAACAAGGATTTCACCGACGGCTACATCAAGAAAATTCGAGACCACTACGCCCGCGACACGGGCGACCGCACCGTGGGTACACCAAAGCACCGGGACGAGGGTCTCAAAAAAAAAGCCGTCAAACCGTCGGCCACAACCCTGAGGCGACAATACGCCGAGGCCTTTCCTGAACTAGCCGACGCAGATTCGCCTCAGTCAGACGCGAGGAAAAAAAAGGCGGCAAAGAGCTCGGCCAAGACTCAGCCCACCGAAGAGTCTGATTCGGAAACCGCCGTGTCCGAAGACGCCGTCGTGTCTGACTCGAGCGACTACGACAACGACAACGACAACAGCGTCGCTGCTGGCAGAGGCAAAGTGCCTGTCAAGACTCAACTCATTACGGGAAAACAAGCGGAGAAGGCTGGCCACGACAGCGACGTCACCGAAGACGACGAGGAGGAAGAAGAAGAGGAGGTCAACAAGGACGAGGGCGTCGACTCTGATCACGGAGGACACGGCGGAAGCAGGAGAGCCAAGAAGAAAGTCGGCGATCCGCCGGCGGCCTCTTCGAGGGGCAAGAAACATCCTACAGCTTCTTCATCGTCTGCTGTCGCAAAGACCGGGCGTCGCGCTGTCAAAGCCGCGCGCAAGAACTAAACAGCAATGGAGCACGTGGAAATGCTGCGGCCTCGGGCAGCGACCATAGACGAATACTCCCCCTTCTACTACGACCACAGCCCCCTATCGATTCGCGAAATAGACACCCCTCGAATAACAAAACGTAACACCACGCCAGACCTGCCGTCATCTTCGGCGGCGGCGGCGGCGGCGTCAACAAAAAAGCTTCTTCGATCTCTTGACACAGTCGACGAATATCCGCCGTCGACAATATCGTGCGATCCGTCTCTCGAACGGTCGCAATACGGCAGCGTGCTCATAATCGGCCGTTCGGGAACAGGAAAATCGTCTCTCCTCAAGCAGCTGGTTCAGCGATTGCCTAAAGCGAAACATCTCTATCTAATAAACGTGAAAGCAGACGAACGAGAGGCGTACGAAAAAATCCACGCCGGAGGGCCAGAAAAGGTTCGGTCGGTCGCTCTATCAAACCTCAGAGCCATCTCCGGCCGCTCCATGGTAATAGTGGAGGACATCATTTCCATGAAAGAGAAAGAACAAACGAGTCTGAGAGAGGCTGTCAACTACACCGCACACCACAAGAAATGCAAATTATTTTGCGTGACTCACACCGTCTTCAAGACGGGCATTTATTCTCTCATGCCGCTCTTTCACTACATCGTGTTTACGAGCTCCCCTGCAAACGGTCCCATTCTACGGCAAACCTTTGCTCAATTCGGGCTTCCCAAGCAAGAATCAGAAAGCATCGTTCTCAGCATAGACGAAAAAACGCGCACGCTGAAACAATCTTTGGGCAAGAAGAGAGATCCTCGCTGCATCGTGTACTTTTTTGACTGTACCCACATGGTCGTAGGCTACACAACAGACTCGTTCAAGCGCGACGAAACGACCACACTGGAACCTGTGGACGCCAGCAAACAGTCGACTACAACCGAAGCCCGCTCGTCGCTCAACAAAAATCCTTTGCTAGAAGCGTTCTTTCCCAACAGCGGTCCGGCGCGCGCCATCCTACAGTTTATTCGCGCGTCCAAAACGGCTCAAGCGCATCTGGACAATTCCACGCTAACATTTACCTTTCCGTCAAGAACGCCTAGGAACCAGGCGAAAACGGTGTCACTAGTCGACTACATTGCAACAGCTCTTACTGCGACTAAAGTTCCGTCGCCAAGCGATCGCCTGCTGCACCACTTTCTCTCGGTCCGCTGTCACCTTCCTCAGAGCGTCATAGTCAACAGACGCCTAAGCAAAAATCGATAGGCCGATCCGATGGCGACCAGAGCAACAACAACCTCTTCTTCAGAAGACGAGGACTCTTCCGATTACGACAACAGCAACTCAGCCAGCGGGTACAACTTAGGCAACCGCTTTCCGCCTGCGACCAGCGTTACACCCTACAGGTGTCGCACCTTCTCGTCTGATCGGAAAATGATGTATTTCGAAATTCTTCTTCGACGCAAAAACTGGAGGTGGACTCTCGGCTTAGAGCATCTGGCCCTGCTGAGACAAATGGAGTCCAGCCTTCACGCGGCCGCAAACGAAATCGCTCGCCCGTCCAAAGCATCAGGCTCATGCTGCACTCCGGACAATCAACTTCATCAAGTCATCGAGGAACTAAAGCTTCTCGAGCACGTCGTCGACACCTTCGGCGCCAAACCGAGGTACTCGTCCAGAGAAGACACAGTCGTGTTCGGGGGTCTCTCATCCGACTACGAGTTCATTTTTGATCACCCACCCAGAAACGTCTGCGAAACCTGGATGGCTCTTGCAAACACCCGCGAAACCTTCTTGCAAGGCCGCCAACGTCCTGGCGCCTATCTGTCTAATATCGCGGCCGTTTACTTTTGTGTGCAAATCGGACTGTGGTATCTGTGCCCTCTAGCCAGAAACTTCAACAAAAAAGAGTGCAACCACCGTCCGCTTTATTTTCTTTCGAGCCAACAGCGAGAACTCGTCCGAAGTCTTTCCATCAAATTAGAGGCCGGCTACGTCGAGTTTCTCAAACGCTACTGGCCTTACCCGTATCCCTACGGGCCGACTCCAGACTCTTCTTAAAAAATCGACCACGCCTCTTTTTTTCCATAATACGTTAATGAGTGCAAACAATAAAAAATAATCATCGTGCTTTTACCAATCGCTTTATTTCCTGACTATGAAGGGGGCCAAAAACCGGGGACAGCCATAATACCGTAAAAAAACACCCACCCTACTGTATGGGTGTATGCGCGCGCCTGCGTGCACTCGTGCGCGTGCATCCAAGAAAAAATGAGGATTAAGGGGCCAAAAAAAAGGGGAGCCTATTAGCGGTCGCTAGTCTAGTCGCAAGCACATCCAAAAGAGCATTAGTTGAATCAACAGAGTGCGGTTAGCAACCCACACACTGATTCTGCCCAAAAAAATATGGCGGAATCAGACGCTGTGCCGAGCACGTCTGCGAGCATCGTCTGCAATTCAGAATACCGATTGTCCAAAGCAGCAGAGCACCTTATTACGGTTGACTACAATCAATGGAGCCTAGAGACCTATCAGGACTGCGAAAGAGCAGAAAGAGACGCGAGGTAAATTCAAACCACTATTCCATACGCGCCTACTACTTCTACTACTACACTAAACGAAGGACACGTACACAAAACGTCTCTAAGTCCAATCGTGGAATCAAACGCTGTGTATTTGCTTTCAGGTTTCTGCAATCCGCCTGCGACACACTGAAGCAGTTACCAGTAGAAGTACAGCACTACCTAGTCTACAACTATTTGAACTGGCGTGACCTAGTAGTGATGCTGGCGTGCTGTGATTACGACGCACGAGGTCTGCTGACCTGCAACGAATTGAAAAAAGTTTGTCGTCGCAGCCACAGCATGAAAGGAATCGACTGGGCGGCTGAAAAAAAACTCACCCCCCAACAGTTTATCGATGAATACAACATAGTGTGGAAGAGAAGCTCCAAACACCGTCACTACGCAACCAGCGTGGCACGATTCATCAGGGAGTCGCACTCGAGCGCAGACGAAGACTTAAGCGATACTGACAGCAGCAGCAGCCTCAACAGCAACGACGACACTGACTCCTCTGACGGGGAAACCGAATTCACCAACAGCAACAGCGGCGACGACAGCAGCCACAGCGGCAGCAGCAGCAACTACAGAAGAAAATACGCAATAAGGTCTACCTCAAAGGGATGGCCTTACCAGTGCGTAATCGATCTTTCGCAATCGGTCATTGCCTTAGACAAATTTCGTCATCCCAAACCAAGCGGCGAGTGCGATATGGAACAGGCAGTATTTCACCCCGACGTGACTGTGGTAGCCTACACGACTCTAGAGGACGGCACCGGCGAGTCAGAGACTGAGAAAAAATCTATTCTAACAGTGCGTCACTTTGGTCGGATGCCGTCAGAGTGGGCTACACCGATTCTTTTTCACGGGTCGACGCTTAGGCCGTACGAAGAGGAAAGCGAACCACATCGCCAAGCGGCCAGCGAAGACAAAAGGCTATACCCGGAATGGTCGCCGTGCGGCAACTACCTTTCTGTTGTGGAAAGATCGGCACCCCTTGGAAGGCACTCTATCTCTGCAGTAACTTTGTTCCATTTTGATAAGCAAAAAGGCTTACTCAGACTAGTACAAAACGCGTCAATCGCAGTGGACAGTTACAGCATAAGCAACAGACTGTGGGTTGGAAACGGTCGACTAATTTTACCCCACCCCCTCAACAACGGAGAGCCCCCCAGTGTCCTAACCCTAGACTCGGCTACTGCATCGGCGCGCCTCACCATTCCGGAATTCACGTCGTCGCCCCACCGATCTCACATCAAACACAAACAGTACCAGCAGCACCCGACGGGATTGCTTACCGGATTATCCACCGGTCACTCAGCCTCAGTGAGGTACTGCGCTAAAAAATTTCTCCCTCTCTCAGAGAGTATTCCGGGCAGAGGGTTTCTCGGCGAACACGAGCATCAGATCATCACGATTCACGACCAGCAGCAAAAACGCCACTTTGAAATAGCGATTCCCGGTATAGTGATTGAACTCACTTCAAAGCAAAACGTTCTGTGTGCGCTTTACAGGAGACACTTGGCTGTTACCTTTGACGTCTCCGTACCGGTTATCATGCAAGCAGGCGAAGACCGACAAGACCACTACCAGAGGGAAAATCCTTTTGATCCATTCGGACAAACGTCGGTTAACAGAGAACGCCTGAGCTACCGTTCGTATCCAACTCTGTCCCAACCCTGGACGCAAGAACTATTGAGACCGGCACTTTACCGATACGAAACAAGCTGTCCGCTAGAAGTCGCAAACTGTCGCTTACCGTTAGACGAGCCCTTGTCGCCCCTGACGTGTCCGACAGACAGCGAAAGCAAAAGTTCGGACGACAACGAAGCCGCGACCGCTTCGAACCAAAAGCGGCGAAAGGTAGAAAGTCCGATCCATCACAGCGCTTATTGTGACGATCGCTGCGTAGACACGCTTGACCGACGATTCGACGCAGATTCAGACGCCGCCATTTCCTACGAAACAGCTCGTTTGTTCTACGCAGAAATTGACGTAGAAACGAAGGAAGTGATTTTCTTCAACGGCAACAGCCTAAACATCTACTCGCCCTGGGTTCTTTTTCGGGGTCCTGCCTACGAGGGCTACGACAAAGCCTCATCCGGAAGCGACTTGAATAAGTTAGTGCTACTAAACAAACAAGGCCATAGCTGCGCAATGTCGGTGTCAGACGTAAGCGTCCACATCAAGAGAAATCCGCTGGAGCTCGAACAAACGCAAGGATGCGTGCTATCGAGAATTCACCCCAAACTGCAACCCCTCAAAGACACCAGCATGCGATTCGGCCATCTTGACGGCAATCATTATCGGGGTCTCTTTGCGGAATCAAAGCGGTATCTGGCTACGACCAAGCAAAACAGCGTAGACCTGTTGAGTGTTCAAACGGGCAGCGACTTCAAGATAAGATCGGGTCAATTAGACAAACCTCCGGCCCCAATGAAATATTCATTCACTCGAGTAATTAAAAGAAGCTGATGGGGCAACATTTCAGCAAGCGAAAACAAGAAAATATGCATCTACTCAGCTAAAGAACCTCGATTATTCATTGTAAAGTCAGACTATACCGCCGATTCTCCCCCTCTTGCTTCATTCCTTTTTTTTGTCCGACTCCGATTTCTCAGCAAATATGTTTTTTTGCATGCGCTCTCTTTTTAGGAAAAAAAGCTTCATAATGTGGGAGAGCGCTTTTTATGCAAAACAAAATTATTCCATTCAATTGTTGTGTCCGATTTCTCCCATTGTGACTTGATTGACCTAATCAATCCGACACTCAATCCGTCATCGCCTGTGATAGTGGATAGATTATTGAAGCAACAAATTTTCTTTTCACGATGAACGCTCTTTTGTGCGCCCAGCTACTAATGCTGGTGTCAGACTCCACCAAGTGGACCGAGTGTGTCCTGGGACACCAGGCGGAAGGACAGACCTGCATCTGCAGGATAGACTACCTAAGAGTCTCCAAGTGTTTTTCAACGACTGTCTGCAAGGTAATAACAAGCTCGCTTCCAACCATAATAGCCTCACAACCCTTAGGCCGTCAAGGCAACCCTTATTTCTTTCATGATGCAACCGGAACAACATCAGCCGCAGCAGTAGCAGCAGCAGCAGCAACAGTAGTAACGAATTCTATCTAAGTCGCCGTATCCGTTTCAGACTCTGTCCAACCCGCCCGAACCCGCCAACAACGGGGTGTCAGACGCGTCAAGAGCCTCGCTCACCACCGCCAGCACCGCAGCCGGCACCTCCACCGCCTCAGTCGTTTCTGTCGTCACGTCGTACAGAGAACACATCCAAACGACAACAACGACAACAACGCTTCGTGCCGTACCCGAACACATCGACGATCCCTTTGCAGTCAACATCCTCAACGGCGGCGGCGGCGGCGGCGACGACGACGACGACGTTCGTGTGCGCTTCGACAGCGATCCTGATCGGCAGTTGAATCCAGGGATGACGGACGACGAAGTGATCCTCTCCGGCAACGCCCCCAACTCAGAAGTCTTCACTTTTCCTCCTGTGACCTCGGGGACGCCAGCGTCATCAACGCCGTCGTCGTCTCCGTCTTCCGGAAAGCTGCTCACAGACCACTACGCAACCTTCACACCGGGTCACAAGGTAACATCACAATACTACTACCTTTGAACCACAACGCTAATCCCGACACCTTGTCAAAACATTTTATTGGTCGTCTATCTTTTTTTGCCGCAAACCAAGCACTAAGCGCTCTACCGGTTATTTTCCAGATCGTAGCTACGGGAGTAGGATCGGGAGTGGCCGCTTTCGTTCTTGTGATGTGCATCATCGGAATCCTCATCCAGCGAATGCGAGTAAGACGACGAGTCCACTACCACCGGCGAACCACACAACGCTCCACCAACTGGACTCGCTTCTTTCCGTCGTCCGGCAATTTGATGATGGGCAGCTCGTCACGACGCGTCTCGCTAAACGAGGTACAGTAAACGACGCCTTCTGTTATAAAAAAATGTTTGATCTCCTTCTCTCGCAGACAGGCCCATGCTAATCTTCTCCTTCTTTCTGCAGCGATCGAAACAACCCAGCACCCGCTCATCAATGTTATATTCTTTTGCAGATATCGAATCCCTTCTTCAATCTGTCTGGCGACGGCACGGAGGACGACGACTATCAATCCGGTCATGGTCTACGCAGACATCCCGGACGCTTCGAGATGTCGTCATTCGGGCGAGCAGGCATCAGCTCTCGACCTCCGCCTCCCCCCTACACCACCGACACCATGACAACGGTTTTGGGCGGACGCACCGACTCTACGGAGCATCAATCCTATCGCCGAACCACACCGCCTTTGCCGCCAACACCGCCAATCCGAACCGCCGCTGCCACACCATCGCCGCCCCCGCCGTCGCCTTCAAGGGACCTTGCTGGTACTGAACCGGCTCCGCTTGACCAGCCCTACGACTACGAAGCAGCAGCGCTCGAAGCCTACGAAGAAACAGTGCGCTCAGCGTCAACCTTTCCGTGAGCAAAAAGTCAACGACTGCTCTTTTTTCGCTCCTTCTCAGTCTCAAACCAAACGCTCGCAATGTCGGTCATCCGTTCCAAAAAACTTTCGTCCCGCGGTCCTCCGTCGCCCCCATCTTCGCCCCCCTGGCAATCGTCTCGGTCTCCTTGGTCGTAATCCACAAAACAGACTTCGCGTCAATCCGTGTCGCCGCCATGCCAATACTTCGCACGACGACAACAACCAACGAACGCCAGACCCCCTAATGACGAATCCGGACTTTCGCCTAATGCCCTCCATTGTAAATACCAATCAATCGTTTGAGTCTGCCTAACCACTCATCAAACATTCCTTTTGATTACTTTTTATTTTTGCACTCATTACACGTTTTTTACTCTTTTTAATACAATACCGTAAAGTAATAAAATACGAATACTGTAAGTTTTTAACTCATCGACACCGTAAAGACACCAACATCGTCTCTGCTCTCACTAGATTCGCAGTGTTTTCTTCCTTCAACGTGCCTATTATTTTGTTCATTATTTTTACACTTTACATTCATTACACTAACCCTGTACCGTAAGACTCAAATTATTGAAAATAAAAGCATCATTAAAGCATCACGCTAGTCATTCACTGTTTGCAAAGAACACAGCGATAAGCGCTGAAGGAAGTCAGAGAAACAGCGGCTACTTTTAAGTCAGGATTATTGGTCATTTCCATTGGGCATTCCTACTAGCAAAACGCTTTAGCGAGTGCATATCTCATACCTCTAACGGGCCCTCAGGTTGTTGATCGAAGCAAAGCGCCTCCTCGGGCTACCCCAGGGGCAGTAAAAAAGGGAAGACTCGCAGCAGCCATTATTGCTCCACACGCTTGCCATTTTGACAGGAGCAAACAACAGCAGCGGAGCTCTCTCGACGTCGTCGCTCTTACACGCAGTGCGCGTGCGCCAACAGGGTTTCCCGCGCAAAAATTTTCTGTCCATGTTAACATGAGGCGTGTCAAAGAACTAGAGCCCCGCAAACTATCACTTTATTACGAGCTAGCTTACCAATGCGCGCATTGCGAAATAAATTTTCAAATTCTACCCGTACAGCGGGACCGCAGAACAGAAAAAGAGTAAACAAGCGACAGCAAAAGCGAGCTATAGAGATAATATTATGTCGCCAGAATAAAAAACTTTGCAAAAACAACGCGTCAGGTTGGCCGAGCGGTCGAAGGCGTCAGCTTTAAGTTCTGATGACGGTTATGTCTCGTGGGTTCGAATCCCACACCTGACAATACAGTAATTTTTACAAAAAGCCCGAGTAGCTCAGTCGGTAGAGCGTTAGACTTTTAATCTAAAGGTCCAGGGTTCGAACCCCTGTTCGGGCAAAAAAAGAATCTTTTGTGCTTAATAAAACGCAACAAATCGGCGCACCTTCAAACATTGGCCGGATAGCTCAGCGGATGCGTCGTCGGCTGCCATGCAGGAGATCGCAGGGTCGACTCCTGGACGACGCATTCGCTCAAACGTGACCAACGCATCACTGGTTTCGACTACTGATGCGCTTGTCACCGCCATTAAGCCAATGTTTTTTTAATAGTTTTTTTACAAATCAACACAAGCAACTCATTTCTACAATGCAGAATAGCATATTGTTCTGGCAAAAAATAATTCTTATATAAAATTCGCAATTAAAAAAATCGAAGAAAACCGAGGCGTGCGCAAAAAAATCACTTGCCGCTAGAGAGGTTTTAATTGCCCTCTTCACGTTTGTTCCGCGCGTTTCGCAATATTTTTCGTAGAAAACAGCGCGCAACCTCCGACGTCTCTGCCTGATTTTCAAACGAGCCAAACGAAAAACGACGAAAATGCCATGCATTTTTGAGCAAATTTTGCAGAGCCAAGAATAACCTGCATCGTTTTCGGTATCGACGCGCGAGTCGTCGTCATAAGCGCACGCCGACCGGCT
>SXGQ01254217.1_pt1 | contig 12402 bp, 13 predicted proteins | sample 3178371 | NCBI WGS metagenome assembly SXGQ01 (sample SAMN11356859, study PRJNA531348) | freshwater metagenome | isolation source: freshwater sample F1-20 | place: China: Fuxian Lake, Yuxi | collected 2017-12-25 | reverse complement strand
ATGAAAAGCTAATTTTATCCCCGAGGGTTTTGGTTAATTCTGAAATCAATGCGTTCCAAAAGGAGTTTCCAGGCAAGGATGAGGGCTGGGGCTGGCGGGAGTTTTGGGATGCTCATATTCCGAATGGTTATGTCTCCTCAAAAATGGAATTTGTAGCAAACAGCGTTAAAAGGGAGCTGATGGAAAATCCCGAATTTAACTGTCTTGTTTTCGGCTTTTATACAGAATCCCTGAAGGAATTCAAAAGAGCTATGATGACAAAGGGTGTGGCGGATGGGCACATAGCTATTATTGATGGAAGTGTTAGCACGGCAGATAGAGATAAGCTGATAAGCAGATTCAACGGAGATCTGGACGAAAGGGACGAGCCTCTTAGAGTGCTCATTGCAAGCATCAATGTTTTAGCAACAGGTGCAAACCTCCAAAGCCGTAGTAAATATGTGGCCTTTTTGACAACTCCATATTCCCCCTCCCAGCTTACACAGGCACAGGGGCGTGTTTGGAGAATGGGGCAAAAGCACAAAGTCACCGTGGTTAGACCAAGCTGTACCTTCATAGACGATAGGAAGGAGGCAAGGCTTACCCAGAAAATGAACGCTAATTCGCAAAGTGCAGGTGTTTCTGGTGCCGGAGATAATTCTGTAGCAGAGGGCTTGGCCGCGACCGCAAAGACGGGTGCCGACCTTTATAGTGAATTTTTGCAGAAGGGTATTTCGGTTTTTGCTGCGGGAAGGTCTTTACGCTGCTATATGAACGCATCAGAGGCTAATAGGGCAGGCTCTCGGCAGAGCTTTGCATTCTATAGTGGGGTAACTTCGATTCCTAGCATAGAATCGAAGGTGCTAGACGCCTTGACTAGCGATTCTATGTGTGGGGTTGAAATAGTATTTATGAATAACTATTTGCTACCACAATACCCGTTTTGTGTGACCGCTGAGCTATATGCAGAGCTGAAGAAATATGCGGGCTTTGAGCCGCAGCTTTCTGCAGCTGTAGCTGAGCTTAAGCAGGAGCAGGAAGCTAAAATAAGAGCATACAAGGATGATATTTCAAAGGGAAATATGAAGCCTGTATATCTCTGCCAGAGTGCACTGATAGAGCTAAGAGACCAGCTTGTCAATAAAAACTTCCTTTGTAGCAGCTCTGGTGATGGGCTTGTGCTGGATACACTTGGAACCGCACTAGAAGCTAAAATGAGCTCTGGGGATTCCTCTAGTGCTGTTGAAGGGCTTGCTTCATTTATTCACTATGCAGAGCTCTATTTGGAGCTTACCGAGCAGATGCTGGCTCTGCTACCACAGCTACAGGGGCTTACAAGGGAGATATCCGACCTTATTAGAGCTAGAAAATTTACTAAAAAGGTGGGAAGGGCACTTTCTACCTCTCCTGATTTCTTTGAGGAAAGGGCCTTTATGCCTCAGGATGTAATATTTGGTCCGTACCTTAAGGAGGCCTTGAAAAAAACCCTAGATAAGGAGGCAGGTGTATACAAAAATAGTAGCCTACCCTATACATCAGACCAAATTCTGGATGCTACTCTAGAGGCACTTAAGCCCTTCCTTGTTCGCCCAGAGTTTAATTTTCTTGGAACAGGCATGAGGGGCTTGCTTTTCAATAGCACTCGACTCGAGACTCTGCTTGAAAAAAAGCCATTTCTTCCGCAACATCTAGAGTATTCCTCACTCGCTCAGGATAGATACAGTCTGGCTAAAGCCCTTGTTTGTAGTCCATCTATTGCTCTTAGAGAATTCTGGGAAGTGGCAAGGAATGAGCAATATAGACCAGAATACGCTAACGATCCTAGAGGTGTATTAGGGGGGCTGCTTGTATATTTGAGTGTTGTTCAACACGAGTATCTCCTAGCTCTGCTCTCTGCAAACAGCTATGAGCTAGCACAGAATGATGACCTGCTGGATAGGATATATGCTAAAGCAGAGAAGCTGTGGGAAAGCCCCTCCGATATAGGGACTACAAGGCTTTTAAAGGAGTTCAAGGGCTCATCCAAAACGAAGCATGTATACAGGACTCAAATCGCCTTCAGCCTAAAGCTGTCCATACCTCTCCAGGATATGACTAATGAATTTTTTTGGAAATCAGCCCTGACTGCCTCTAAAAATGGTATCGTGGGTGAATATGATCCTAGTGTGCTAGGTGCCATAAATATATATTCAGGTGTTGAGGGGGTAGATTTTTCAGGGGGTGACTCTAAATGGCAAACCCTTGGGCAATTCAAGGCTAACGCTAAGACTCTTCTTGAGGGAAAGCCTCCTCAGAATCCAGAGGTCTCCTTCGAGTCCGTCAATAAGCTTATTCCGAAGAGAATGGAATTCGGGCCTTTACCTGATAGTCAGAGCCTTTCAGAGCCTGAAATAGGCTTTTTAGATACAGGGTATGAGCTTGCTCGTTTGAGCAATGGGCTAATGAATAGCCCTAAAAGGACTGAGCTGATTAACAAGGACACCTTAGCCTCTATTCCTATGCTTCCATATTATGGGGGGAAGCTAGCAGATGGGCAATTCCCTATGGGGGCACACAACAGCATTCTATCCTATGGATTGAGACCCGAGCTTCTAAATAGTCCCTTTTTGAAGCAAACCAGTACAAAGGAGGGCTTAGCCTATGTCTTTGACGCACCCTTAGCTCAAGGCAGGGTAAGCCTTCATTCTATTTTCCTGGCGGAGGGGGATAAGTCCGGTAATTTGTATAGTGGGGAGCAAAGACCCGCACCTACACAGCTTTTAGACAGCTTGAAGAGAAAGGGAAAGGAGGCTTCAATAGAGTCCCAGCTAGAGGTAGACCTTGGAGCGAGCTATAGTATAGGCACCTACTTCAAGCTGCTAGAGCTGTACAATTCTAAGCTCTATGAGATAAAGCAAGGTCTCAAAGCTCTAGATAATCAAGCAAGGGTACATATAGACAAGGAGCTTGGTGTGTTCAATAATGCTGTCGATATGCTAGATACTAAGGCATCAATGACACAGCTTTTGAACACCACAAGCGGTCCAGGTGGTGTGAGTGAGGAGATTGTAGATGCCGATGGTGAGACTACAGCTGCCTTGACGCCAGACCCAGAGGGTGCGAGTAAGCAGCAGCTTGCTGATCTACAAAAGGAGCTAGGGGCTATGACAACTGCCAAAAAGCACTATGTTAAGGAGCAGAATATCTACACAAAGGCAGTTGTACTAGCGGCCCGCTTTAGTGCAGTATCCATGCTAAGAGCTGTCTTTTTCGACAGGCTGAGTAAGCGGGTGGAGCTAGATGAGTTTCTCCCCAGCACTAACCTACAAACGCAATGTGATGCAATGCTTGATGAGCTGTGCCCCCATGAGGCATTAGATTCAGCAGGAGATGCTGTTATTAGTCTTGTTAGACAAAGTGAGCGTTCAACGCTTGATGGACTATTGCAGTCCTGGAGAAGCTGTGCTATACAAATGGACAGATTAGAGAAATTTTTGATCGAGAAAAAGGAAAAGCTCGCCTCAAAAAACCTACAGCCTAAGCAGGTTGAGTTCCTGGAAAAAATAATTACAGGGCTCCATTCTAGGGTCGAAAGGCTTGGAGAAAATACAAGGCTGCTTGAGGCTGAGCGTAAAAAACAAAGAGGCAATAAAGCATAGCAACAAGGAGAGACTACAATGCTTGGACAGTATGAAAGCCTAATAGCTGCGACACTATGGCTTGCAGATGATAATGGAATCCTAAGAGGTACACCTGACGAGAGGGCAGCCGTCTTTAGAAGCTACCTGAATTGCTTAGCTGTAAGCCCCTTCCACCCAATACCAAGAGGCTTCGCAAGGGAAATGCTTGAGCTTAAGCTTAAGGGTCTTTTGAGTCTATCAGCAGATGAGGCTGCATGTATTACCTGGAATGCGGGCAGAGAAACCGCTGCGAGGGAATGGGACAAGGAGCTTCAGGCCGCAAGGACTCGCCAGGCCGAGGAAAAAAGGGTGGGCGGACTAAGGCTTGTTGCTAACCCAAGCACTAGCTCTAAACCAAAACCAAAAGCAAAGCAAAGGGACAAATAAGCATGGCAATCAAATTTATTATGGACACAGGTCTTTCTCAGGCTGCGGCCTACCTTGGGGAGCTTATTCGAGTCGATTCAAGGCTAGAGCTTGACCCCTATCTGGAAAATGCAAGCAAGCTCCTTGTTATCAGAAGGGATAGCTCTAGGCTAGAGCAGGACAAGGCCTTCCTGCTTCAGGCTCAGCTGCTGAAATGTGTCTTCATCACATTATCCTCAGCTGCTACAAGGCCCTTCGAGTTTAATAGGACAACCTATTCCGATTCTACAATACCTATTGATGTTCAATTTATTGCTATCAATGTGCGTAGTGTAGAGGAGGCTCAGGAGCTATCAGAGGGGCTAATAGCAGAGCTTGCAGGCTTTTTTAGCACAAGAAACCCTGCTACAAAAAGGAAGAGCTTCCCTAAGCTACCTCAAATACCTCGCTGCCCCCAGCTTGTAAAGGATACATCTACACTGCCTAGGCTATACAACGCTGAGGGTAAAACGGATTTCCCTACAGTCGGACAGAACAAGACACCTAGCTTCAAAAGCTCTAAATTTGCTATGTTCCCCTTTGCACTGACCCTCAAAATCATTGAGGATATGCCTGAGGTTTGGTGTAAGGGTGGGAACCAATTTGGTAACAAGGCATTTAGATATTGGATTATGGTTATGGAGGCGACCCATAAGGGTGAGCCTATACCTGAGGAGTGTCTAAGATGGCTGAAAAAAAGAGAGGGCTATATTGCAAGACACAGGAAGGATAATAGGGTGGCTGGAATTATTGCAATGATAAAATGGGCTGGCTTTGTAGATGGACCTGGTGCTAGGGCTAAGGGTGCAGAGGACGGCTCTAGTCTTAGCTTCATGCTTGAGGCAATCGGCTACAAAAAATAGTGCTAGGATAGCTTCTGGCGAGCACCTGGCCTACGAGGCTCTATTTCATGAACCTTTAGCCAATTTGCTACTGCCTGATGTGATACACCATATTCCCTTGCAATGTATCTAAGAGACCTTTCCTCTAGCACATATAGAGCATATAGCTCTGACTTGGTGATGGCAGTGCTGCTTCCAGGGTAGCTTAGCTTGGTTGGCATTTGGTATATTTTCATAAGCCTGAGCAGCTTAGCTCGAGATAATCCACTGCGAATAATAACCTCATCAAGGGTTTTGCTTCGAGCTACAATGCTCTCTAGCTCAAATTTACTGATTGCTTCCATACGGTAGCTCCTTCAGGCCTGCTGTGGGAATATGATTGACTTTTCATATCAAAGCCTACAAAATAAAAAAATATTTAGCTACATATAATAATGCAATTAAGAGAGTGTCAAATGAAAGCTAAGGCTAAGGCTAAAAATAAAAAAATTCTTGTCGTAGGAGCGTCCCTACTTACGCTTACTGCAGGTATTTTCATAGTGTCTAAGGCTATGGCAAAAAAGCAAGCCTCTGCAGGCTCTGCTAATGCAGCATCGATTCCTGAGGCTGTAGAGGGCTTGGAGCAGGCAAAGCCAAAGCGTTCGGCCACACCCCCTGGTACAGGTGGTGAGATCAGGTCAGATATGTCTATAGGTGAGCTGATACAGGAGACGATGAGGGGGGCTGGAGATAGTAGGCTGCTTGTGATTGGTGATTCCCAGGTTAAAAGAACCCTTGCAAATGCTATCACAGCCGATTGGGGTACTCGTTTAGGTGCAGCTGTGACTGCTTGGAATAAGGAGGGCACAACTCCTGCCAAGCTTCTAGAGCTAATGGGCTCAGGCAGCTCAGAGGGGACAGAGCTGAAGGCTCTACTGAAGCAGCAATTTCCTGTAATATTTATCCAGCTGGGGGATAATGGTATTAATGGGTCTGCAGAGGTTCGGTCTTTTCTTGCTAAAATAGCTAAGGGCTACAGTAATTCTGCTAGTAAGCCTCTTGTTATCTGGAGCGGCCCCTTTCCTATTTGTCTACCAAACGGACAGGGGACAAGCTATGTTAAGGCACCACCCTGTACTGGCTGGAAGTGCTTACCTAATTACCAGGAGATGAAGCGTGTGGACATACCTAACAAAATACGAGCAGGCATAGCTTCCTCTGAAATACCAAGCACGCTATTTATAAGTCCCTATGATGCTCCAGCCTTTGAGGGGTATGAGAGCCTGCCCTGCTTTACTATTGACGGCATTCATATTACTGATACTATGGCTCAAGGCTATATTGGCTCCCTGTTTGACATGAGGGTAGGAAATGCTGTCTAAAATCAATAGAGAAGATCTACAAATACTTGATGAAATATGGCACAAGATAAAAAGGGCAACGGTTAAGATAATAAGGGACCGATTAAGGGACTCCGATGCTACAGATATTAGCCCTATGCTTCCTGCCGAATTTCAAAAAAACCTGATATTAGGTAATGGTAAATGGGGTATTGTTTTGGGAATACCTGCTATCCCTGAGCTTGTTATTAAGCTAACTACAGACCCCTTTGAATGGTTCCTGGTTGAAATGCTGAGACAGGACAAGGCTCTAGAATATCACCCAGCACTTCCCTTTACACTAGGAACGGCTGTGCTGGATGTGCGGCTAGATGATATGCCTCTATATGTGATTGTAAGAGAGAACCTGATTATAGGTGTGCCCTTGGAGAAAAACAATCCTCTTACAAAGAGCAAGAAAACACTTATTTCCGAATTCATAGAGCCAATGGAGGCTGTGGAGGAGGAGATTGCAAAGGCCCTATCAAAAAGGAAGCATTTAAGCCTGCTTGATATCAGCACTGCATACAATATTCTATCTGGAGAAACAAGGAGGCTTGCAGCTAGAGTCCTTACGGTGCTACCACATTTGACAGAGGATTCGGAATTCTTTTGGGTTTTAGACCTTCAAAAAAAGCTTCTCGAGAGGGGAATAGCTCTTGTGGATATTCATCCTAACAACCTTGGGAGGAGAGAATTCGAGGTGCCACAATATGTGGAGGGTAAGCCAGCAGCCGGAAGGGGCTGTATTGTTGTATCGGACCTGGGTATGGCGTACGGTACGCCTATATTCTTAGACAAGGGTATGCTATATAGGGATTTCGATGAAATGATTGAGCATTTTGTCAAAATATATAGAACCTATTCAAGCCTAAGATATATACCTCATAATGGCTCAGGGCTAACAAGAGCTAACCCTGCCGCAGAGGCTAAGGATTATGTTAGCTACCTACATGAGGAGATAAGGATGGTTTGCAAAAATGCGAATGAGGCTGGAGTAAATGTGCTGACAGATCCTGATGTTGAGCTTCTAGTTAGTGTTATTTCTGGGAAAATTATGAAAATCCTTCCAAGAATGCATCTTTCTGCCGCTATGATGGAATTCTCTCTTAGAAGTGGGATTACAGACATTATTTCTGGGTGGATCGAAGAGGATCTCACCATGACTGTAGCAGCCTCAGGTATCCAGCTGGTAGGCTATGTAGATGAAATAGACAAGGGCTTGGTCAAATGCAGCATTGCTAATGAGGTTTATTCAGACGATGCTAGGCCTATTGGATATTTTGAGGTGCCTGAAGGGGATCCTGCATACCCTGTACTAAAGCAAACGATAGAGCAGGTGCTCCCTAGAAACAAAAGACTAGATATTGACACAGAAATTGTGCAATATATACCCGTAAAATACCTGAAAAAAATGAATGGAGTTAGCTATGAAAGCCTTTGTCGCACTAGAGCCTAGCTGGAGCCTTGAGGGCTTTGAGCCCTACATATCAGGGCAGACAATGCTCGTGCATTGGGGACAGCTTCACCAAAAATATGTCAAAAACCTAAATGACATGCTTAAAAAATACCCTGAGCTTGTAGAAATACCTGCCTCTGAAATCCTGAGAAATCCAAATGCGTACTTCAACGATGAGGACGATAAAATGAAGTATGTCAACAATATGGGTGGCCATTTCTGTCATACTTTGTTCTGGTATTGTATTAGCCCTAAGCCCTCTAAGCCTCCTGCAGAGCTCTTCAAGCAGCTAGGCACCTCTCAAAGGGAGCTGGAGCTGAAGCTAAAGACACAGGGGCTTGCTCGCTTCGGATCGGGCTGGAGCTGGCTTGCACTTAAGCATGGTAATGAGCTTGATTGCTATTCAACGCAGAACCATTTTACCCCCTTCATGAAGCTCCATACACCTCTTCTATGTGTTGATCTTTGGGAGCATGCTTACTTTCTGGACCGCTTTGGAAATAGGCAGGAATGGCTGGACATTATTTTACAGTACATAGCCTGGCAAAGGGTAGCTCAAATCTATCAGGGCTGCATCAAGGGTGGGAAGCATCCAATAGATAATATGCTAATCACAAATATTTAAATAAAAAATTGACAATCCCTTTAAATTGCTGTATCAATTTGTCAGCTAGTAGGTATTTTTGCTAGCTATTTTTTTACTCAAAAAAGGAAAAATCAAATGAGTCAAGATTTAACAAATCCAGTCCAACCCCAAGGCACGGGCCTAGCAGCACTTTCCCTTATCGCATGGATAATCCCTATTGCAGGCTTCCCTATTTCTGTTGTGGCACTAATTCAATCTGTAAAAACAAACAATACCACAGGTGTTGTAATGGCTACAATTGGTCTTTTGTTTAGTGTTGTGAATAGCGTTATTGGTGCAATCAACGCATCCTCAGGCGGCTTCTAATCCATTTTAATATAAAAAATTAAATTTTAAAATACCCCAATTTCCTTTAGCTGCCTAATTAGTGGCTCAATATCTGCAGGATGAACGGCTGAAATATGATGCTTAAGTGCGTCTGCTCTTTGCTCCTCGCTATCATCAATAAGAAGCTCTATACCCTCATCTGCTAAAAAGCTACCCTTCAATGCACCATCTGTATAAATAATAGTAACGGCTCCTGCTAGCTCCTTTGGAAGGTATTCCTTAACAAAGCCCTCTACTGTCGGTAGGTCAAGGTACCTAACAATGCCATTGAAGGCCCTTGTTAGAGCTCTGTGCCTTGTAGGACAAATATACGACCTGCTGTGAATATTTTTACGAGAAAGGGCTGGACATCTCGCAGTTACAATAAATACCTGGTGCTTACCCTCTAGGAGCTTAAGCATTAGCTTTAGAGCCTGTGGGCTTACAGACCATTTTTTAAAATCGTCAATATAATCGATAATTGTTTCATCAAAATCAAAGGCAATTCTCATATAATATTACTAGCACGCTTTAGATAATAGGGTATGCTTAGTCTCTTTTGCTCATAGCAAGCTGACGGGCATCAAATAAGTAGTTACGAATGTCTTGAGCGACCTTACGAAAGCGGACATTTGCTGCCTTGTTACCTCTGTCTGCAGCATCTGCCTCGACACGCATTTGAGCAACCATTGCCTCTACGGCAACTACAGTTTGAAGTAAGCTGGTGGATTTTTTCATGGGAAACCTCTCATGTTAATTTGTTTTGAAGGAAATATGCCACTATGTTATTTGTGGGGAGCCATCTTGTCAATTAAATATGGGTATATCCTTGAATTAGTCTTTTTCATGCTACATTAGATACGGGCGACCTGGGGAATCTAACCCCTCCACCCTTAGTCATCCAAAAAAGGGCTGTATCAACGGCCGCCAAGACTAGACTTTTCTATTCGCACCGTAGTCTAGGACGGGAGGAAAACCTAGCGGGGGGTGATTAGCCTGCTGCTAGGTACGAATTTTATTGTGCTATCAATAATAGACTCAGGCGGGATCGAACCGCCGACAAACGGATTAAGAGTCCGCTGCTCTACCAGCTGAGCTATGAATCTATGCTTTGCTGTGTAATATATAAATCAAGCCCGCACTTGTCAAATGAAAGGCTCAATATTTTTCAATTATAGATAGGTAAGCTTGCCATCCCCCTTAATCCAAAGCTCCTCTGAGGTAGCTGTCTCTAGGACTACGACACATGCTCCACAATCAGTGCAGGGGCACGGTGCTGCTAGGAGTAGTGCCTTGAAGTCCTCTGCCGAAATATCACCTGTAATCGGAATAGGAGCAAAGCTACAATGCTCCTGCATGGCATCAGTAATTAAATGAGCAACAGCTGCCTTGATTTCTGCTGTTGCTAAGTAATCGCTTGTGCCGAAAATATAATCAACTGCCTTTAGTCTGCCATCTGTGGCTTGGATTCTACGGAGAATTGCCATTATACACCTCATTTTTCTGTGAATAGCTTTTACTGCAATCAAAATACCCTGAAGCTAATACGCTGTCAAGCTGGTTATTTGTTAGGAGAAAGAGTATCTAGTGATGAAATGTCCATTTCACATATTTTTTTGACAGTCATTGGCCACCATTTACCGCCATTCTTCGTTTTTACGCCATCTGCGATCAGCTCATCACAAATGCCCTGATAGGTATACCCGCCCTCTCGTAGCCTTTTGATTCTAGTGATAACCTCTAGCTCCTCTACCACTAGCTTCTGCTGAAAGCGACCCTTTCCATCGACCTCATCTACTGCTCTAGTCCAGCCCCAGCCAACACCTCCTAGCTTAATGCCCTCCTTTTTCACCTGCTCAAGGCCGTCCTTCGTTCGGTCGCTAATCAGATTTCTTTCGAGCTCTGCAAAGGCTGCGGCATTTGTCAAAAACGCCTTTCCGGTTGCGGTAGAGAAATCTACGCCCATATCTAAAAGCAGAACCTTAACGCCCTGCTTTTCCCATTCCTTAACCATAGAAAGACAATCCAGTGCATCACGAAACAAACGATCTAGCTTGGTTGCAAGCACCAGCTTTACCTGTCTTTCCTTGATTGCCTTGAATATCTTAGAGCCACCTGTTCTATTTTTTAGTGGGACGGAGCCAGAAATCCCCTCATCTGTAACGATGCTATCTAGCTCTAAGCCCTTGTCGGTAGCGAATTGCTGTAGCTTAGCTCTTTGTGCATCAAGGGAAACACCCTCATCTGCCTGCTCTCGTGTCGAAACTCTGCAATAGCCTACTGCTAGATAGGGGTTTGACGCGACAAGCTTGGTAATCTTTTTCTTAGTCATTTTTAAAGCCTTTGCTTGTGTATAGATATTTAACAGCTACTAATATGCTCTTGTTTAGCATGATGCTCTCTAAAGCTCCTTTATTTTTTTCTCAAGCATTCGCATATAAGGAAAGCGAGCCTGATAATCATCTAAAATTGAAATAGCATTGCCTGGCTTGGAAGTATTGGGCGTCTCGTTCCTAGCAGGAGACTGAATAGCTCAGTCCTTAGCTCCTGCTCTATTGCTAGGGGCTCATAGCTCCTAGAGAGACCTAGCCTGCGTCCCATTCTAATGCAACGATCTACAGCAAGTGGTAAATCAAGTGCAAGATAGTCTTCTATGATTCCCATTTTTATGTCCTATATGCATAGGTAAGGTAGCTCTCCACAGAGGAAATGGCTTCAGTAGCCATTGCAGCCTTCATTACAATCCAAACGGGCACCTCAGTGGAATCCTGAACTAGCTCTAAAATGTGTAGCTCCTTAGGTCTTACAGAATATAGAAGGCTACGAATCATTTGTCCTGCAGGGAAGGATCTGCTGACCTCCTCCATATAATTTACCTCTGCCCCTGATAAAGCATTTGAAATTTTACCTGGCATATAGTAATAAGAGAGGAACTCCTCAACCATCGTAAGATTTGAGGTGGCTCTTGCAATCAGCACAAGCACCCAGGGTGCAACAACGGTTCGGTCTGTAAGTAAGGACATGATTCGCTGCTGCTGTGCAAGGGAGGCTGTGATTAGGTTCCTAATGGTTGTACCACTGGGATAGTTATGGGCGGAGGGAAAGCCCTCTACCATTGTTTTGAACGGAAATACCTTGCTTTTACCCTGCATTTTTACACTCCATTTTACGGATTACACAAAATGATTTTTAGATATTGTATTAGAACCTGCCCACAAAGACAAACACTTTGTGAGGAGCTGTTTCAAAAACTAAGGGAGCATTTGCCTGCGGATGTCGAGATCGATATTGTGAACGATGACATCGGTAGAGCTCCAATTATGGTATTTGCTCGCTATATAGAGAGGCTTCTTGCAAGCAATATAGAATTCGATCACCTGGTTACACTTGAGGATGATGCGATATTTAATGATTATCTGCACGAAAATCTATGCAGCATGCCTATCTTCAAGCAGCCCTCCGTGGGCTGTGTTCAGCTATCCTTGGCATCTATTTGGGATATGGCGAGCCCCTATACGCTTTATTCACATGAGCTAGAGGCATATTTCAGGACCTATAGGCTACATTATTCCTGTGGGCTAACTATGTCTAAGTCCTTTCTGAAGGCTCTTAAGCTAGATGAATGGACGGACAAAGGGGGTTGGGGCTTCGATATTCTCTATACAGAGGAATGTATTAAGCAGGGTATGCTGCATGTATTGCAATACCCATCTCTTGTTGCTACTAAGCCTACTACAGCCTCTACTCT